>Ga0082207_1000386_pt1 | contig 25514 bp, 18 predicted proteins | sample LakMenEpi10Aug09_FD_71540 | JGI IMG/M metagenome (GOLD analysis project Ga0082207, IMG submission 71540)
ATCGAGCCTTACATCGTAGGAGAGACCATCAAGATCATTGAAGGACCTTTCAACGATTTCAATGGTGTGATCGAAGAAGTAAATGACGAGAAAAAGAAACTCAAAGTAACGGTCAAGATCTTCGGCCGTGCCACACCGGTGGAACTGAGTTATATGCAAGTCGAGAAGATCAGCTGATCTTACGTCTTGTATCTCAACATACTGCAAGCCCGTTTCCCAGCGAAACGGGCTTTTTTTCTTACCCTATAAAAAAAGCCTGATTTCTTTTGACGGGTCGCCCCGGCCATCTATCTTTGCACCCCCAATTTGTTCTTTAACAACCGCTCCGGCGGTCTTGAGGAATTTGGAAGATCCGGTAGTTCGCCTCGGTGGATGAAAGGTCGTTTGAACCAATAAATCAAAAAAGATGGCAAAAGAAATCAGCGGCTTTGTAAAGCTGCAATGCAAGGGCGGCCAGGCCAATCCGGCTCCGCCCATCGGTCCTGCACTGGGTTCCAAGGGTATCAACATCATGGAATTCTGTAAGCAATTCAATGCCAGGACCCAGGACAAGCAAGGGAAAGTACTTCCCGTCCTTATCACAGTTTACACCGACAAGAGTTTTGATTTCATCATCAAAACCCCGCCCGCAGCTGTTCAGCTGATGGAAGCGGCCAAGATCCAGAAAGGGTCCAAGGAAAGCAACCGCGCCAAAGTCGGCAAAGTTTCCTGGGACCAGATCAAGCTGATCGCGGAGGACAAGATGCCCGACCTGAACTGCTTCACTATGGAAAGTGCCATGAAAATGGTTGCCGGTACAGCACGCAGCATGGGCCTCAACGTAGAAGGAAAAGCTCCCTGGGAAAATTAATCGATGACCGATCCGGTTTAGGCCGGTGATCAAAACGAATCAACATGGCATTCATCAGTAAAAAACGCAAACAGGCCGACACGAAAGTGGACGCCAACAAAGCATATTCTCTCAAGGAAGCATCTGCCTTGGTCAAGCAAGTGACCACCTGCAAATTCGATGCTTCAGTAGACCTGCACATCCGTCTGGGTGTGGATCCAAAAAAAGCAGATCAGGCTATCCGCGGAACGGTAACCCTTCCACACGGAACCGGTAAGACCAAGCGCGTGCTCGTGCTCTGCACACCCGACAAAGAAGCCGAAGCAAAAGCTGCCGGAGCCGACCATGTCGGACTGGATGAGTTCGTAACCAAGATCGAAGGTGGTTGGGTAGATATCGATGTGATCATCGCCACGCCCGCCGTCATGCCTAAGATCGGTAAGCTCGGTAAAGTGCTCGGCCCACGTAACCTCATGCCCAACCCCAAAACCGGTACTGTTACCAATGATGTAGCAGGTGCCGTCAATGATGTAAAAGGTGGTAAGATCGCCTTCAAGGTCGATAAAGTCGGTATCGTTCACGCGTCCATCGGTCGCGTTAGCTTCTCCCCAGAGAAGATCGAGCAGAACAGCCAGGAGCTTCTCAACGCCATCATGAAGGCTAAGCCTTCTTCCTCTAAAGGAACCTACTTGAGAGGAATCAGCATGGCCAGTTCCATGAGCCCCGGCATTGCCATTGACACCAAAGCATTTGTTCACTAATCGCCTAAAAGACGATTCAACTAAACGTCATGACTAAAGAACAAAAAAACGAAGTGATAGAACTGTTGAAAGGCAAGTTCTCTCAATACAATAACTTTTATGTGACCGATACCGAGTCACTCACGGTAGAGCAGATCGGCAAACTGCGTCGTGCTTGCTTCAACAAGAACGTCGAGATGAAGGTGGCTAAGAACACCCTCATCAAGAAGGCGCTGGAGTCGCTGGATAATGACCGCTATGCCGGTATGTATGACTCTCTGCATCAGGTTACCGCCCTTATGTTCTCTGAGAATCCGAAGGAGCCTGCTATGATCCTTAGCTCTTTCCGTAAAGAGACTAACGGTGACAAGCCCGTGTTGAAGGCTGCTTTCATCAACGGCGACATTTACTCCGGTGATAATAGCCTCATCACCCTCACGAAGATCAAGACCAAGAACGAGTTGATCGGAGAGGTGATCGGTCTGTTGCAGTCACCAGCCAAACGCGTACTCGCTGCCTTGTTGCATCACCACGAGAAGCAAGAAGCTACCGCCGCGGCCGAATAAAACGATTTGGTTCACTCCAAATAAATCGCTCATGTGTCGGATGAGCTTAAAAAACCGGCGCAACAATTTTTTTAAAACCGCCGTCGGAGCGTAAGCTGTGAAGACGGTAAAAATGAAAAAACAATGGCAGACATCAAAGCCCTTGCGGAAAGCCTGGTTGGCCTTACCGTGAAAGAAGTCCAGGAACTGGCAGATTTTATGAAATCCGAATACGGCATCGAGCCAGCTGCTGCTGCAGTTGTGATGGCCGGTGGTGGAGATGGTGGCGGCGGTGCCGCTGCTGAAGAGAAGACCGCCTTCAATGTTATCCTGAAGAGTGGTGGTGCTTCCAAACTGAACGTCGTGAAGGTTGTGAAAGACCTGACCGGACTCGGACTCAAAGAAGCTAAGGACCTGGTTGACGGCGCACCCAAGCCCGTTAAAGAAGGTGTTTCCAAAGCTGAAGCAGAAGACATCGCAGCCAAGCTCAAAGAAGCTGGTGCTGACGTGGAGATCGCTTAATTCAACCTGCACACAACGCATAAGCCCCGACTGGTTCGGGGCTTTTTTATTTTATGTTCAAATAGGGCCGGATGCGAGCGATCCATTGACTATCCAATACCTGAATATTCAATAACTCATCAACAGATTTAAACGATCCATGCTGTTCCCTGTACCGGACGATCACACGGGCTTTTGCAAATCCGCAATACGGATGCCGGCCTAGCGTATCGATGGAAGCAGCGTTCAGATCCAGTTGACGCACCGATCCTTCCCCATCAACCTTCAACCAGGGACGAATTCGTTGAAAAACTGAATCGGGAAACTGATACGTTTCACCGACCTGCTCGCTGCTGATAAATCCCCCCAGCCGTTCTCTGTATCGGATGATCCTTCTGGCATACCCCGGCCCGATACCGGGCAAGGATTCCCAGGCTGCTGAGTCGGAAAGATTGAGATCCAATATCGGACTCTTCTCAGCCCTAGAACCGAACGGGTTAACGGAACCTGATTTAGGAAGCTTATTATTCCACGTTTGTTGATATTCCTGGCGTGCCGGACTGGTCTCAAGTTGAATATAGGGGGCCAATCGTTCATAGTCGGTTGGTTGTAACCCCCAGATCTTTTTCAAATCCTCTTTTTTGCGAAACCTGCCACCCTTGGATAGATAATTTTCATTGGTGCGGGCAGTTCGAGCCGGTAATCCCATCACTATCCAGTCCGCTGCATGGGTTCGATTTGGGTCGAACCTACTGAGCGTCAATGGAATATTCGCAGCATTTCCCCCAGCCCTTGTAGGATTCAAACTATTTTCAGCTATTTTATTGCCGGGTGCAGGGGGTAGGGGCCGGCTCGGAAAATAGGAGCCCAAACCATATAAACCGAATAGTAAACTGATCAAAAACAACAGTCCCCATCGTTCAGACCGGTTGAAACGAAAAAATTTTTGAAGCCTCCGGGAAGTCATACTCAAATATCGACTTCATGCATGCGGGTCAACAACCCACAAATCGGGCTGTATTCCAAGATTTTGTGACCAAACTTTTCTTGTTGAATCCCCGTCTTTCCCTACCTTTGCCATCCTTTATTTTGGCCAAATCTATTTTGACATTCTTTTCTCGTTGTAAGTAATTCATTTACAGGGAATTCTGTTCTTTTCAGTCCAGAATCCCCAACGATTAAGGTATGTCCAAAACGTTGTAAAAACCGGTTTCGACTATGTCAGCTGCGAAAATGAACACCCGTATCGATTTCGGAAAGATCAAACATCTAGCGGACACCCCCGATTTGTTGGAGGTGCAGATCCAGTCCTTCAAGGAGTTTTTCCAATTGGAAACAACCCCTGACAAACGTAACATCGAAGGATTGTTCCGTGTATTCAAAGACAATTTCCCGATCACTGACACGCGTAACATATTCGTGTTAGAGTTCTTGGATTATTTTATCGATCCGCCCCGTTACACCATAGAGGAATGTATGGAGCGTGGTCTTACTTATGCCGTTCCGCTGAAAGCAAAATTGCGTTTGAGCTGTAACGACGAGGAGCACGTCGATTTCCAGACCATCGTACAAGACGTATTCCTGGGTAACATTCCGTACATGACCCCCCGTGGTACATTCGTGATCAACGGTGCCGAGCGCGTCGTCGTATCACAGCTGCACCGTTCTCCGGGCGTATTCTTCGGTCAATCCATTCATCCGAACGGAACCAAGATCTATTCCGCTCGTGTGATTCCTTTCAAAGGTGCTTGGATGGAATTTGCGACCGACATCAACAATGTGATGTATGCGTACATCGATCGCAAGAAGAAGTTCCCGGTCACTACACTGCTTCGTTCCATCGGTTATGAAACCGACAAAGATATTCTTGAGCTCTTCGGTATGGCGGATGAAGTGAAAGCCGAAAAGAAAACCCTTGCCAAGCATGTAGGCAAGCGTCTCGCGGCCCGTGTGCTCCGCACTTGGGTGGAGGATTTCGTGGATGAGGATACCGGTGAGGTTGTTTCCATTGAGCGTAACGAAGTAGTGATGGAGCGAGATACCGTTTTGGATGAAGCGGCCATCGAGACCATCTCCGAGATGGAAGTAGCTAGCGTATTCATCCAGCGTGAAGACGTTGGTGGTGATTATGCGATCATCTACAATACCCTGAATAAGGATACTTCTAATAGCGAGCTGGAGGCGGTTAAATTCATCTATCGTCAGCTCCGTGGCGCGGATGCTCCGGACAATGAAACAGCTCGTGGCATCATCGATAAATTATTCTTCAGCGATAAGCGTTATGATCTCGGTGAGGTGGGTCGTTACAAGATCAACCGCAAATTGAACATCGAGCAGCCACTCCAGAAAAAGACGTTGACCAAAGAGGATATCATCCTCATCATCAAATACCTGGTAAAACTGACCAACGGTAAAGCCGAGATCGACGACATCGATCACCTCAGCAACCGTCGAGTTCGTACGGTAGGCGAGCAGCTTTATGCGCAGTTCGGTGTCGGACTGGCCCGTATGGCCCGTACCATCCGCGAGCGGATGAACGTACGTGACAACGAGGTATTCACGCCGGTTGATTTGATCAATGCGAGAACATTGTCCTCTGTGATCAATTCATTCTTCGGAACCTCCCAATTGTCGCAGTTCCTTGACCAAACAAACCCACTTTCTGAAATCACCCACAAGCGTCGTATCTCTGCGCTCGGACCAGGTGGTCTCAGCCGGGAGCGTGCCGGATTCGAAGTACGTGACGTACACTATTCTCACTACGGACGTTTGTGTACCATCGAGACGCCGGAGGGACCGAACATCGGTCTGATCTCCACTCTTTGCGTACACGCCAAGATCAATGATATGGGCTTCATCGAAACACCTTACCGTAAGGTGCACGATGGTAAAGTCAATATGAGAGAACTCACCTTCCTCAGCGCAGAAGAGGAAGACCTGGCCAAGATCGCACAGGCCAATACGCCATTGGACGAAAAAGGAATTTTTCAAACAGAGAAGGTTGTCAGCCGTGAGACGGGTGACTTCCCCATCCTGGATAAAAAAGATGTCGAATTCATCGACGTGGCACCGAACCAGATCGTTGGACTCAGTGCTTCGCTGATTCCCTTCCTGGAGCATGATGATGCCAACCGTGCCCTGCTGGGATCGAACATGCAACGTCAGGCCGTACCATTGCTTCGCCCCGACGTACCAGTTGTCGGTACCGGTCTCGAAGGAAAAGCTGCCCGTGATGCACGTATCCAGATCCACTCAGAAGGAAATGGTGTGGTAGAGTTCGTGGATGCCAATGAGATCCATGTTCGTTACGACCGTGATGAAGCAGAGAAACTGGTCAGTTTCGAAGACGACCTGAAAATATATCGACTCACTAAGTTTATCAAGACGAATCAGGAAACCTGTATCAATCTTCGTCCTGCTGTAAAGAAAGGGCAGAAGGTGAAGCGCGGTGACTTCCTGACAGAAGGGTATGCTACACAGGGCGGAGAACTGGCGCTTGGTAAGAACCTGAAAGTGGCGTTCATGCCCTGGAAAGGTTACAACTTCGAGGATGCCATTGTGATCAGCGAGCGCGTTGTGAAAGAAGATCTATTCTCCTCTGTTCACATTTCCGAATATGAACTTGAAGTGCGCGATACAAAACTGGGCGAGGAAGAACTGACGCCTGATATCCCCAACGTTTCAGAAGAAGCGACCAAGGATCTCGACGAGCATGGTATCATCCGTATCGGTGCACAGGTGAAAGAAGGTGATATTCTGATCGGTAAGATCACTCCGAAAGGAGAGAGCGATCCGACTCCGGAAGAGAAACTCCTCCGTGCAATCTTCGGTGACAAGGCCGGTGATGCGAAGGACGCCTCCCTGAAAGCTCCGAATGGGGTTGAGGGCGTAGTGATCGGTAAGAAGCTCTTCCAACGAGCAAAGAAAGATAAGAACGGAAAGCTCCGCGAAAAAGCAGCGCTCGAGAAGCTCGAAAAAATGCACGAGAAGAATGAGAACGATCTCAAGGATGTATTGATCGAAAAGTTGAGCACCTTGTTGAAAGACCACTCCTCTTCCGGTGTCAGCAATAATTTCGGTGAAGTGCAGATCGCCAAGGGTGCGAAGTTCACCGATCGTCAACTGCGTGGACTTGACATCGCCAACGTGAATCCGCTGGGATGGACAGGAGATGCCAAGGTCGATGATCGCATCAACACCCTGCTACATAACTACAACATCAAGTACAACGAAGAACTGGGTCGTTACAAGCGCGAGAAATTCAATATCAGCATCGGAGATGAACTTCCTGCAGGTGTATTGAAACTGGCGAAGGTTTACCTAGCAGTGAAGCGTAAGCTCAAGGTAGGAGATAAGATGGCCGGTCGTCACGGAAACAAGGGCATCGTTGCCAAGATCGTTCGTGCTGAGGATATGCCATTCCTCGAAGATGGTACACCGGTTGATGTGGTACTGAATCCATTGGGCGTACCTAGCCGTATGAACCTGGGTCAGATCTACGAGACCATCCTGGGATGGGCCGGACAACGTCTGGGTATGAAGTTTGCGACCCCCATTTTCGACGGTGCAACTGTTGAAGAGATCGGTGAATACTGTAAGCAGGCTGAGATCCCGATGTTCGGTCATACCTATCTGTATGATGGAGAGACCGGCGAGCGTTTCCATCAAAAAGCTACCGTGGGTGTGATCTATATGATCAAGCTCCATCACATGGTCGATGATAAAATGCACGCACGTTCGATCGGGCCATACAGTCTGATTACCCAGCAGCCGTTGGGTGGTAAGGCACAGTTCGGTGGACAGCGTTTCGGGGAAATGGAAGTGTGGGCACTCGAGGCTTACGGTGCTTCCAATATCCTGCAGGAGTTGTTGACCATCAAATCGGATGATATCATCGGACGAGCTAAAACATACGAGTCGATCGTAAAAGGCGACAACGTACCACGTCCGGGTGTGCCTGAATCCTTCAACGTACTTCTCCACGAATTGCGTGGATTGGGACTTGATCTTCAATTCGATTAATCGAGCAGAAACATCTAATCATTAGCAGAATCCAAAATACTCAATACGAACATGGCAATCCGCAAAGAAAATCGCCCCAAGGCCAGCTTCAGTAAGATCACCATCGGACTGGCCTCGCCCGATGTAATTCTGGAACGCAGCTTCGGTGAGATACTGAAGCCTGAAACCATCAACTACCGTACCTACAAGCCAGAACGGGATGGTCTGTTCTGTGAGCGCATCTTCGGCCCGGTTAAGGATTTCGAATGTGCTTGCGGCAAATACAAGCGCATCCGTTACAAAGGCATCGTGTGTGACCGATGCGGGGTGGAAGTGACAGAGAAAAAAGTACGCCGCGAGCGCATGGGTCATATCAAACTCGTTGTGCCCGTTGTACACATTTGGTATTTCAAATCACTTCCCAATAAGATTGGTTACCTCCTCGGGGTGAGTTCCAAGAAATTGGAAACCATCGTCTATTATGAGCGGTACGTTGTTATCCAGCCCGGTATCCGCCAGGATAAAGGACAGAACACAGGCGACCTGCTCACAGAAGAAGAATACCTTGATATCCTCGACACACTGCCGAAGGAGAATCAATATCTGCCTGATGAGGATCCGAATAAGTTCATCGCTAAAATGGGTGCAGAGGCTGTTCATGATCTGCTCGCCCGCATCGACTTGGATCAGCTCTCTTTCGACCTTCGTAACGCCGCAGCCAATGAAACTTCACAGCAGCGTAAAGCCGATGCACTCAAGCGTTTGAGTGTAGTGGAAGCTTTCCGCGACGCGAATACACGTATCAAGAACCGTCCCGAGTGGATGGTGATGCAATACATCCCTGTTATCCCACCAGAGTTACGTCCCCTCGTGCCCCTAGATGGCGGACGTTTCGCGTCCTCTGACCTCAACGACCTTTATCGTCGTGTGATCATCCGTAACAACCGCTTGAAGCGATTGCTGGAGATCAAAGCGCCAGAGGTGATCTTGCGCAACGAAAAACGTATGTTGCAAGAGGCGGTAGACTCGCTGTTCGATAACAGCCGCAAATCCAATGCCGTAAAAGCGGAAGGTGGACGTGCCCTGAAATCACTCAGTGACGTACTGAAAGGTAAACAAGGTCGCTTCCGTCAGAACTTGCTCGGTAAGCGTGTTGACTATTCCGGTCGTTCAGTAATCGTTGTAGGACCCGAACTGAAACTCCATGAGTGCGGACTGCCCAAGGACATGGCTGCTGAACTCTTCAAACCATTCATTATCCGCAAGCTCATTGAGCGTGGTATTGTTAAAACAGTAAAATCAGCCCGTAAACTCGTTGATAAGAAAGAAGCAGTCATCTGGGATATCCTTGAAAATATTTTGAAAGGGCACCCTGTGATGCTGAACCGCGCCCCAACGCTACACCGTCTTTCCATTCAGGCTTTCCAGCCTAAATTGATCGAAGGAAAAGCGATCCAACTGCACCCGTTGGTAACCTCGGCTTTCAACGCCGACTTCGACGGTGACCAAATGGCCGTACACGTTCCCCTCGGCCATGCTGCCATCCTCGAGGCTCAAATCCTCATGCTGGCTTCGCATAACATCTTGAACCCACAGAACGGAACCCCGATCACCCTGCCTTCACAGGACATGGTGTTGGGTCTCTATTACATCACCAAAGGCAAGAAGAGCACGCCAACCGAAAAGGTACGAGGAGAAGGAAAAACTTTCTACTCTGCTGAAGAGGTGATCATTGCATACAACGAAGGCCGTATCGACCTGCACGCTTGGATCAAGGTGAAAGGCAACATCCGCAATGCTGATGGCTTGCTGGAGCATAAGCTGATCGAAACAACTGTTGGACGTGTGCTGTTCAATCAGAACGTACCAGCCGAGGTTGGATTCGTGAATGCACTGCTCACAAAGAAAAATTTGCGTGAGATCATCGGTGATATCATCAAGATCACCAACGTTCCGAAAACTGCTAAGTTCTTGGATGATATTAAGCAACTTGGATTCCGTACGGCTTTCCAAGGTGGACTCTCCTTCAACATCAATGATCTGATCATCCCCGATACGAAGGAAGAGATGCTTGATAATGCGAAGGTTGAAGTAGATGAAGTGTGGGATAGCTACAACATGGGCTTGATCACAAACAACGAACGTTACAACCAGATCGTCGATATCTGGAGCCGCGTGGATACCCGTATCACTGAATCCCTGATCCGTGAACTCAGTAACGATCGTCAGGGATTCAATTCGGTGTATATGATGTTGGATTCCGGTGCCCGTGGATCGAAACAGCAGATCAAACAGCTCGCTGGTATTCGCGGACTGATGGCTAAGCCCCGTAAGTCAGGTTCTACCGGAAGCGAGATCATCGAGAACCCGATCCTCTCCAACTTCAAAGGTGGATTGAACGTATTGGACTACTTCATCTCAACGCACGGTGCTCGTAAAGGTCTGGCAGATACCGCCTTGAAAACGGCCGATGCCGGTTACCTGACCCGTCGTCTGGTAGATGTGGCGCAAGACGTTGTGATCACAGAAGAAGATTGCGGTACACTGCGGGGTATTGCAACGACTGCTTTGAAAGATAATGAAGACATCATCGAGCCACTTAGCGATCGTATTATCGGTCGTACTTCACTGCACGATGTATATGATCCAGTGAGTGATATGCTGCTGGTATCTGCCGGTGACGAGATCACCGTGGATATTGCCAAGCGAATCGAGGATTCTGGTATTGAATCGGTCGAGATCCGTTCCGTACTTACTTGCGAGAGCAAGCGCGGCGTATGCTCCAAGTGCTATGGTAAAAACCTGGCGACCGGAGCCATGACTCAAAAAGGAGATGCTGTTGGTATCATCGCCGCTCAGTCGATCGGTGAGCCTGGTACGCAGCTGACCCTCCGTACCTTCCACGTAGGGGGTGTGGCAGGATCCGCATCTGTTGAATCAACCTTGGTTGCCAAGTTCGATGGTACCATCCAGTTCGACGGACTTCGTATCGTTACCACTTCAAACAACGACGGCGAAAAAAGTCAGGTTGTCATCGGTCGTACCGGTGAGGTGCGTATCGTAGACCTGAAAAATGACCGACTGCTCATCACCAATAACATTCCTTATGGAGCGACCTTGCAGGTGAAAGACGGTCAGAAAATCAATAAGGGTGATGTGATCTGCTCATGGGATCCGTTCAACAACGTCATCGTGGCTGAGATCAACGGTACCATTCACTTTGAGAATGTTATCGATGGAGTCACTTACCGCGAAGAGTCGGATGAGCAAACCGGACACCGCGAGAAGGTTGTTATTGAAACCCGCGACAAAACCAAAATCCCATCCTTGTTGGTTGAAGGCAAGGAGAAGAAATCTTATAACCTGCCGACCGGAAGCCATATCATCATTGAAGAAGGCGATGACGTGAAAGCTGGTCAGGTAATCGTCAAGATCCCACGTGTACTGGGCAAACTCCGTGACATCACGGGAGGTCTGCCACGTGTAACCGAGCTCTTCGAAGCGCGTAATCCGAGCAATCCTGCTGTTGTGGCAGAGATCGACGGAGTCGTTACGATGGGCAACATCAAGCGTGGTAACCGTGAGATCACCATTGAAGCGAAAGATGGCGTACAGAAGAAATACCTGGTACCATTGACGCGTCAGATCCTGGCACAGGATGGTGATTTCGCAAAAGCCGGAACCCCGCTCAGTGATGGTCAGATCGCTCCGATCGATATTCTTGCGATCAAAGGTCCGTTCGCCGTACAAGAGTACGTGGTGAACGAGATCCAGGAAGTATATCGTTTACAAGGGGTGAAGATCAATGACAAACACATCGAGGTGATCGTTCGTCAGATGATGCGCAAGGTCAACATCGTGGATCCAGGGGATACCCGCTTCCTCCAAGACGACCTGGTCGATAAATTCGAATTCGTAGATGAAAATGACTTCATTTACGATAAGAAAGTTGTTACCGAAGTGGGCGACAGCAGCCGCATGCGCAAAGGCCAGATCGTAACACTGCGCGAAGTGCGTGAAGAGAATTCCATCCTTCGCCGCAACGATCAGAAGCCAGTTGAATACCGCGATGCGATGCCCGCAACCTCTTCACCAACCCTCTTGGGTATCACCAAGGCCTCACTGGGTGTACAGAGCTGGATCTCGGCTGCTTCCTTCCAGGAAACGACCAAGGTTCTTTCCTCTGCCGCTATCAACGGTAAGGCAGATGAGATGCTCGGACTCAAAGAGAACGTCATTACCGGACATCCGATCCCTGCCGGTACCGGTCTGCGCGAGTTCGATCGAATGATCGTGGGCAACAAGGAAGAATACGAGTTGCTGCAGATCACGCGTGAGGCCATGGTTTTTGACGAAGAAGAGTAATGAATCTTCCAAATACTGAAAGAGCAGGCAAATGCCTGCTCTTTTTTTGCTGTTAAGCCTTTCCTAAACAACCCCTCCCGTATGGAGAATTGCGCATAAGCGCATTATTTTGTAAAAAATCGATAGTATGAATCGTTCATTGAATGTCGTCTGGAATGTTATTCTGACTCTTCTTTGCGGGTATCTGGTATATAACCAGCTCACCTCAGGTAATAAAAGATCTGCTTCACCCTCAGCAACCCCCGGTACGGGTTCGTTCAGCATGGCCTACTTCGAGATGGATTCCATTGCAGCCAATTTTGATTTGGTGAAGGACCTGAAAACAGAAATGACCAAACGTGAAGATGCAATCAAGGCTGAGCTAGATCGACTGGGTAAAAGCATGCAGCAGAAACTTAGTTATTATCAACAGCAGGCCAGCTCGGGCTCCCTTACACAAGAACAAAGTGATGCCGCCAGCAGGGAAATGAGAAGTCTGGATGATAATTTGAAGAGCCGTCAACAATCACTTGAGTCGGAGTACAGCGATTTTGTATTACGTCGTCAGAATGAGATCAAGACTACGATCGAAGAGTTCCTCAAAGAGTATAACGATGACAACCAATACAGCTACATTGTATCCTATGAACCTGGCCTCTTCTATTATAAGGATACGGTCCACAACATCACCCGCGATCTGATCGATGGGCTGAATAAGAAGTTCAAGGCAAAGAAATAATCATGTCTCCCTACGCCCGCTTCTTTCAGGAGCTTCCCGGTTTGCGGGTGGCGGTAGTGGGGGATCTCATGCTGGATACCTATTTCTTCGGTCAAGTTGACCGGATCTCTCCAGAGGCCCCCGTGCCGGTAGTGTCACAGCTCCATCAAGAAGAGCGGATCGGGGGAGCCGGTAATGTCGCTTTGAATCTCTCCGCCTTGGGGGCTTCGGTACAATTGATTTCACTGGTGGGTGATGACGAGCCCGCACAGATCTTAGTATCGCTTCTACGGCAGTCAGGTATCGGAACAGATTTGTTACGAGTTGATGATAAACGCCCCACCACTCGAAAAACAAGAGTGTTGGATCGAAATAAGCAATTGCTTCGGCTCGACCAGGAGTCGACCCAAGAAGCGGCTGAATCGGTGCAGGAAGAGTGGCTGACACAGATCGAATCGTATCTGCGAAAAGAGCAACCCCAACTTCTCATTTTTGAGGATTACAACAAAGGCGTGCTCTCCACCAAAATCATCCAACGGCTGGTCAGTATCTGCAAGGAAATGGGTGTGATAACTACTGTAGATCCCAAGAAAGAGAATTTCTTTTCCTATCAGGGAGTGGATCTCTTTAAACCGAATTGGAGAGAGGTTTCAGAAGCACTCCAGTTCAATGCCGTTCCAGATCTGATCAAGTTGAAAGAAGTTCACCATTCCCTTCATGAAAAACTAGATCATCAGGTATCGCTGATCACACTTTCTGAACGTGGGGCATTTTATCAATCCAGCGATCAGTCGGAGTGGCTGCCCGGTCTGCCCAGAAATGTAGTTGATGTTTCAGGTGCCGGTGATACAGTGATTGCTGTAGCCTCCGCAGCTTACGCACTCACAATGGACCCTACTTGTATGGCTAACCTGGCAAATCTGGCAGGAGGAATCGTTTGTGAGCAAGTAGGCACCACGCCGATCGATCCCATGAAGTTGCGGTCAGAAGTTGTCCGATTGGGATGGATCTGATCATCTGCAGGATTGAAAATTGTATTTTAGACCTGGAAGCTATTTCTACCTAACATGGATCAAGCCTTAAATCTTTCTAAAGTTGCCGTTATTGTTGCGGGAGGTGTTGGACTTCGTATGGGAGCTTCCACCCCAAAGCAATTCCTCGAGCTCGAAGGCAAATCCCTCTTAACAAGAACGGTAGAGACTTTTCTCCAGAGCTATTCAGACATGCGGGTTGTTCTTGTATTGCCCGAATCACATCTGGAATTGGGTCGGGATATCTGTAAAACCATTAACGGCGCTGAGCGAATTCTCTTTGTACCGGGAGGAGAAACAAGATTTCACTCTGTGCAAAATGGACTGAGACAGATCAAGGATCCTTCCATTGTTTTTGTGCATGATGCCGTTCGATGTTTATTGTCGGTTTCCTTGATCCAGCGTTGCTACGAGCAAGCAATACGACTCGGTTCAGCAATTCCAGTCATCCCTTCAACCGACAGCATTCGGTTGGTAGAGGGCGAAAGCAGTCACTCTATTGCCCGTAGCAGCGTAAGATTGGTTCAGACCCCACAAACATTTCGAAGTGAGATTTTATTGCCAGCTTACGAAGCAAATTATATGACGGACTTTACTGATGAGGCCAGTGTGGTTGAGTTTGCCGGGGGGCGCTTGCACTTGATTGATGGAGAACAGCAAAATATCAAGATAACCGGACCAATTGATTTATTGGTCGCTCGAGAGTATTTGCGCACGCTTGAGTCATGATTTGATCCAAGCTATCCAGGCAGGCAGTCGGTTGATCTGCAACCAGCCATAGATTTCTTTTGCTGAACCGAATCCCTCATAAAAAAAAGCTAGGGAAGGGATGTCCGATCCCTCAAAATCCAGGATCCATTTTTTACCAGCGTGATCTTTTATGAATCCATCGATCAAAGCGTGTGAAGCACCCAGCGTTTTCCCATCGGGGTGATTTCCTACCAACAGGTAATACGCCCGTTCCTGATACAGCAGAAAAATAGCAGAGGCCATCAATTTTCCGTTCAGGCGAACTCCGATGGTGCAGGCCTTTTTTTCAATCAGCCATCTGTTCATCAACTCGAGAAAATTCGTTTTCTGTGCTGCTTTGAAATGACCTCGTGGACCTAAATAGGTTTCCGCCAATTCGAAGATTTCTTCAGGTGTGATATTTCGATCGATCACACAGCCTGCTTTTTCAGCTCGAGAAATATTTCGCAGGTGGTTTTGTCTGTAGTGCGATCGGATCGTGCTGTAATCTTTTTCTAGCGATAGAAAATAATTAGTTCGGGGCTTGAGCGCAAGAGCAGTAAGGTGACTGGTACAGTAGGGATTCAGCGTGATATCGACCCATCGGATGTTTTTAGGTATAGAGAGCAAAAAACGTTCACTACATGCTTTGGAAAGTGACGGACCAAAAATCCCCAAGTAAGGAATCAGAAAAGGTTGATATAAATACCGAATGCCATATTTCTTTCGTACGGGTAATGGCATCACGAACTCATAGTCTCCCAGTATCAAGGCTTCCCAACCGGGGGTTAATGCATCCAGATAGTAGGATAGCGCATAGGGACTATGATTGCAGGCGGCAGAAATACATCGATCCCAGCGCACGCGGTCGATTTCATGGTTGGGAATATGTCGTATGTGGAGCTCCTTTACCATAGATCAAGTTCCGGTTGTAGGCGTCGAGGATTCCAATTCGTGAGATTGATCTGGAATGATATTTTTTGCCAAAAGCGCTTTTTGGGCTCTAGTATCGATTGCACATAATCGCGGTAGGGCTTGCTGTATAGGAGTGGAATGAAAAGCCGGAAATTCCGTTGTAAAAAGGGGAGTTCCAACCCGGCCACATAAAGCCATTGTGTTTCATCGGCAGAAGCCGACGCTCCAATATCAACAAATACATGTAGAGGGATCCGAATCGGCAGCACGCGAAGTGGATTCAGATTGTCCGGCACAGAGCTGCTCAGGTTCAGCGCCATCAGCCAGCGGTCGCTTCTTCCTACCGGACTCGCTAATCGGTCGGTCCGCATCTTAAATGCACCATCCCGGTTCATGATCTGTTGGGAAGCGAATCCTTCAAATGCAGATCGACCTACGAAGTAGTCATGGTAGGTGTAGTCTTCCATACCTGTTGGACCCTGCATCTGTAAATAATATCTCGATTGTCGAAATTTATCTTGTAAGGAGGGGTTTCCTAGATAGAAAAATGTACCCGCAAAAAATCTTGCCTGTAATCCGCCTTTGGCTGGGTAGTTGAAGAATTGTTCAGCGGTAATTGTGGGACGAATAAAATTTCTGTTTCCTTCCAGCCTTAATTCTATTCGATAGGGGTATAATTTTCGGTTGTTCTCAGACACATACGTGACTTGTGCCAGGGAGCGATTTTCTCCGCGTGTGCGATAGTAATTGCGAATGGTCGTATCGGTTCCGATAATGGTCGTATCCCGTTGAAACCGATAACCGGTTTCAGTAAACTGAAACCAGCTGAATTGCAGGTGTCGGTGTTTCGTTGAACGGGCGGTTTCTTTCCAGGTGAGTCTTATGCCCGGTGAAAGTTTAGAGAAACGTTGGGTGATGGATTGTCCGTTCGGTGCGGTGAATCGGTTGAAAGAAAAGGTTGAAAAGCCGATTCCCAGATCGATCCGATTCCAGATACCATCCGGTCGCCATCTGTGATTGATAAAACCGATCCCATTCAATTGCTTAGAACCAATTGCATACAGCGGGGCAATGAACCATTGTATATCGTTCAAGGGTAATTTGATGTTTGTAATCCCAATGCCAGCCTGTAATCCATCCGCCCGATTGTATCCAATGAGGGGCATAACGGTGATCTGATTTTTTATGGCAAGGTTGGTTGTGGCAGACCAATTAAAAATACTTTGCCATTTCCAACCTCGTTTGGGTTCCGGCTGTAGGGGACCTTTTTTATCGAGTAATTGAAACCAATATCCCAGGTCCGCTTTGCTGTGTTGTTGAAGATGTGCTTTGAGGTCAGTAGGGGTGGGATGTTTGAATTTCCAGGTGCGGTAGTAATCCTGCATGGCCGTATCAAAACTGCTTTTCCCCATCATTTTTTCCATGCCCTCCATCCACTTAGCAGCCTTCAGGTAAGCGATGGCCGCATAATTCAATAGCGAGAACTCATCAGCAGCCGTTTGTATCGGTTGATCTTTTCTTTCCTGATAAAGGGATTGCAATAACAATTCTTCAGTAGGGTCAGATAAGGTGTTCAATAAACTGCTCTCATAAAAGCTGTTCAATCCTTCATCGAGCCAGGGATAATTTCTTTCGTTCGAGGCCAGTGCGCCATAAAACCAGTTATGGCCGATCTCGTGTATGATGACCGATCGGAGGTCGGTTGTATCCGAAATTGGATCGATGACGGAAAGCATGGGGTATTCCATACCACCACCCGGACCGTCCGCCGATTCCACCACCGAGATCACCGGATACGGGTAGCTGCCGATCCGTTCAGAATAATAATGAAGTGCATCCTTTGAGTGATGAATGGAATGTTGCCACGCATCCTTGAAGGAATTGGTATGATAATGCCAGATCTCTTTGATCGATCCGTCCGACAATCGAGTGGTATCAAATTGGACCTTGTAGTTCGGACTGGCGAACCAGGCAATGTCGTGTACGGAGTCTGCCCGGTAATGCAATGTCTTGAATGGACGCAGTTCTTTTTTATCGGCCGTCCGACTGGTGATGCCGTTATTGCCTTGAAGTCCTCTGGACATTAGCCATACTCTTTCAACGGAATCAAGTAAAATACCCGTTGAGGCTACCACGTATTCCTCCGGCAAGGATATTTCGATTTCATAATTGCCGAATTCGCTGTAGAATTCACCTTGATCGAGGTAAGGCATGGGGTGCCAACCGTCACGATCATATACTGCTGGTTTCGGATACCACTGTGTCACTTGGTAGATATTCAATTTTCCGTGACCACTGCGGGAAAAGGTTGCCGGCAATTGGACGTTGAAGGGTGTTTGAATTTTTATTTTTTGTTGGGGCAGGATCGGTGTAGGTAATATCAGTTTTATGATATCGATATGTTGGGGATGATCGCTGACTTGTGCAGTTTTCCCATCTACCTGAAAAGCCAGCCCATTGAGATATCCTTTTTCTTCCGGTTTAGAAAAGTAGAAGCGGGTGTCACCATTCTCGATCTGTTGTTGTCCGAAGGCCGTTCGCTCTGACTTATAGGCGTTCGGCCAAAGGTGAAACCAGATATAGGTTAAGGTGTCGTTTGAATGGTTCGTATAATCGATCTCAGTCCATGCTTTCAAAAGATGCAGGCTGTCATCCAATGTTACCCTAATGCGATGATCGACCTGTTGTTGAAAGTATGGTTTTTGCCCATGGATCGGATCCTGAAGCAGTAGTGACAATAGGATAAGTGCATATCGCATGTAGCTTGTCATGTGTGATACCCCGAATTTACTTGCCTTTTCCTTTCCAAATGATCCGTATCGTATGCAGCAGAATCTTGAGGTCTAGTAGGAGGGATATATTTTCCAGGTATAATAGGTCGAATCGGCTTCGGTCGATCATTTCCTTCACATTCTCTGCATAGCCAAACTGCACCATGCCCCAGCTGGTGAGACCGGGTTTCACTTGGAGCAAGAATCTGTAGTATGGGTGAATGCGAACGATCTGGTCGATATAATGTTTCCGTTCAGGACGAGGTCCTACAAAACTCATATCACCCTTGAGAATATTCCAAAGTTGCGGGATCTCATCCAAACGCCATTTTCGTAGGGTTTTGCCGAATCGCGTGATACGTGGATCGTATTCCGAAGAAAGAGCCGGGCCAGTATCTTCTGCCGTCTCGATCATTGAACGGAACTTATATAAGCTGAATGGTTTTCCTTTTCGTCCGATCCGCTCCTGAAGATAGAAAACAGGTCCTGGGCTGCTTTTTCGGATCCTGATCATGATCCAGCAGATTATGGGGATCAATAAAATACCTCCGAGCAGCGAAAAGATTATATCCATCAATCGCTTGATATTGCGTTGCCAGGACGGCATTCTGGCTGTATAGATCTCTACCAGCGGAGTGCCCAGAACATTATTTGTCTTGACGGATCCGGAGAGGATGTCAAGCATATCCGGCACCATTCGTATTTCCACCTCGAGGTTCATCAGTCGATCGACAGTCGGTTCGATCCATTCAGCTGATTTATTGCTTGGTGCAAGAATGACCAGCCGGATCTGTTTTTGATGTACGATCGATTCTAGTGCCTCCAGGCTGCCCAGAGACGGTAAATTGGTCAACTCCTCTGGACGATGAGTATTGTTTTCATTGATAAAGCCGATGCATCGGTATCCTCCATCTCGTAAGTTCAATTGTTGATCATCGACGATCTCTTGACAGATATCGACCTGGCCAATGAGTAGGGTGTTGAAATGTACCCGACCGCTCAATAATTGTTTTTTGAAATGATTCAGCAGTAGCATTCTGCCCGCTGAAATAAGAACCGTCAGGATCCCGATTTGCTGTAGCGACTCCGTGTAGGATTCGCTATCTGTAATTGTCTTTGTTCTTGTCAGGGATGATATCGAATAGAATATGAAAACACCGATGAGGACTGTGAGTAGCGTTCGGACCATCTCCAACAATCTTGATTTGTGATACAACTCCTGATAACTGCCGGAGAGTGCAAAGAGGAATGACCAGAATATACAGGTAATGCCGATTAGTAAAGAGTCAAGCTCCAATCCATGAAGCCTGCGGATAATGAGATAGCCAATGAAAACGCCTAGGATATCGGTGAAGATATACAGCCAAACGGGGAAGGACTTTCCGCTGGGTCTCATTCGTGCATACCATTTTTGGCGATGCGCTCTAATATTCGATGGGCTACATCCAGGGCGAGGAGTCCGTCGGTTTCATTTACTATCGTACGGGTGTTGTGCTCGATCGAGTATTTAAATGCCAATAGTTCTTCTTTGATGGCATTGTGATCCTGTACCTGTGGGTTTCGAATGGCGATGGTTTTATGTCCGGTTGGGGTTGGAATTTCGAAGGTGAATGCGTTGGGGTCCTCTCCCAAATCCATTTGTATGACCTCTGCTTTCTTTTCAAGGAAATCGATGCCGATGTAAGCATCTTTTTGAAAGAGCCGCATTTTACGCATCTTTTTCATGGAGATGCGACTGCTGGTCAGGTTGGCGACACAACCATTGTCGAATTCGATGCGGGCATTAGCAATATCCGGTGTGTCGGTGAGTACGGCGACACCACTGGCAGAGATCGATCGTACATCGCTTTTTACCAGACTCAAGATGATATCGATGTCGTGTATCATGAGATCCAGTATAACGCTAACTTCCGTACCACGTGGGTTAAATTGGGCTAGGCGGTGTACTTCAATGAAGAGGGGTTGTAAGCCAAGATCTTTTACTGCCATGAACGCCGGGTTGAAACGTTCTACATGTCCCACTTGAAATTTGATCCCTGACTCCTGCGCCAGCTTCACCAGCGTTCTTGCCTGTTCGGGCGTTTCACAGATCGGTTTTTCTACAAAGACATGTTTTCCTGAGCGGATGGCTAATTCACAGATTGAAAAATGGTGGTCGGTGGGGGCAACGATGTCTACCGCATCGCAGTTCAAGATGAGCGATTCAGGGTCCGAAAACCTTTTTAAGCCATAATTTTCGGCAACAGCAATCGCCTGCTCATCGTTCGGATCATAAAACCCCACCAGCTCTATGTCGGGGATTTCTTTCCAGTTGTTCAGATGAAATTTACCAAGGTGGCCAACACCTAATATGCCGATTCTTAACATGGACGTAAAGTTACCCAGGGCCATTCGGTCATAACAGGTTAATTATCAACAGTGGAACAACGGAGTGGCCACAGAGTCCATCCTAACTCAATAAATGTGGAAATGAAGGCACTCCCAAAGCAACATTTATTTAAAATAATGTAAATCAATTGATTACGTAATATTATCAGTGTATTGTGTTCAAGTAAACAGTGATTTATGGTATCGATAATTAAAATTTCGATCTGTGTGTTTTTTACTCAAATTTTCGAATAATATTTTTTGGCTGATCTGTTGATCTGCTTTGGATTAACTTTCACATTCTATAATATCCATTTTCTGTTGGTGTGGCTTGACGATTCCTTTGACATCAAAAATGGAAACACAGAAATGTTTCTACGACCGATCGAGAGGTTTCGGGAACGGATGGATTGTCGTTTCGCGGCTATATAAATTACACACTCAATTTATGCAGATAAAGACCAGTTTCAGTCCCGGGGAAGATTGTTTGAATGACATCATCGAACTCATTCAGTCTGGTGAAAATTTCTGGATGTTTGTGTGTTCACTATCAGCGATAATCGGATCGCTGACGAGTTAGTCAAGGCATTTGACCGAGGGGTTGATGTGCGGATCATATCCGACAACGAGAAGATGAATGACATTGGGTCTGATATTCAATATCTCTGGGATAAGGGCTTGTCAGTCAAGATCGATATGAGTCCATACCACATGCATCATAAGTTCATGATCGTGGACGAGCAACGGGTGATCACCGGATTTTACAATTGGACCAAATGTGCTGCCCAGTACAACCACGAGAACACGGTCATCATCGAAAGTGAGGAGTTGTCTCGCAGGTTCTCGGATATGTTCTCAGAGCTTTGGGAAACCTGTGTTTTTCTTGATGAAAACAACACATCCCTCGATGAAAAGCTGGGTTAGGCTGCGGCATAGGTCACAAAAGCCCTTAGCTTGAAAAACAATAGCGAATTCAAACTTTTTATTACCTTTCATACTGCAATGGCATATTCTAATAGCCACATAATCCGAACCAATCCTTTTTTTGCTCGATTGTAGGTTTTAAGTCGAACCTTTGTAAAGAATTTTAAATCTGCTTTTCATGCGTGTTCCTTTCTTTTTTTTGATTGTGATGCTATGCATTTCCGATTTTTCCTACGGGCAGGCGAATGATTTTGTGACGCACTGGGACCTGTCCCAAGATGGATCAGGAAACTCCGATGAAATAAGTTTCAAAACAACCAACCCAAACGGAAGCATTAATTATTCCTGGCAGGAACTTCAGCCCGGTTCCAACAGTGGGTCAGGCAGCTTTGCTTCCGGAACAGGTGCACTACGTCAAATTCAAGGGCTACCCGCCAACTCAACCATAGAGCTTAGAATTCAATCCACAAACTTGGAGGGCTTTTCAATGGATCTCACACCTGACTTTCAGCGGCTTTCTAAGGTTACCCAGTGGGGAACTACCAATTGGACCAACATGAATTCAATGTTCAGGAACTGTATTTTTTTACAAAGCATCACAGCAGCTGATGTACCCAATCTTACATCGGTAACAGATATGACTTTTATGTTCTCGGGATGTTCTAGTCTTGCCACTATTTCCAATGCCGCTAGTTGGAACACCGCGAATGTCACAGACATGTCGTTTATGTTCAATGGGGCCAGTTCTTTCAATCAAAACATCAGCAACTGGAATACAGTCAATGTTACAGACATGTCTAGTATGTTCAATAATGCTACAAGCTTCAATCAGAATATCGGCAGCTGGAATACAGCCAATGTCACAAATATGGTCAGCATGTTCGATCATGCCACCTCCTTCAATCAAGACATAGGTAGCTGGAATACCGCAGATGTCGCATATATGAGCTATATGTTTTCAGAGGCTTCCAGTTTCGATCAGAATATTGGTACTTGGAATACGTCCAATATTCAAGACATGACTGGAATGCTCGACAATTGCGGCATGACTTGTATAAAATATTCCCAAACCCTCACCGGGTGGGCGCTGACCAGTGCTGCTATTGAAATAGACTTGGGAGCGGCTGGTCTTGTGCACGGCTCAAATTTGAATGACATCATAGATCTGCTGACCAACGTCAAAAACTGGTCGATTAACGACGACGGAGCATCCACAAGCCCCTGCGGCCCCGCCGTATTCTATTCCAAGAGCACCGGCGATCTCAATAACCTTTCCTCCTGGGGATCCAATCCGGATGGAACCGGTTCAACCCCGACTGATTTCACCAGTACCGATCAATATTTTAATATCCGGAACCGCAGCACTGCGGCAATCAATGCCAACTGGACCATCTCCGGCTCCAATTCCATCGTGATTTTGGGCACTAGTGTTTTAAACTGTACACTAAACACTGGCGTATTTCAATTCACCGGCCCCATCCGGCTCACCAAACTAACCACCCTTAATGTAGGCTCTAATTCCACATTCTCCCTGAGCTGCGATGATGAATCCACTGTCGACTATAATGGCAGTGTTTCTCAGCCGGTCATTGGTGCCAACTATTACAATCTCAAGATTTCAGGAAGCAATGCCAAAACCCTCGGCGGTAATACCTCAGTGGGCGGAACCCTCACGCTCAGCAACAAACTGGTTCTCGGCACAAACAACCTCACCCTGTCGGGCAACACGAGCGGAAGCAGTTCCAGCAACTACGTGCAAACCAACAGCAGCGGCACTCTCAATAAGAATCTGGGCTACGGGGCCTTTTTCACCTTCCCTGTCGGCAACAGCTCCTACAACCCCGTCACCATCATCAATAATACCGGTACGGCTGATGATTTCACAGTCCGGGTGCAGGATGCAGTTTACCAAAATGGCAATTCCGGCACCACTGTCGGCACCCCGCGTGTGAACCGTACCTGGCATATCGGAAAAACCAATATGCCTACCGCTAATAGAGAGAACGGAGTGGATTTTATTTTTCAATGGACATTGGCGGACCAAGTAGGTAGTATTAGCAACTTTCTGCTCAGCCATCACAATGGGGTGGTCTGGAATTTTGCCACCGGAACAGGTAGCCAGACCTTATCCGGCACCAATCCTAAAACACTGACATTTACCAGGTATAAAGGAAGCTTTTCTCCCTTTGCTATCTCACACTCTGCCTTATCTCTACCCGTTTTGTGGTTACGATTCATTGGCGAACAGACCCCAGGTCGAGTGCGACTCAACTGGTCCACCGCTTCCGAGCAGAACAGCAGCCACTTTGAAATCGAACGAAGCACCAACGGAATTGAGTTCACTCAAATCGGATACGTCACCGCCGCGGGCAACAGTCAATCTGTGAGCAACTACGAATATATGGATGCACAACCGCTAAACGGAGTTTCCTACTACCGACTGCGCCAGGTAGATCAGAATGGCGTTTATTCCTTCAGCCGCGTATTGCAACTAAAATATCAAACAACTACTGCTGCCCGTATCGTACCCAATCCCACCGACGGACCAATCAACCTGCAGATCCCATCCGATTGGACCGGCACCTACGACTGCCGCGTCTTCAACACAGTGGGGGTACTGGTGGAAAATCTCCGGGGCTTGCGTGCCGGAAGTCACGCAGTCAACATCGACGGGAAAGCGCCGGGGCTGTATCAGTTTACCCTTTGGGAAAATGGCAAGCAGATCCAACAACAATGGGTGATGAAGAAGTAGATTTAAAGAAAAGACTTACTGAAACAAAAAACCCCTCATTTGAGGGGCTTTTTGCGGACCGGACGGAACCCCTTTTTAAAATTAATGATTCATTTAATTATTGATAATCATTTAGTTATAAATTATATATTATTTATTTATGTCATATTTGTGGGCCACTGAAAAAGATTTGATTCTACTATGTGCAAATTGCCATAAGATGATTCATAAAGTTGTTGATTTTGATTTAAATAAAATCAAAATTTCTTAACGTTATTGTTCTTTATTTTTAAATTCAAATCAATGATAAACAATATAAAACCAATTATACATCCTAATATTCCTTCTAATAGTAATTTATTATAATATAGCTGATTGTTTATTCCAGAATATGCCAATTTCCAAATTAACACTAATATGAAAAAAACACCAATCATTAAATAAGAAAATGCAAACCGTTTTAATAAATTCACTTTAATAAACCAATAAGAAAGAAAACTTAATAATAACGGTAAAATAATAATGATTATAATTAAATCTACTCTTAAGCTTTGCATATTCATTTATATTTTAAAATTAAATCCTTCGTAAATATCTGCAATTTCTTCCTTAGTTATACCTAAATATCTTCTCGTTATTGTGGTTGATGAATGATTGAGGACCAAACTCAGTTTGATGAGGCTCTCATCAGATTTGTTGTGGAGCTCCCATATAAACCTCGCACCGCTCTTTCTCAAACTATGGGTTGAAACGTTCTTTTTTCGGATTCCTACCGATGCTGCTCCAATTTGAAGTAGACGATTGGTAAAACAGTTTATTGAAGTACTGCTGAAACATCAGTGTTTGCTTCAGCTGAAATCTATTTCAATTGTACTTTATTACTAACGTTTATCCACTTGCCATCTGACCAATAGTGAACCAAATAAGCATATCCGCCACTTACTACAACTTCATAATCCTCTCCTATATCTTCTCCAGAAGAATTTTTTTTAAAACTTGTCTTGTTAAGATCAAATGAACTTCTAGCAAAAGCTGGTGTGATTGAATTAATAAAGAATCCTACTGAGAAAATAAACACAGAGATACTGATCATCACTTTGTACCAATTGGTTTTTAAAAATTGTTTCATCGGTTTTAGTTTTTTGTGTTGTAAAAAAAGATATTCTCAGCCAAGCGTAGGCTTTAGCAAGGTTAGATAAACTTATTATAAACACTTTTGAAAAGCAAAAAACCTCGACAATACATGTCAAGGTTTTTTTTGTTTGTATTTCCGCGGACCGGACGGGACTCGAACCCGCGACCTCCGCCGTGACAGGGCGGCATTCTAACCAACTGAACTACCGATCCGTTGCCCGGAATTTTCCGGGA
>Ga0082207_1000390_pt1 | contig 25425 bp, 22 predicted proteins | sample LakMenEpi10Aug09_FD_71540 | JGI IMG/M metagenome (GOLD analysis project Ga0082207, IMG submission 71540)
CGAAACCCGATCCAACGCAATGGACTAGACTCGCCTTCGCTTGCGAGGTCGGCATCCGTTGTGAGGGATTGGTGTTGTATCTTCAATCTGCTTGACGGTGATTCCGGCAGCCTGCAAAGCGGTGATCGCCGACTCCCGACCGGACCCAGGCCCCTTAACCCGGACTTCAATCTCCTTGACCCCAAACTTCGCAGCCTTCTCGGCGGCTTGTTGAGCGGCCATCTGGCCTGCAAACGGCGTGCTCTTGCGAGAACCCTTAAAATTGCAAGTCCCAGCACTTGCCCAGCACAACGTATCGCCTCGCGCATCGGTGATCGTTACGTGGGTGTTGTTGAACGTAGCCTTAATGAATGCGATCGCCGAGGTGACGTTGCGACGGACCTTGCGTCGCTTGTTCGCTGTATCTTTGTTTGCTTGTTGCTTTGCCATAATCTCAAAAAATAAAACCAGAATCTCGATCTTGAACTTCTAGAAGCAAGCGAACTCAGCCAACTGCGAGCCGCTTGACAATCCATGCACGGAAAGGGACCTCTAGGCGGCACCAAGGACCGCCCAAAGCGTCCAAGCTAGCGAAGGTCCTTGACCCCCTTCTTTCCTGCAACCGTCTTGCGAGGACCCTTTCGAGTCCGTGCGTTGGTCCGTGTGCGCTGGCCTCTTACAGGCAAGCCAACCTTGTGCCTCATCCCACGGTAGCACTTGATTTCTCGCAATCGATGAATCGATTGACCCACTTGCCTTCGAAGTGGACCTTCGACCGTGTAGTCGCGTTCGAGCAAACTCGCCAAACGGCTCAACTCATCCTCGTCCAACTCACGAGCCCGTTTGGTCGGATTGATCTTGGTCTTAACACACGCTTCTCTTGCTATCGATGGACCAACTCCATAAAGATACTGAAGCGAGTAGACGATTTGTTTGTCGTTCGGAATGTCAACACCAAGAAGACGCGGCATACTTGCCTACTCCTAAACCATTGCCTGGAAAGGTTTTCAACGAAAACTATCCCCGTGCCGATTCCAGCTTGCAGCAAAAATGCTAGCGTTGCAAAGAAAAAGCCGGTGCGATCCACACCAATGGATCGTTCGAGCCCAGAAGTTTAGCGAAGACCTCGGGGTTCCTGCAAGGGTTAATCGGCTCTTTGGCACGGTTTTTTCTTAGTAGAAGTCCCCTAATTCGGTCTGTTTTTGACCCTCGCACACCCATGGAGCTCCGATTGGGCCCAGGTTAGCTCCCGTAGCACCCCCCCCTTCTGATGGAAAATCATCGCTCCGTGCCGAACGATGCTCCTGGCTTGCTCGGGGAAACGCCTCTAGAAGTTCGCAGGGAAAAAACCGCAGAAAACCATCGATTTGGTTGTTAGTTTAGGTAAGAATTAACGTTTTTACCTTCGTTTTCGATTCGTGTTCTACCGTGTTGAACGACTGTAATCAAGAAACGCATTCGAAGGACCGAAATTCGATTCCAACGGTTTAGCAAGGCCCCTAGACGCATTGTGCGAGCGCTTACCATGGATGAACTATCGATTGAATCCAAACGTTTTTCGATGAAGCAGGCCCGGCAGATCGTCGGAGATCAACTGCACGCTCCAAACCCAAGGATCTACTGGACGGATTTTCTGCTCTCGGTCCTGGCCGGACACTTGTGCTTCTCGGCCATGATGTTCGCACCGAGCCGATTTGCCGGCGACTCGCCCTTGCTCTGGTGGGGGCTCAAAGCCCTGTTTTTTACCGCCACAATCTTGCTTTTTTTAAGATCGGCGATGTTCACCCACGAATTGGTCCACCTGCCCCGAGAGGGATGGGGCGCTTTCCGAGTCGCCTGGAACCTCCTGTGCGGGATCCCGTTTATGATCCCCTCCTTCACCTATTATCCGCATATCGATCACCATCGCCGAAAATCCTACGGCACCGAGCACGATGGTGAATACCTAAGCCTTAGCCACCAACCCCCGAGCGCCATCGTCCTGTACATGCTCGGAGTGTTGGTCACCCCTTTGGCCGGGGTCCTTCGCTTCGGTATCCTCTCGCCAATTTGTTGGCTGTTTCCGTCGGTAAGAAAATGGACATTCACGCACGCTTCGACGATGGTCATGGACGTCTTCTACGAAAGGCCCGAGGCGAGTCGGCGGGTCTATAGGATTATGATCCTCCAGGAAATCGCCTGTTTTCTCATCTGCTTGGGCCTTATCCTCCACGCTCCACTGATCGCCAAAACCTGGTTCGACCCCCTATGGATCCATGCTTATGGCGTAAGCGTCGGAATGATATTCATGAACAACATCCGAACCCTCGGTGCTCACCGATGGACCGGGCCGGGCTCGGAACTGAGTTTCGAACAGCAATTGCTCGACTCGTGCGACTACCCTCACCGTCCCTGGATCACCGAGCTTTGGGGTCCGACCGGAACTCGATACCACGCGACGCACCACCTGTTCCCCTCCCTGCCCTACCACAATCTGGGAATCGCTCACCGTAGGCTCATGGCCGAACTCCCCCCGGAGAGCATCTTCCGAGAAACGGCCAAACTAAGCCTCCTTGGAGAGATCGCCCAACTGTGGCAACGCAGTTCCCAAGCGGCTAGCCGCTCGAAAGTCGCCGGCCGAATCGATCCATACAGCCCCTCTTTGGACATCGCCCCCTCGGGTGGCTATCCAACAACTAGCAAGCACACGAGCGACACTTTTCCAAGCCGCCCATCACCTAATTCCGCACCGAATTCCGAGCCAGGTAAGCTCGGCGATCGATCCCATGGCTCGACCGAAGCGGCTTGAACTCAATCCAAACCAACTCCAGCGAGTGCCCGACGAGCTGAAGTTCTACCAAATCCGAACACGCTTGGTCGGCTCGATGTACATCGGGCTGCCTGGCTCGACGCCGAAGGCTTCGTAGTACGCATCGAGGTTCGAGACGATCCCGTTGCATCGGTACTGGCTCGGCGAGTGGGGGTCGGTCTTGATCCGCTTTCGCATCTCCGCCTCGCGGTACTTGCGACGCCAGACCTGCCCCCATCCGATGAAGAAACGCTGCTCCCCGGTGAAGCCATCCATGCTAGGCGATTTCTGCCCCCCGAGCGAGAGTTTGTAAGCCGTGTAAGCAACGCTCAGACCGCCGAGGTCTCCGATGTTTTCACCGAGTGTGAATTTCCCATTGAGATTGATTCCAGGCAATGGCTGATACCGATCGTATTGCTTGACGAGTTGATCGGACCGTTTGACGAACTCGTTCTGATCGTTCTCGGTCCACCAGTTTCTAAGGTTGCCTTTTCCATCGTATTTGCTCCCCGAATCGTCAAAGCCATGGCTGATCTCATGGCCGATGACCGCGCCGATCCCACCGTAGTTGATCGCATCGTCGGCCTGAAGGTTAAAGAACGGGGGCTGAAGGATCGCCGCCGGGAAGACGATCTCGTTCATCGATGGGTTGTAATACGCATTGACGGTCTGCGGGGGCATAAACCATTCGGTCTTGTCGATGGGCTTGCCGAGCTTGTTGAGGGCATAAAAATGCTCAAATTCCGCCAAACGTGCGATGTTGCTCACGACATCCGTCGCGTCGATCCGCACCGAAGAATAGTCCTTCCACTTGTCGGGATAACCGATCTTGGGTGTAAAGAGCTTGAGCTTCTCTTTGGCCTGCGCCTTGGTCCCATTGCCCATCCACTCCAAGGAGTCGATGCGATTTTCGAAGGCGATGAGCAAGTTCCCAACGAGCTGATTCATCTTCTCCTTGGCCTTCGGCGAGAAATGCTTCTCAACGTAGAGCTTGCCCACAGGCATCCCTAGCAAAGCATTGCATGCATCGACTCCTCGACGCCATAGGGGCTCTTGCTGCTCGACACCGCTCAGGACGGTCTTGTGGAAATCGAAGTGCAACTTCTCGATCTCTTGGGTCATCACCGGCGCAAAAGTGTCTATGGTCTGGAAGGCCAAATAAGCTTTGAGGACATCAAGATCCGTTTGGGCGATGATTTCTTGAGCCTCCTCGAAGAAACTCGGCTGCCCGACGATGAGCTCTTGAATCTGCCCTAATCCGACGGCTTGAGCATACGTGCTCCAATGGAGCCCCTGTGTTTTCGAAACGAAATCCGCGACGCTGGTCTTGTTGTAACGTTTGATCGGATCCCTAAGCGAAACCTTGTCCCACTGAACTTTCGCAAAAGCAGTTTCCAATTGCAGGATCTTCGCAGCTTGGGATTGGGCGTTCTCCCAACCGATTTTGCCAAGCATATCCTTGATGAAGCTCTCGTATTTTTCTCGCCGTGCGACCCACTCTGGGTCCGACTCCAGGTAGTAATCGCGATCGGGCAACGTGGTCCCGTCTTGATAGACATAGACGGCATACTGGTCGGATCGGCGATCGTCGACGTCGACGCCCGCTGCAAAGAAGCTCGGAATGCCCATGATGGACAACTCTCCGGCCACACGCATCAGATCCTCGCGGGTTCCCACCGCAGCGATCTTCTCGAGCCAAGGCTTGATTGGGACAATCCCGGCCTTGTTTCTCGCCTCGATGTCGGTGTACGACTTGAAGAAGTTCCCGACCTGCTTGGCTTCAGCCGAAGCGTCGGCGGATCGACTGGCCTCTTCGATGATCACGCGGATCGCTGCCTTCGTCTCGATATCCAAGGCAGTAAAAGCCCCGTAATTGGATTGGTCAGCCGGGATATCGGTCGTCTCCAACCAATTTTCGTTGACGAACCGAAAGAAATCCTCCGAGGCCTTAAGCGTCTTGCTGAAATTCTCCTTTTCAACCCCCGATACCAACCCTGCTTTGCCAGCCCCGAGCGCCACGCTGTCTTGAGCCAACCCACGGGATAGAGCAACATCAAGCCCACCGAGAGCAAGCAACGCCGAGGTACTTGCCAGGACCGTTGCGAGCCTGTTTCCGAACCTGTCCGCGATGCAGTTTCCGATGCAGTTTCCGATGCGATTCGATCCGATTGTTCTTCTCATGGCCATCCTCGAAGGAAATGTCCCAGGCAAATACCCCCAAAGGCAACTACCCCTGGGCAAAGACCCCAGGCTACTTCCCCAAGGTGCTTGAATGGTACCTACAGGATGCCCCCTAATAAAGGCCCCCTGCAAACGCGCTCCAAAGTCCACCAATCGCCTAGTCCCGAACCGGATAGATATTCCAAGCCACAAACAACCAAGAGACTGCTGGAACGAGCCAAAAAGCGATCTCGCAAAATTCCTCAAGCCTCTTGAGCCTTGGACTCAACGGCGCGTTCCAATCCGATGGGATGTTGTCGTAATCGGTTCGAATCAATTGCTCGTACCGGATCGAACCAGGGCCGGTCATCCCACGGCGGATCAGCTCCGCGGCCACCTGGCCGGCTGGCTGTTGCTGCAAGTGCTCAATCCCCAAATCCATCGAAATCCCATAATCGGGATCCAAGACCCAAGTCCCCGCTTCGGTCCGGGCCTCAAGAACCACATGCCCTCCTAAACCTACGAATCGGGTCTCAATCCCGTGGCACCCAAGCAGGTCCTGAAGTACCGCAGCCCTCTCCGAGCAATCTCCCCTGCCTCCGGCGACGATCCATCGCGGATTTTGTGTCCGCAAGATCGGTGAATAGTACTGGCCGACAAGCCACTGCGTCCAATTCTCCCAAATCGCTAAATCCCGACCTGCACTATGCTCGGTAAGCCGATGCACATAAGCCGTCGCGCAGCGGAGACTCTGCTGCATGCTCGGCGGTGACAAGAGCTTGAAGGTTTGGTAGTCGACCAACCGCTGGAGAGATCTTCCATCGGCAAACCAAAACCGAGCCGATACCCCAAGACTGCTCATGCAAGCGACGGCCAACAAAATAGCAAAAGGCAAAACGCGAGGTTTTTCCCCACCGTTTCTCTCCGAGACAAAATACTCCATGGGACCCTTCAACCAATCGCTTTCTTACAAATTGCTTCGTCGAGGTCGTTCCATCGCCTGTGCTTGCAAGCCGACCTGGAAACCCTCTAAACTAGTTTCTGTTAAACTTCATTCGCCCCGAAAAATCGCCCCAGGGCTCAGTGCGACTCCCCGAGCGACGAGCCTTACAACCCAGTAGCCTTTCGTTGGTTCCTAACCGATGTCCAACTTACTGGCTTTTCATGAAAATCGAGCCATCTACGCGTCGATCGAAAGGTAGGCATGGAAACGCCAGAACCTTACAAAACCGCCACCAAAACGACCGAGAAATGGACCGCGAAATGGACCGCGAAATGGACCGATGCGTTCGTCGATTTCGGACCCGATCCCCTGCTGAGCGATCCGTCGCTTGCACACTGCGCCGCAGGACTCGCGCGCATCGATGCGACGGACTTAAAAAGCTCTGCTTCGATTCAAAAGGAACTCAAAGGTCTCGTCCAGCAATTCGTTCCCTACACGCCAGGTGTCTACGGGATCCTCGATCCGCTCTGTCGCTTGGTCTATGTCGGTAAATCCAAAGCCCTTCGCGCGCGGCTCCTGAGCTATTTCTTGCCCGGAGCCAAGGACGAGAAGGCAGGGCATATCCTCAAGCAAGCCCGGGCCATTGTTTGGGAAACTCAGCCCAGTGAATTCGCGGCCCTGCTGCGCGAACAAGCCCTGATTCGCACTTGGCAACCAACTCTAAATGTCATCGGAATGCCCAACCGAAGCCAACCGGCTTACCTGAATCTCGGACGCGGTCCGGCAGAGTCGTTCTATGTCACGCGCCAGTGGGACACCCGTGCCTCGATCTCTCGTGGCCCGTTCTACGGATCGACGAAACTCTATCGAGCGGCCGAGATCCTCAACCGTTACTTTCTGCTGCGGGATTGCTCAAGCAAAACTCCCATGCTCTTTTCGAACCAACTTGCCCTTTTCGATCTTCCGGAGCGAGCCGGATGCCTGCGGGCCGAATTAGGAACCTGCTTGGCACCGTGCCTAAGCGATTCGCTTCGAACCGATTACCAAACTCAGGAGCAACTGGCTCGGGCTTGGATGCGTGGCGAGTCGGCCAAGATCCATCTGCAAATGCTCGAACAGATGGAATCGGCTATCGAACGGAGACAGTTCGAGCGGGCCGCTCGCTTGCACGAAGATTCGGCGATCCTTAAATGGCTCTACGGCAAACTCAGGCAGCTTCAGAAGGCCTCGAGCAATCCGCCGAGCATCTACTGGGTTCAGACCACCGGCGGATCTAGGTTTCCCAAAGAAGGTATTCTGTACCTGATGCGGTCCGGGGGTGTGCAGTATGCGATCGCACAGCGTTCTTCTACCCAAGCGACCTCGAAGAAGGCATCGAAGCAACCGAAGCTAGCCGATGCAAAGAGAGATGCGCTGGAGACTTGGCTCAAGGCCGACGAACAAGTGGAGTTCAAGTACTCTTTGCCCCACGAATCGCTTGGACTCGTAGCGACGTGGTTTCAGAAAAACCCGTCGCTGCGCAAACACTCTGTCGAGGTCTCAACGCTCGACGAAGCCCTCGACAAATCGTCGAGGCTTCCGCCGAGTTCGTAATCGACATTGTTGGCAAGTTGCGTTGTTGGCTAGTTGCCGTCGCCACCAGGACGACGGTTTCCTCGTCCGCCACCAGGTCCACCAGGTCCGCCGGGTCCACCAGGTCCACCGCGCCACTGAGGCTCTGGGAATTTGAACTCAGCTCCCTTGAGCGTCTCCATGTCTTGCTTTTGTTTGTCGGTCAAGACTTCCTTAATCTTCGCTTCGGCTTCATCTCGCATCTTGCCCATCTTCTCGCGGGCGTCTGGACCGAATCCGCCTTGGAACAGCTCTCGCATCTTCTCGCCGTTGGCTTTGGCGATTTCAGCCATTTTGGTCTTTTGATCTTCGGTGATCCCAAGCCGAGTCGCAACCAACTTGCTATTGAGCGATTGAAGATTCGAGGCCTGGATGTACAAGCCGACTAGTCGGTCGAATTGCTTTGGATCTAGGATCTCCTCGACCTTGGCTTCGTTCTCTTCGTTGGCCTTTTGCATCTTCTCCATCATCGCTTGGCGGTCTTGAGCATTCGGAGGTTGGCCACCGCCACCGCCCTGCGGACGCATGTTCTTCATCGATTCCATCATCGCCTTGCCCAAGTCCTCGAGTTCGGCAACTTGGTCTTCGTCAAGCTTGAGCTCTTCGCGGACTTCCTTCATCATCAGCAGTCCGGTAACCCCACCGCCGCCCATCATACCGCCCATTGTCATCCGGCCGCCCCCTTGGCCTCGCCCACCCCCCTGCCCTGCAGGACCCTGCGCCATGGCTGAGAAGGTCAGAGCGCTGACCAAGCCAACAGAAAGAGCGAACCTCGACATAAGTTTCTTCATTGGCATGGCCTTAACCCCGATTGAGAAAAATGGTAACACAAGCGATTATAGGATTCCCGAAGTGGTTTGCACGGTCTTTTTCGGCATGCCCACTTCGCCGGTGAGCATTGTAACCCATGGATTTCGATGTCGTTTCGCTAAGAGTCAAAATATTTCTTATGGAAATTCCAGTCACCATTCCCTCCCCCGATGCGGCCATCGCCATGCGGGATTCGACCCTTGGGCAGATGGAATTCGCCAGAAAGTACACCCTGGGCCTTCTTGCCGACGTGCCCGAGGAACTCTGGCAACGCGAGCCGCAAGGAACCCCGACCCATTTTGCTTGGCAAATCGGGCACCTTGCCGTCGCCCAGTACGGCCTGATGCTCTTTCGCCAACGCGGGCGAGCCGAAGGCGACGTCGAACTCATGCCTGGCTGGTTTCGAAAACGCTACTCTCGGGGCACGAAACCCTCGGACGATCCTAGCCCCCATCCGGATCGCCAAACCATGCTCGGCTTGCTCGAACGGATCCACTTGGCCTCGATAGGATTTATCAGCCAAGCTCCCGCCGAATTGCTCCTCGAACCGACCGAGATGCCCTATACGGCCTACCCGATCAAACTCGGCGCGCTGCTCTTTTGCCCCTTGCACGAGTCGATCCACTCAGGACAAATCGGTCTGCTGCGACGAGCTTTCGGGTTGAGCCCCGTAAGATGATCTCACCCGTAAGATGATCCCAGCGAGCCTGCCTGCCGAGCCGCACGAGCCCAAGACCGCCTAAGTGCCCCCCAACCCCAGAAAGGAATGCTGAGCATGGAGGCTGCTGGCCATCAATCGTACTCGTGGAAGGATCGACTCGCCTACTGGGGATTTCGACTGATCGTCGCACTGATCCAGTCCCTGCCGATCGATCGCTGCGAACGGCTCGCGCAACTGCTCGGAACGCTCATGAGCCGAGTGATCCGAATCCGACACGCATTGGTCCAAAGCAACCTTCAACGCGTCTTCCCCGAATGGCCCGAATCCAAAATAAATCGGACCCAAGAGCAAATGTGGGAACACTTGGTCCTGATGCTCTGCGAGGTCGCCCACGCACCGAGGAAGATACACCGCGAAAATTGGTACGAACACTACGAACTGCCCGACCGCAGAGAAATGCTCAAGCTCGCCCTGGACCCACGCCCCAAAGTCATGGTCTCAGGCCACTTCGGAAACTTTGAACTCGCAGGCTTTGTCACAGGCCTTTTTGGAATCTCGACGACCACCATCGCCCGCCCCCTCGATAACGGCTTTGTCCACGATTACGTCGATCGGTTCCGATCCTCAGGCGGGCAATTCATGCTTGCCAAGTCCGGCTCGTCGAGCCAAGTCGAGGCGCTCTTGGCCCAAGGAGGCGCTCTGTCGCTACTTGCGGATCAATACGGAGGACCCAAAGGCTGCTGGGTCGAATTCCTCGGCCAAATGGCCTCGTGCCACAAAGCCCTGGCTCTTTTCACTCTCTCGAGCGGCGCGCCCATGATGGTCTGCTCGAATATCCGCAAAGACCAACCACTGCACTTCGAAATGACGATCCTCGGAATCGCCGATCCGACGTGCGAAAATTGCCCCGACTCCATCGTCTCCATCACCCAGTGGTACAATCGATGCCTCGAGAAGGCGATCCGCGCCCGACCCGAACAATACTGGTGGGTCCACCATCGCTGGAAAGGCACCCCGCCTGCCCGCACAAGCAAATCTTCTTAGCCCTCAAGCACACCATGCCAAAAATCCACCGCGCACTCGGACTCAGCGTTACCTACCCAGACAACTGGTCCCTGACCGAAGATGTCCAAGACGACCAAGTGGTGGGCTTCCAAATCCAAAGCCCCGCTACCGCGTTCCTCTCGGTCATCGGCTTCGATCCGTCCACCTCTCCCGAACAAGCCATCGAGCAAGTCACCCAACTGATCTCCGTCGACTACGACAACGTCGAAAGCGAAAACTTCTCGCCCCAAGATGCCTCCCACCCAGGCATCCTCGCCGACGCCATCGGTCGCGAAATGTACTTCTACTACCTCGACATGCTCGTCCACACCGAACTGATCGCCTTAGGACTCCCAAACCAAACCATCCTGGTTCAATTCCAAGCCGAGGACTCCGAATACCGTTCGCTCGAAAGGGTCTATGCTGCCATGCTCATGACACTCTGCGAGTCGATCGAAAGCAACCAGGAAGGACTTGCCGGAGAACCCGACTAGAAAAAGAAAAAGCCCCACCTAACAACAGTTGGTCACGCCCGAAATCCAACCACTGCTAGGTGAGGCAAGTTTAACTTTTATTGATACTGACTCGTCTTCCAATTGTTCGTCTTAATTCGAACAACCGCGTCGGATGTCTCTGCCAAAGTATAACCTATCTTTCGACGCAAAGCCACAACAGCAGAAACTTTTTCTCTTGTTTTCTTTCCGAAAACCTGTTCGCTTTTTTATTTCATTGCGTCACCATAAAAAAGACAGGGAAAATGGGTATTTATTCCCCCCCAAGCGGCTATTGAATTCGCTCTTTCCCAACCCATGGAACCAAAGCTTTCGGAATCTTAATCGAGCCGTCCGAAAGTTGATGGTTTTCCATCAACGCAATTAATGCGCGGCTGATGGCCACAGCCGTACCGTTAAGGGTATGCGCAAAGTGCGTTCCTTTCTCACCCTTGGTGCGATAACGAATATTTAACCTCCTGGCTTGATAGTCGGTGCAGTTCGATGTGCTCGTGACCTCGCCCCACTGACCACCGTCGCCCCGGCCAGGCATCCAAGCTTCCAAGTCGTATTTTCGGTAAGCTGGACCGCCTAGGTCACCCGTTGCGGTATCGACCACGCGAAACGGGATCTCCAAAGCGTCGAAAATCTCGCACTCGATCCCTCGGAGCTCTTCATGAACCGCACCGCTTTGGTCCGGAAGCGTGAAGGCGAACATCTCCACCTTGGTGAATTGATGCACGCGATAGAGCCCCCGGGAAGCTCGCCCTGCGGCACCTGCCTCCGTTCGGAAACAATGGCTGATCCCCACCAACTTCAACGGCAATTGCTCCGCGTCCAAAACCTGGTTGTGGTACATCCCACCGAGCGTGATCTCGGCGGTGGCGACCAAGTTCAATTCGGTGTTCTCGATGCTGTAGATTTGGGTCTCTGGCCCCCGGGGAATGAACCCAATCCCATGCAGAATGTCGGTATTGGCCACATCGGGCGTCGATACGGGAATGAACCCCTTCTTGGCCAGATGGCTTACGACAAACTGTTGCAAAGCCAGTTCCAAAAGGACCGCGTCTCGCTTCAAGAAGTAGAATCCTGCTCCGGCAACCCTCGCCCCAGCCTCGAAGTCGATCATGTCGTGCTGCTGGCCGAGTTCCAAGTGATCTTTTGGCTTGAAATCGAACTTGGTGATCGGTGTGGATCCCCGGGCGATCTCGAGATTCGCGTTGTCGTCGTTGCCGATCGGGGCCGACGGATGGGTCATATTCGGAACGCGCGCAAGGAGCTCGTCGATCTGTCGATCCAGAGAATCGTGGTCTTTCTGCGACTGCTCCTTCGAAGCCCTGAGCCCCCTTCCTCGCTCCTTGTATTCCTCGCGTTGCTCGGCTGGAACCTTGCCAATCTGAGCGCTGACCTCATTGGCCTGTCGATTCCATTCCTCAACCTCGGCCATTTTGGCCCGACGCTCCATTTCCAACGCGATGATCCGATCGACGTCGGCTTGAGCCCCGCGATGGAGGCAATTGAGTTTGACCGCTTCGGCGTTCTCTACCACATATTTTCGGTCGAGCATAGGATGAATGTCCGGTGAAAGGATTCGCATGCGCAGGAGCATTGCTCGCTGAATCGCGTGCAAAGCCCCAAAAAAAGACGTTCCAAGTTTAACGCATTTCTAGATTTTGAGGATAGCTTGATATCCGGGCTCGGCCTCCGGCCTGGATAAACAGGATCGAAGGGGGCTCGAAGGTCGATCTTCTAAAGTGCAACAATCAGCGATACCTCGGCCATCGGATCGCAACTGAAATCTCCCCCCTCCCCTGCCCTGAGGACTTGGATCATGTACCGACGCGCTCTTCTAACCCACGCTTTGTGGCTCAGTCTGGCCACAACAGGCTTTTGCCAGCAACCCCTGAGCAATTCCGCTGCGAATTCCTCTAGCCCAGGCGAACCTCTCAACTTCCCATCGGCAAGCGACCCTGCCTCGAAATCCGAAAAACCGCTTCCGGGAAAGCACCGTTTCGAACCCTCGGCGTCCAAGGAGTACCGAGTTGAGCGTGCCCGAAAGGAATCCGAAGCTCGCGAGGAGCTTTTGAAGCACTACCGTGCGATCGGATTTGACTACGCTCACCCGACTTTCGATGGCATGGCTCTGAACCCATACCGGCCCAAACGCCGTGTGTTCTTCGTTCAGCCGATTCGCCCTTGGTAGATCGATTGCCCCCAATCGATCAGCGCCTCAATCCACCGCAACCAACAAGTCCAACAGCCGAAAAACCCAAGAAGCCGCCCCTTGCGCGGCGTCCGGAGCCATTGGGGACAATGGCTCTACCATCTTGGTAGATCGATTGTCCCTAATCGATCAGCGCCTGAAGCCACCGCAACCAGCAAGACCAACAGCCGAAAAACCCAAGAAGCCGCCCCTTGCGCGGCGTCCAGTGCTATTGGGGACAATGGCTCTACCATCTTGGTAGATCGATTGTCCCCAATCGATCAGCGCCTGAAGCCACCGCAACCAACAAGTCCAACAGCCGAAAAACCCAAGAAGCCGCCCCTTGCGCGGCGTTCGGAGCCATTGGGGACAATGGCTCTACCATCTTGGTAGATCGATTGTCCCCAATCGATCAGCGCCTCAAGACACCCCAACCGGTAGAAGCAATTGCACCTACCACCCTCTTGTGAGACAATCCGAAACCACCCACGTCCAGAAGTGGGCACAAACAGAAGTGGGCTCTTAGGCTACGAATTTGCAAACCACGGTATCGATGTCTCATAAAACAGGTGATGTGATGGCCAAAAACTCCTCCCGTAGATCGTTTATCAAGAATGCTGCGATCGGATCGGCTGCAGTCGCTGCTGCTACGCAACTCCGGGAACTCGGAGCGGGACTTGCCCATGGTGCCGCCGTGCGGCATTTCGATACCGAAGTCATGACCGGCTCGGGCGACTACCAATACCGTGTCAAACACCATTACGTCAAACTCCCTAGCGAGTACTCTTGGCAAACCACGCACAACGTCGCCGTCGATTCCCAAAACCGCATTTACGTCATTCACGAAGGCCGCGAGGAACTCAAAGATCACCCATCGATCTTCGTCTTTGATGACCAAGGCAAATTCATTCGCGCATTCGGTAGCCAATACCAAGGGGGCGGCCATGGACTCGAAGTGCGACGCGAAGGTTCCGATGAGTTCCTCTATGTATCAGCCTACCAACAAGTCAAAGCCTTTTCCAAGCTGACCCTCGATGGCAAAGTGATCTGGTCCCAAAGAGCCCCCCAAGAGTCGAAGATCTACAACCAAGAGGAATACGACGCACCGAAGAAAGTTTGGGGAAGAGATCGCTTCATGCCAACAAACTTCGCGTTTCTACCCAAAGGTGGCTTTCTCCTGGCCGATGGTTATGGTGCTTTCCATATCCATCGCTACGATCAAGACGGCAAATGGCTAAGCTCCTTCGGTGGAGCAGGTGACGGGACCGGTAAGTTCAATACCCCTCACGGCCTTTGGATCGATGATCGCGACGAGGCCAATCCCAAGATCGTCGTTACCGACAGAGCGCACAACACACTCCAGATTTTCGATATCGACGGAAAATACCTCTCCACCATCCCAGGTTTTGGACTCCCCGCAAACATCGATTGCCAGGGCCAAGTCCTCTTGGTCCCCGAACTCGGGGCCCGTGTATCGCTCCTGGACCGAGAGTATAAGGTCCTTGCGCAACTCGGGAGCGACGTCGAACGTATTCGCGACACCAAGGGGGTTCGAGAGGACGAATCGTTGTGGATCGATGGCAAATTTGTCCATCCTCACGATGCTTGCTTCGATCGCAACGGCGACATCCTCGTGGCCGAATGGGTACGGACAGGCCGAGTGACCAAGCTTGAGCGGGTACGATAACTACACACTTGCGACGCAAGGTTGCAGCAGGATACAACGTGGAGAACCGATCGAGGACCGAGGATTTCAAGGAACTGCTCAATACCGCTTGGCCGTTGATGCTCTCGACCGGATTGTTCTCGATCACCCTCTTTGTCGACCGACTTTTTTTGTTTCAATACTCCGATGCGGCCGCAGCAGCAGCCATGTCGGCAGGTACCCTGTTTTGGTCGGTGACTTGTTTGCCCGCCGGGATCTGCGGGTACACAAGCACCTTCGTCGCTCAGTATTTAGGAGTCCGCCGAGTCGACCGGGCCATGCATGTGGTCTGGCAAGGTTGCTTGTTGGCCATCGCGATGATGCCTATTCTAGTGCTCTTGGGACTCTACTCCCACCGATTGTTTGTCGCCTTCGGGCATCCACCCGAGCTGGCCAAATCCGAATACGATTTTTTTCTAGGACTCGTACCCGGTGCTTGCGCGACGATCTTGAGTTCTGCGTTGGTTGGACTTTTCGCCGGAAGCGGTCGACCGTTGGTCCTCCTGTACTGCGATGCGATCGCAACGGCAACCAACGCGGTTCTGGACTATGGGATGATCTTCGGGAATCTGGGGTTCCCTGAATGGGGCGTCGCAGGTGCAGCCCTCGCCTCGAGCCTCTCTTTGTCGCTCAAATGCGTGCTGCTTGCCGGATTCGCCCTGTGGTATCTGAAGACCAATCGGTTTGGGGTCTGGCCAAAGCATGCGGGGGTCATGAACCGATTCCAAAACGTCTTTCGGTGGGATTTCCCACTCATGCGACGACTGATCCGATTCGGCTGGCCCGCAGGAGTCTCCGTCGTCGCGGAAGCCTGGAGCTTTGCGATCATCATGATGATCGTCGGCAACCTCGGAGAACGCCCAGCGGCAGCAACCACGTTGGCTCTCGGTGTCAACGTCCTAGCCTTTATTCCCCTGATGGGGCTGGGGATCGCTGTGGGTGTCTTGGTCGGCAAGTACCTAGTCCAATCCCAGTTGAAAACCGCGCAGCGGTTGATCGAAGCTGCCTTGATCGTCGGACTGATCTACAGCGGAGCCTTTGCGGTTCTCTACGGAGTGTTTCCCGAACAGGTCATGAGCATCTACGCGATCGGGAACGATCCGGCCCGATTTGAGGCGATCAAGCCGGAGCTCAAACCGCTATTGTATTTCATTGCCGCCTATTGCGTATTCGATTCGGTACAAGTCATCTTCTCAGGCGTGCTCAAGGGTGCTGGCGATACGCTGTTTGTACTCCTGGGCCATGCGATCGCAGGCTTTGGAACGGTGGGGCTAGCCGTCCTCGGGCAGAAAATCTTCGGTTGGGACGGCCTGTACTACTGGTGGGGAGTCATCAGTGTTTGGGTGATCGTTTTGGCGATTTTCTTTACCGCTCGGTACCTCCATGGCGGCTGGAAAACCAAGCGCGTGATCGAGCCGGACTTGGTCTCGTGCGACGCCTGATCGCATCGTCCAACACGCAGACAGATGTTAGAATGGCCCCATGGTCAAGAAATCAACGGTCAAGAAAACAAAAAACGCTGCATTCTCCCAACCGATGCTCTTCGATACCGAGCCAGCGCCGGATCCTCAGCCGATCGCTTTGGCCAACCACGACATCGCTCTGGCCGACCCAGGCGTTGCGCCGGCCGACCCACTTGCTCCAACGGTTGGCTCTTCGAGCAAGGATCTATTACCACAGTTTCCTACGTCTAGCGACCTGGTGGTGATCGTCGACTCGCACTCCTTGATCTACCAGGTTTTTCATGCGTTGCCTCCGATGACTAGCCCCCATGGGCTCGAGGTCGGAGCCGTGCACGGATTCCTTCGAGACATCGCTACGATCATGCAGCAATGGTCTCCGACGTACCTACTGTGCGCTTTTGACGCATCGGAAGTGACGTTTCGAAACGCACTGTACCCCGAATACAAAGCCCATCGCGAGGAGATGCCCGATGCGCTCCGAGGCCAACTCGGAATCATCCAAGAGGCTCTTAAGCTTCTTGGGATCCCAATCCTATCGATCCCAGGATTCGAGGCCGACGATATCCTAGCGACCATCGCCGACCGGGCCGGCTCCAACGGAGCCCGCGTGTTGCTTGTCACCAGCGATAAGGACTGTCGACAACTGATCACCCCTCGCGTCTCCATGCTCAATCTCCGCAAGAGTGAGCTCTTTACGGCCAAGGAGCTTCAGGAAGTCTGGGGGATCCGCCCCGAGCAAGTGGTCGATTTCCAAGCGATGGTCGGCGATTCGACCGACAACGTGCCTGGCGTCCATAGCATTGGTCCTAAAGCGGCCCAGCAGTTGCTCGAGCAATTTGGTTCTCTCGATGGAATCTACGCCAACATCGCAAAAGTAGCCGGCGACAAAAAGCGAGAGAAACTTATCGAACACCGCAAGCTTGCGTATCTGAGTCGCGATCTTGTCAAACTGCGCACCGATACGCCGGTGCCCGAGGATTGGGAATCGCTCCGGCGAAAAGCTCCCGATGCCGAGGGACTCGAGAACTTGTTCCGAGACCTGGGATTTCGGAAAATTGCCGAGGTCCTCTTGCAACACACACAAGCAACTTCCTCGAATTCCCAGCAATCGATTCATGAGCCAGGCACCGACGAGGAATTTCGCCTCTCCCCCTCCCCTACCCCTCAACTCGTCCCGTCGGTTCGTTTATCTTCGGAGCACTACCGGACCATCGCAAATCTATCGGAACTTACCGATCTGGTCGAAGTCCTTCGCAAGGCCCCATGCGTGTCGATCGACACCGAAACGACATCCACCAAAGCAAGGCAGACGGAGCTTGTGGGCATCAGCCTTTGCTGGGCTCCTGGCCAAGCGGCTTATCTACCGATTCTCAGCCCAGAACCGAACAGAAACCTACCGCTCGGGGCCGTTCGAGAAAAACTCGCCAGCCTTTTGGCCGATCCGAAAATCGCTTGGATCGGACAAAACATCAAGTTCGATGCGATCGTCTTGAAAACCCACGGGATGCCTCTTGCAAATATACTTTTCGACACGATGGTCGCCGACTATCTGCTCGATGCGGGGGGGCGAAACCACGACTTAGGAGATATCGCCAAACGCTGGCTCGGAGTCGATTCGATCCCCATCCAAGCCCTCATCGGGACCGGTAAATCCCAACGGACCATGGACCAAATCCCCATCGAGCAGGTCGCTCTCTACGCTGCCGAGGATGTGGACATCCCAATCCGCTTGTATCCGGACATGCACGAGCGAATCGTTGCCGAAGGGCTCGAGCATGTGATGAAGGAACTCGAACTCCCATTGATCCAAGTCCTTGTTTCGATGGAATGCATCGGGGTATCGGTCGATACAAATCGCTTGGCCGCTCTAAGAGACGATTTCAAACAACGCGTCGATTTGCTCCATGATCAGATCATGGAGATCGCCGGCGAGAGGTTCAACCCGGATAGTCCGAAACAACTCTCAACGATTCTGTTCAGCAAATTCAAACTGCGGGTCGTCAAGAAGACCAAAACCGGAATCAGTACCGACGCGGAAGTTCTCGAGGAACTCGCCAGCGAGCATCCACTCCCGGCCAAGATTCTTGAATACCGCCAAATGGCCAAGCTTCTTAGCACGTATGTCGAAGCACTTCCACTTCTGATCCATCCGCAAACCCAACGTATCCATACCTCGTACCGCCAGGACATCGCTGCGACCGGACGACTCAGCAGCGTTGAACCCAACCTACAAAACATCCCCGTTCGAACTCCCGAAGGTCGCTCGATCCGCTCGGCCTTTGTACCCGGACCGGCCGGCTGGAAGTTCATGACCGCGGACTACTCCCAAATCGAACTGCGCGTCCTAGCCCACTGCTGCTCGGATACCAACCTGTGTATGGCTTTTGAAAACAACATCGATATCCATGCGGCCGTCGCAGCACAGGTCCATGGTGTACCGGTCGACCAGGTCACCTCGAGCATGAGACGAAACGCCAAGGCGGTAAGCTTCGGTATCCTTTACGGCCAAAGCCCATTTGGGCTCGCCAAGGCGTTGGGTATCTCGCGTTCCGATGCTGGGCAGTTCATCGATCAATATTTCGCCAAATACCCCAACGTACGCGAGTTCATCTCCGACACCTTGGTCGATTGCCGAACCAAAGGATTCGTCACGACCCTTTCGGGCAGAAAACGGATCCTCAAGGGAATTAGGGACTTTCAATCTCTCGACGAAAACAAGAAAAAGCAATTGCTCGAGCCCGAGCGAATGGCGATCAATACGGTAATCCAAGGTACCGCAGCCGACATGATCAAAATGGCGATGATCTCGCTCGATCGCAAGCTTCGAGAGTCGCAACTGCCAGCTAACATGCTCCTGCAAATCCACGACGAACTGGTCTTCGAAGTCGCTCCCGAGGCCGTCGATGCCCTGGCGGATTTGGTGCGGAGCGAAATGTCTTCGGTCATGCCCCTGAGAGTCCCCATTCAGGTCGACGTCAAAGTCGGTAACAACTGGGCAGAGTGCGAACCTCTATGAAACGTCCTTGGGTTATCGGTATCACTGGCGGAATCGCCAGCGGCAAAAGCGCAGTGACCAACATCCTGGAGAACCGAGGAGGATTGGCTCTACGCGCCGACCGCATCGGACATGAAATTCTCGAAAGTCCAATCGTCCAAACCAAGCTTATCCGACAATTCGGCCAATCGATCTTTTCGCAGGAATCCAAGTCCATCGATCGCAAACGGATCGCCGCTTTGGTTTTTGGCGATACCCCTCAGGCCATCGAGCGGCGCAAGTGCCTCGAGGCCATTACGCATCCACCTATCCGCGCGAAGATACGCCAGGAACTCGATCAGGTCCTCATCGCCGGAGTTCATCCGTGGGTTGCCCTGGATATTCCTCTGCTCCTTGAATCGGGTTGGGATAAATCCTGCGATGCGATTTGGTTCGTCGATTCACCGTACGAAGACCGCTTGAAACGAGCACTTGCCAGGGGTTGGACTCAAGAGCACTTCGATGCCCGTGAGGCCTCGCAGTGGAGCATGGAGAAAAAACGCTCGAAAACCACCCGTGTCCTCTCGAACGCGGGAAACCTGAGAGATCTTGAGTTACAGATCACCAAAGCGCTCGACGCGATCGGTCCGGTCCGCTTACAATCCTAAACCGTGTGGCCAGCCGCAGCTTGTAGACCGTGTAAACCGTGTGATCTGGATCGAATATTAGCCAATCGAGACCTTTGATATGAATTTCAGAATCCTTTTTTGGGTCGGCTTGTTCGGGATCCTCGGGGTCCTGCAAGCCCAATCCAGCAGCTTTGCTCAAGAGGTCGATCGCAAGTCACTGCGCGAGGCGCTGGCTTTTCACGCTTCCTTCGATGGATCGGCCGATGCGGTGGTTCAACGGGGCGATGGACGCGTCTACACGACCGAATCGCTTGCTCGCAAAGAATGGACTCCGGGCATCCAACGGCCCGACGTTTCGATCGTTAAGGGAGCGGGAGTTCGTGGAGACTGTATTCGATTTGCCGACAAATCCCCAAAGGTCATCTGCTACAAAGGTGAGGTACTACCTCGATACGAGCAAAAGATCTCAGGCACGGTCGGTTTCTGGATGCGACTCGACCCGGACAAGGACCTAAAACCTGGCTACTGCGACCCGATCCAGATCACCGAAAAGGCCTGGAACGATGCGGCCATGTTCGTCGACTTTGACAAGGATCTCCCAAGGGACTTTCGCTTGGGGATGTTCTCCGATCTGAAATACTGGAACCCTGAGAATGTTCCTTGGGAAAAATGGCCCGTCGAAAAAAGACCCATGGTGACGGTCAAAAACCCTGGGTTTACTCGGGAGGCGTGGAAGCATGTCGCGTTTAGCTTCGAAGGTATCAACGCAGCCGATCCAAAATCAACCCAAAGCTCGCTCTATCTCGATGGCAAATTGCAAGGGGTACTTCAAGGCCCCATGCGGTTTACTTGGGACCCAGCCAAAACAGCGATCATGATCGGGATCGAGTACATCGGCGACATGGACGAATTGATGATTTTCAATCGTCCACTCACCGCCGAAGAGCTTCAAACAGTCATCCAAGGAAAGTTAGAGCAATGAGTGTCCATGGGATTCGGCCAGTAACCGTTACACGAGGATTCACCAAGACCACACCCGGTTCGGTCCTGTACCAATGCGGCGAGACCGTCGTGCTCTGCACAGCAAGCTTAGAACAGAAAGTTCCCGACTGGATGGTCGGTAAAGGCAAAGGTTGGATCACTGCCGAGTACAACATGCTCCCGGGCTCTACACCCCAACGCAAATCGCGCGAAAGAAGCGGGAAAGTCGATGGTCGCACAACCGAAATCCAACGATTGATCGGGCGTTCGTTTCGCGCCATTGCCGATCTCCAAAAGCTGGGCGAACGATCGTTGACGATCGATTGCGATGTCTTGCAAGCCGATGGTGGGACCGTACGGCCGCGATCACCGGCGGAATGATCGCCTTGATTGACGCGGTCAATTCCGTGTTTGCCGGTGTGCCTGCGGCGCAATATCCCCTAAGGGACTCCGTCGCTGCAATCAGCGTCGGGATCGTCGATGGCAAGCCTAGTCTCGACCTCGACTACCTGCGCGATGTTCGTGCCGATGTCGATATGAACGTGGTCATGACCGGGAACAATCGATTTGTCGAGATCCAAGGAACCGGCGAAGAAGCCACCTTCGACGACCAAGAACTCACCGAACTCCTTGCGCTGGCCAAACAAGGGATCGCGCAACTGCACGCCAAGCAAAAAGCAGTTCTCGGCAAGGCATGGCCTTGGTAAGCCGCCGGAGAAAAACAAAATCCGACCTCCGTTGCAATGGATCGAGACTCGCCTGGAACTAGCGTTTGGCAGCGGCGGCTTTTGAAATCGGATCGACGTATTCCACGAGATACTCGCCGATTGCTTGAGCCAGCACCTCAGCCGTTTTCTCTCTCTGAGTTTTGTTCCGGTAATCGGCACCAAACTCCAGTTGCATCGCGTCAAGCCCATTGGGCTGATGGCTCCCATGGGTCTGGACGATGTACCCACCGGTGAATCCGGATTGCTCTTTGCCATCGCCCATGGGTGGGAATACAGTCCAACCCAATCGATCGAGGGTTCCGAACAAGCTCTTTTCTCCCGTGTGGGCCGATTCACCGAAACGCTCTCTGAGGCGTGCGACCGTTTTTCCGTTTGCTGTTCCACGGTAAAGGGTCTTGCTCGATGATCCCTGGCCATGGATGTCCAGCAACAATCCAGTATGGTGCTCCTCGAGGATCTCTTTGCAGTACCTGTGCAACATACCGTGGTAGCGTTGGTAGACAGGTGCTGCATCGGAGTCCTCGTACGCGATCCCCGAAGGACGATTCGGATCGAGGTACTTGCGGTGCACCTTGCTGACGACCAAGTAGGGTCGTTTGCCCATTCGCTTTTCGATGGCATCGGCTAACGCGACGGCCAGTTCAGAAGTCCCAGCGTCGCGTCCGGTAAAGAAACCCGAAGGTCCCTTTGCCATCCCGGCACCTTGCCGTGGTTCGACGCCTCGGATCTGGAGGGTACCACCGTGAGGAGCCGAAAGAACCACCGGCAACTGTCCTGCTTGGACCATCACCAATTCCTCGAGGTCGCCGCTGGCGACGATCTTTCCCGAAGGTAGCTCGGCGGGTTTGCTTGTCGCTGGAGCTTGAGTTTCCTGCGCAAAAACCTTTCGAAGGTTGGGCTCGCAGATTCCTGCCACGAGGGAAACCACCAAGAGACAGGCCCTCAGAGCCGAGTGCATGGATCCTTGGATTGACATAACGACGATGTTCCCAAAGCAGAGGTTGATTATACGGACGCTCGGTCGAGCCGGTCCATGATCGCGCGACCCAAGCCCGAGAGTTCGACACGTTGGCAGTAGATAACTGCAACGTTTTCGGAATCGCATTCTCTGAAAAACTCGAACAAGCGTCCAGCATAATCGTCAAGAGAACCGCACACGCAGAGTTTAGCCCCAGGGAACTTCTCGGAGAGATCCGATTCGATTGCGGGGATATCGCTCTTCGGGGCGATCCCAAGGATCGCAACTGCCCCGGAGAGTTTTCCTAGCTGATCGATCGAATCAAACAGAACTATCCGGGCTTTGGGTTGGTAATGCCGATGCCGGGTCCCCGGGGACCGTCTCCCAAAATCCAGCGGGACCTCAGCAGGCGATGGGCCGTTCGAGCCCGAAATAGGCCCCAAATGCGATGAGCTCGATCGGCAAGAGCTCCAAACTCTCTCGATCATCTCCTGTGTGATCGCTCCGTGCCTGAGGATGAGAGGCTCACCGGTCGTCGTATCGACGACGGTGCTCTCAAGACCGATACGGGTTGGTGGCCCGCAGAGGACGCCATCGATTCGGCCATCGAGATCGATCAGAACCGACTCCCAAGTTGTCGCGGAGGGTCGACCCGAGCGATTGGCGCTCGGGGCGACGATCGGCCTACCGACGCGTCGGATCAGATCGAGCGCGATGGGGTCCTCGGGCATCCGGACCGCGACCGTATCAAGCCCTGCAGTCAGAGCATCGGACAGATCCGCGACTTTGTCCATGACGAGCGTCAAAGGTCCGGGCCAAAATCGCTCCATAAGAATTTTCGCCATTGGAGATGCTTCTCTTGCAAGCTGCTTAAGCTGTTCGAGTGAAGCGATATGGGCGATCAGGGGGTTATCTGACGGGCGGCCTTTGGCTTCAAAGATCTTCGCTACAGCCTGTGGATTGAGGGCATCGGCCCCCAATCCATACACCGTTTCGGTTGGAAACGCGACCAGCTTTCCGTCGATCAACAAATCCGCTGCCGTTTGGATCTGCTCGATCGTTATGCGTTGCGTAGTTCGCATCGGCGCATCGCTCTGTTGAAGGTCTTTGTCTTAAGGGCGTTTTTTGAACTTACCACCGAACGAAGGCCGGTTGTCCTTGAAGGAACCTTCGGGTCGGGGTCTACGGGGAAAATCGCGGCGGCCGTCTCCAGGCCTATCGTTCGAGGACGAATTTCCATAAGAGCTTGGATGGTCGCTCAATTTGGAGATTCGCAGTTGGTGCCCTAGAACCCATGCTCGACCGATGATTTTAAAGGTTTCCCGAGGCATACCTGCCGGAAGATCAACAGTGCTGAACTCCTGCTCGATTCGGATATGTCCTATCTGGCCAGGACTGAGTCCGATTTCGTTGACGATTGCACCTACGAGATTTCCAGGTTTGACGCCGTGAATTCGTCCGACTTCCACGCGGAAGGTTTCGGTCGCTGCGCGGTCGCCATCGAACGGCATCCCGGATCGTTGCGGACGTGAATCTCTCCGCGAGTCGCGATCGTTGCGATCGTTGCGATCAAATCGGTCGTTGCGGTCGAAGCGATCGCCCCGCTCTGGACGGTCGTTGCGAGAGCTGCTTCTCAAAAGTCTCTCGGGTAGCTCTTGGATGAAGAAGGGCCGATCGCCGTGCATCATGACCGCCAAGCCGGTCGCGATTTTGAGTGGATCGAGTTGCTGGTCCGTGGTGGTTTGGGCTAGGAGCTTTTCGAAGGTTTCGAAGAGTTCGGGGTTGTTTTGTCCAGAGGCTGCTTGGACAAGACGGTCTTTGAACCTCTGGACACGAGCGGTGTTGATCTCTTTGGCCGTAGGCACAGCCATCGGTTCGATCATATCGCCCGCGGCTCGATCGATCTCGCGAAGGAAACCTCGTTGCTTGGGGGAGACAAAGACAATCGCGTTACCTTTTCGACCCGCTCGTCCCGTTCGACCGATGCGGTGCACATAAGCTTCCGAGTCGGGTGGCAGGTCGTAGTTGATGACGTGGGTGATGCGTTGGACATCCAATCCGCGGGCGGCGACATCGGTGGCAACGAGGATATTGAAGACCCCTTCTTTGAGCTGCTCGACGGTCCGTTCGCGTTGGTTCTGCGCGATATCACCGTTGAGGGGTACGGCCGCATAGCCATGCTCGCGCAGGTAGTCGGCGACTTCGACGGTCCCCAGTTTGGTCTTCACGAAAATGATCATGCCGTCGAAATCCTCTGCCTCGATGATACGGGTCAAGGCTTCGAGTTTCATGCGAGGTTCGACGACGAGGAAGCGTTGTCGGATGTTATCCCCGGTTTGTTGCCTCGAGGTAATCTTGATCACCTTGGGAGTTTTCAAGTGCTTGTTGGCGATCTGTCGAATCTGATCGGGCATCGTGGCCGAGAATAACGCGATCTGTTTGTCCGATGGGCATTGGTCGAGGATCCACTGGACATCGTCGACAAATCCCATCCGAAGCATTTCGTCGGCTTCATCGAGCACCATCGTCTTGAGCGAATCGATGCGCAAGCGCGATTCCCTCATGTGGTCCATGATTCTTCCAGGCGTTCCTACCACGACATGTGCACCGCGCTTGAGGGCATGGATTTGGTTCGCGTATGGTGCACCGCCGTAGATAGGAGCGACGCGAAGTCCGCGAAGGTGCTGACCGTACTTGAGGAACGATTCGGAAACTTGGTTGGCCAATTCGCGGGTCGGAGCCAGGACCAAAACCTGGGTCTCTGGATTCTCGACATCGATATTGGCAAGCAAAGGAAGTGCGAATGCGGCGGTCTTACCCGTCCCGGTCTGAGCTTGGCCGAGCACATCGCGGCCTTCGAGCATCGCAGGGATCGTCGCGGCTTGGATGTCCGTCGGGGTATGGTATCCGGCCGATTCAAGGGCCGAGCAAATATCATCCGGCAACATCAAGTCGCGAAAGGTGGGTCCGGACGGAATTTCATTCCCTTGATCTTGCGATGCGGATTCCTCGACCTGAGTGTCCTGGGCATGGATCTCCTCGGCGAGCGGTTCCGACGAAACACGAGGGGAGGACTTCGATGGGTTAGCTTTTTCTTGTGGCAACGCGTTTCTGCCCATCGGCATCTTTACCGGTGCATAAGCGGCAGGTACTGGAGCAACCGGTGCTTGAGCGACTGGCACTTGAGCAACTGGCACTTGAGCAACCGGCACTTGAGCGACTGGCACTGGAGCGACTGGCACTTGAGCAACCCGCACTTGAGCAACCGGCACTTGAGCCACCGGCACTTGCTCCAAC
>Ga0082207_1000391_pt1 | contig 25320 bp, 20 predicted proteins | sample LakMenEpi10Aug09_FD_71540 | JGI IMG/M metagenome (GOLD analysis project Ga0082207, IMG submission 71540)
GTTGTTACGCCAGGCGAAGAGTTGTGGGTCAAGATCATCGATCTCGATCTCGCACGTCGTCGCATCAGCCTTTCAATCAAGCAGGCTGCAGAAGGTGGAGAATTGGCCGAGGAATATCGCGGACAGTTCCAAGTTGATGATCAGGGCAACTGGGTGGGCGGAGATGACAGCGCTCGTGAAGCAGCGTGGTCCGAATACTTCGACACTGCAGCACCAACTGAGGCACCAGCAGATGCTGTAGCCGAAGTTCCTGCCGTTGAACCAGAAGCTCCAAGCGCATAGTTTTCTGTAACTGCGCTCGTCAGGGGGCGAGCGCAGTTCAGATGTTCATCGGAGACATATGAAATTGATTGGGCTTACAGGCGCAATTGGGTCGGGAAAGTCTTCAGTCTCTGCGCTGTTTGCACGCAAAGGTGCGGTCATCATCGATGGTGACGGCATTGCTAAGCAGTTGCAGCAAAAAGGTTCTGCGACGCTGCAGAAAATGGTCGATGAATTCGGCGATGTATTGCTTGAATCCGGTGAGTTGGATCGGGCAAAGGTTGCACAGCTGGTATTCGGAGACCCAGAGATGTTGAAGAAGTTGAATGCCATCATGCATCCTGCAATCGGTGCCGAGATCATTCGAAAGATTGAAGAAAACATGCAATCCGACAATGTTGTCATCCTTGACATGCCGTTGTTGGTCGAGAATCCGCGAGATGGTCTCTCGGGACTTGTCGTCGTCGATGTCGATCCTGAGGTTGCAATCTCGCGACTCGTGCAGTATCGAAATATGAACGAAGAAGACGCCAGACGTCGCATGGCTAGTCAGGCAAGTCGTGAAGATCGCCTGAAAGTCGCTGATCGCGTAATCGATAACAGTGGTGACATAGATGCGCTCGCTCCGCAAGTCGATGAAGTTTGGGATTGGTTCGCAACACTCCCCAATGCTCAGCAAGGTGCTGGCGCACTTGCGAAGAAGAGCAAATAGTGACCGTTGATAATCAGCGCTTTCATGTTGTATCCGACTATCAGCCAGCAGGAGATCAGCCGAAAGCAATAGCTCAGTTATCCGAAGGTATTGAGCGAGGCGACAGGTTCCAAACACTGCTCGGTATTACTGGTTCTGGTAAATCGGCCACCGTTGCATGGACCATTGAAAAGGTGCAACGACCAACTCTGATTCTTGCTCCTAATAAAAGCCTTGCAGCTCAATTGGCTCAGGAGATGAAAGAATTTTTCCCTAAGAACCGTGTTGAGTACTTCGTGAGTTATTACGACTACTACCAGCCAGAGGCATACATTGCTTCGAGCGACACCTTTATCGAGAAAGACTCTTCGGTAAACGACGAAATTGATCGTCTGCGACATTCGGCGACTGCTGCTTTGCTTACGCGTCGGGACACCATCGTTGTGGCTTCTGTCAGTTGCATCTATGGAATGGGCAACCCAGAGGAGTATCGGGGAAACCTCTTGGAACTCCATGTTGGGGTTGATTACGACCAACGCAGTCTGCTTCGTCGACTTGTCGACCTGCAATACGACCGCAACGACATGACTCTTGGTCGTGGAAACTTCCGCGTTCGCGGCGACACCATTGAAGTGCAGCCCGCTTATGACGAGACAGTCACACGAATTGAAATGTTTGGCGACACCGTTGAGCGAATCACCATCGTTGACGCCTTAACAGGCGAGACGGTGAACGATATGAGTGAAGTGTTGATCTTTCCTGCAACTCATTATGTTGCTGGAGATGAACGCATGAGGAAAGCTGTTGTCGGTATCGAACACGAGTTACAAGTTCGCCTGAAGCAGTTTGAGACAGAGGGCAAGTTGTTGGAGGCTCAACGCCTCAGGATGCGCACGCAATACGACCTAGAGATGATCGCCGAAGTTGGATTCTGCAACGGCATTGAAAACTATTCAATGCATATAGATGGCCGTTCACCAGGAGAACCGCCGTTTACCTTGCTGGATTACTTCCCGGATGATTACCTGCTCGTGGTCGACGAAAGTCACGTGACTATTCCGCAGTTACATGGCCAGTTCGCTGGAGACCGCAGCCGCAAAGCAACGCTTGTTGAGCACGGGTTCAGATTGCCATCGGCTGCGGATAACCGACCGCTGCAATTTGAAGAAGCAATGCAAAGAATCAATCAATGCATATTCCTGTCTGCGACGCCTGCGAAATTTGAAATAGCAACGAGCCAGCAAGTTGTAGAGCAAATTGTTCGTCCGACAGGCTTGGTTGATCCAGAAGTCATTGTGAGGCCAACCAAAGGCCAGATCGACGACATCATTGAAATGGTCAACGGCAGGGTCGAAGCGGGCGATCGTGTGCTGATCACCACCTTGACGAAGAAGATGGCTGAAGACTTGAGCGAGTACTTGCTTGAGCAGGGCTTAAAGGTTCGATATTTGCACTCAAACATTGACACCATCCAAAGAATTGAGATCTTGCGCGCATTACGCCTTGGCGAGTTTGATGTTCTTGTCGGAATCAACTTGCTCCGCGAAGGTTTGGACTTACCAGAAGTTTCGCTCGTGGCTATTTTGGATGCAGATAAAGAAGGATTCCTGCGCAGTGAAACATCACTCATTCAGATGATTGGACGCGCCGCTCGAAACGTTAATGGGCAGGTGGTTATGTACGCCGATAAACGGACTCCGTCAATGGACCGCGCAATTGGTGAAACGCAGCGCCGACGAGAACGGCAGATCGCTTATAACAAGGAACACAACATCAACCCGCAGACCATCCGTAAGGCTGTCGGAGACATATTGTCGGTGCTTCGCCCTTCTGAAGGCGCTACATCTACGACAAAGAGCGGACGTCGTGACCGCGAGCGAGAAAAGGTAGTGAACGAATTGCGATCTTTGCCACAGCAGGAGCTAGGTCGACTCATTCAAACCCTTGAGGAAGAAATGAACCTCGCAGCCTCGGAGTTGAAGTTTGAGTATGCAGCACGGCTTCGCGATGAAATGAAAGATTTACGACGCGAACTTCGCGACGCTAAGTAGCCAGTAAGTAGTCTGCTGTCATGCCCCCAGCGAAAAAGAAGCCTGTTTATTCGGCGGGGGTCATCTCCGTTCGTGGTGCGCGGGAGCACAACCTAAAGAACATCAATGTTGAGGTCCCTCGCGACAGGTTGATCGCGCTCACGGGTCTTTCTGGAAGTGGCAAGAGCAGTTTGGCTTTTGACACCATTTATGCAGAAGGCCAGCGTCGGTACGTTGAGTCACTCAGTGCTTATGCGCGACAGTTTCTCGGTCAAATGGATAAGCCAGATGTTGATGTCATTGAGGGCTTGTCACCAGCGATTTCCATTGACCAAAAGACTGCTTCAAAGAATCCACGTTCAACGGTTGGCACGATCACCGAGATTTACGACTACTTACGCTTGCTGTGGGCACGTATCGGAGTTCAGCATTGTCCGAAAGATGGCATTGCATTGCAGCGACAAACGCCTCAGCAAATTGTTGACCGAATTCTAGAACTTCCTGCAGGAACAAGGTTCCAGGTATTGGCTCCTGTTGTCCGCGGCCGTAAAGGTGAATACGAAAACCTGCTCGGAGAACTTCTTGCCCAGGGTTACTCACGTGCGCGAATCGATGATCAAGTCGTAGATATTTCGGAGTTCTTGAAAAAGGGCGACAAACTTGCTCGCTACGAGAATCACAGCATCGACATCATCGTTGACCGACTTGTGCAGAAGGCAGGAATCAATCGTCGTCTAACTGACAGCCTGGAAACAGCCCTGAAACTTGCCGATGGTGTCGCTGGTATTGAAATCATGAGCGGTAAAGGTGATGAACAAGGTGAAGTCATCACATTTAGCCAACACATGGCATGCCCGAAATGCAGCGCAAGCTTCGATGAATTGGCACCAAGAAACTTCTCATTCAACTCACCTTTTGGCGCTTGTGAGACCTGCCTTGGTTTAGGAACCCGATACGAAGTTGAAGAAGAACTCGTAGTTCCGGATCCGGAGTTATCAATTCTTCAGGGAGCCATAGCACCGTGGCGTTCGGCACATACGCAGTATTTCCAGCGCATGCTTGAAGCAGTTGCTGAGGAGTATTCCATTCCACTTAATGTGAAGTGGGAAAAGCTCTCCGACAAGAACAAGAACATCATCATGCACGGCGCGGGTGATGCGTTGATGGTGAAGTACAAGAACCGTTATGGACGGTCTCGCGAGTACAGCACTTCGTATGAGGGTGTCGTTCCCTGGATCAAGCGTCGGCACGAAAGCGCGGAGGGCGAGTATTCACGCGAACAGTTTGAAAGTTACATGCGCGAAGCGCCGTGCAAAGCGTGCAAAGGCCAACGACTGAAGCCGTCATCGCTCGCTGTAAAAGTTAACGGCAAGAGTTTGAGTGAAATTTGCGATTTGTCCATTGGAAACTCTGCTGAGTTTTTGAAGGGTCTGAAGCTTGGCGATCGCGACAGAATCATTGCCGAACGTATTACGAAGGAAATCAACGCTCGACTTGGATTCTTGCTTTCAGTTGGTCTTGATTACCTCACGTTGTCACGTGCTGCAGCAACGTTGGCAGGCGGTGAAGCGCAACGTATTCGTCTCGCAAGTCAGATCGGTTCCGGCCTAGTGGGCACTTTGTATGTGTTAGATGAGCCAAGTATCGGGCTGCACCAACGCGACAATCATCGACTTATTGAAACTCTTGTTCGTCTTCGCGACCTTGGGAACACCGTCATGGTGGTGGAACACGACGAAGACACCATTCGCGCAGCCGATTGGATTGTTGACATCGGACCAGGTGCTGGTGAACACGGCGGTGAAGTTGTGTACAGCGGTGAAGTCGCTGGCATCGAAAAGGTTGCGAAGTCAATTACTGGTCAATATTTGAGTGGAAAGAAGTTTGTTCCAGTTCCTGCTGAAAGACGCGCTCCGAAAAAGGAATGGCTCACCATTCGGGGAGCTCGCGAACACAACTTGCAGAACCTGACCGCGAAGATTCCTTTGGGATTGTTTGTTGCAGTTACAGGTGTATCTGGGAGCGGTAAGAGCACACTCATTCGCGACATCTTGTTGCCTTCGCTCATGCAGAAGATTTACAAGTCGAAGGATGCACCAGGCAAGCACACGGCCGTTGATGGAGTGCAGCACCTGGACAAGGTGATTGACATGGATCAGTCTCCGATTGGCAGAACGCCTCGGTCTAACCCTGCAACGTATACAGGAGTGTTCGACGACATTCGCAAGTTGTTTGCAACAACTCCTGAAGCGAAGGTGCGCGGATATCAACCAGGTCGGTTCAGTTTCAACGTGCCTGGTGGTCGGTGCGAGGCGTGCTCAGGCGACGGAACGATCAAAATTGAGATGGTGTTCTTGCCAGATGTGTATGTGCCATGCGACGTGTGCAAAGGCGAGCGATATAACCGCGACACCCTAGACATTTTGTTCAAGGGTAAGAACATTTCTCAAATCCTCGATATGCCGATATCCGAAGCTGTTGATTTCTTCACCAATCAACCTCGTATCGGTCGACACATGCAGACACTGCTTGACGTTGGCCTTGGGTATGTGCGATTGGGGCAATCGGCACCGACACTGTCTGGTGGAGAGGCGCAGCGCGTGAAACTCGCGGCAGAACTCGCAAAGCGCAGCACCGGGCGAACGATTTACCTGCTTGACGAGCCAACCACCGGTTTGCATTTTGAAGACGTGCGCCGATTGCTGACTGTGCTTGCACGTCTCGTCGAAACGGGAAACACCGTTTTGGTTATTGAACACAATCTTGATGTGATCAAAACTGCGGACTGGATTATTGACATGGGTCCAGAAGGCGGAGACGGCGGTGGACGGATTATCGCCGAGGGAACGCCAGAGGATGTCGCAAAGGTGAAGGGGAGCTACACCGGCAAGTTCCTTGGACCGCTGTTGAAAAAGAAGCAATAGGCAGTGCAGCGGCCGTCGATTCCTATTCCTGATACGCCTGGGTCGTATCAATTCAAGGATGAACAAGGCGGGGTTATTTACGTTGGCAAGGCAATTAATCTCCGCTCGCGCGTGGGCAGCTATTTCGCCGAGCCACATACGCTCCACCCACGAACGGCAAAAATGATGTCGGTAGCCGCGAGCGTGGAGTGGATTGAGGTGCGCAACGAGGTTGAGGCACTGATTCTTGAATACAACTTGATCAAGGAGCACCGGCCTCGGTTCAACATTCGTTTGCGAGATGACAAGAGCTATCCATTCCTCGCTATCACGCTCGATGAAGAGTGGCCTCGCGCAATGGTCATGCGTGGCAGGCGTCGCAAAGGAACAAAATACTTTGGGCCCTACGTGAATGCATGGGTTATTCGGGACACCTTGGAGTTGGTGCTCCGCACCTTTCCCGTTCGTACGTGCTCGAATGGTGTGTTTAAACAGCACAATCGACTTGGCCGTCCGTGTTTGCTGTTTCACATCGAAAAGTGCAGTGGGCCGTGTGTTGGCAATGTCGAAGCCGAACAGTATTCAAAGTACGTGCTTGACCTCCAGAAATTTCTCAACGGTGACTCCGATGAGATAGTCGGAAAAATCGAATTAGAAATGAAAGAAGCGTCGAGTAAGCAGGATTACGAACGCGCAGCTGTGTTCAGGGATCGTCTCACACATATTCATAAAGCACTTGAGCGGCAACAGATGGTTGGCGATCAATCCGAAAACATTGACGTCATTGGCGTCGCTGATGATGAATTTGAGGCCTCAGTGCAAGTGTTTTACGTTCGACGCGGTCGTGTGATGGGCCGTAACGGATTCATTCTGGACAAAGTAGAAGACGTGAGTTCTGGTCAGTTGATGGATCGAATTCTTGAAAGCATCTATGGCGACGCACCGCCGTTAGGTGTCCCCAAAGAAGTTTTAGTTTCACAGGCTCCAGAAAGTCTGAGTGCAGTCGAAGAGTGGTTGGGAAGAGAACGTGGAACAAAAGTTGAGGTTCGCGTTCCTACTCGTGGAGACAAACGGGAGTTGCTCGCAACGGTTGTGAAGAATGCAACCGATGAGTTCGCGCGCCACCGAATGAAGCGTGCATCCGATCACAACAGCCGCAGTCGCGCGCTCACAGAATTGCAAGATCTTCTGAATCTGCCGGAGGCACCTTTGCGCATTGAGTGTTACGACATGGCGCATCTTCAGGGAACCGACTATGTCGGCAGCATGGTGGTGCTTGAAGACGGTCTGCCAATTAAGCGTGAATATCGTAAGTTCAAGATCAAGGATGTTCCGGGTAACGACGATTACGCCGCAATGAAAGAGGTGCTGACGCGCAGACTTTCTGCCTACATCGCCGAGCGTGATTTGCCGATCGAACAGCGTGGCGAGAAGCCTGGAAAATTTGCCTACCCACCGCAGCTCATTTTGGTTGATGGTGGAAAGGGACAACTTGGTGTGGCGATGGAAGTAATCAGTGAACTGGGGCTCGAGCATGAGATCCCCGTAGCGTCGCTCGCAAAGCGCCTTGAGGAAGTGTTTGTCCCCAATAAACCTGAAGCCGTTGATGTTCCTCGCGGAAGCGATGCATTGTTCATGTTGCAAGTAATTCGAGATGAAGCCCACAGGTTTGCTAATTCGTTCCATCGTGAGTTGCGCGGTAAACGGATGACGAAGGGTGCACTTGATGGAATACAAGGGTTGGGGGAGGCTCGGAAGAAGAAGCTCATCGCGCATTTTGGAACGGTGGCGGCTGTGAAGAAGGCTTCTCTTGACAACTTGTTATCGCTCGGCTGGCTCCCCGAGACAGTTGCCCGCGACATCTTCAAACACCTACACGGGTAACCTTTTCACGTGGCCGATATTTTGCTCATCGTTGGTTTGTCAGGAGCCGGACGTTCACAGGCTGCAGATGACCTCGAAGATCTCGGCTGGTTTGTTGTGGACAATATGCCGATAACACTTGTTGACAAGGTTGTAGAGCTTGCAGAAAATGGTGCAGATGATCTTCAACTCGCACTCGTTCTTGGCACACCTTCAAATCAAACCAATGCAATTGACGTAGTCGCGAACTTGCGCGAGGCAGGTCATCGCGTACGCATCTTGTATCTCGATGCGTCGACATCTGAATTGGTGAAGCGTTATGGAGCCACCCGACGTAAGCATCCATTGAGCAGCGCAACGGTCAGCGTTGAAGAAGCCATTCTCAAAGAACGCTCAATGCTTGAACTGGTGAAGGGTTCTGCTGATTTAGTGATTGATACTTCCTCGCTAAATGTTCACCAATTGAAAGCCCAGATTCAAGATCTGTTTGCCGCGGTTGGTGGCAAAGATGTCATGCAGCTCACGGTTGAGTCATTTGGTTACAAGCATGGAATCCCTCTTGATGTTGATTTGGTTTTCGATGTTCGTTTCTTGCCTAACCCTCATTGGGATGAAAATCTGCGGCCGTTAAGTGGTTTGGATCAATCAGTTTCTGACTATGTACTGCAACAACCGCTGGCAGTTGAGTTTGTGGACAAAATTGATGCGCTGTTTGGAATGCTCATTCCGGCGTACCGGGCTGAGGGTAAAAGCTACTTAACGGTTGCGATTGGCTGTACAGGCGGCAGGCACCGATCTGTTGCGATTGCCGAAGAGATCGGTCGAAAGTTCATTCAATTGGGTCACAACCCGCGGGTCATTCACCGAGATATCGCGCGGTAGTCGCTCGGTTGCTAATGTCTGCCTCTATGGCAAACACTCCAATTCGCGTAGGTATCAATGGTTTCGGTCGCATCGGACGTAACTTCTTCCGTGCAGTGCAAGCAGCAAATGCACCAATTGAGATAGTCGCGGTCAATGACCTCGGCAACATCAAGACCATGGCTCATCTGTTGAAGTACGACTCGGTACTTGGCATTCTGCCAAACGACATCAAGCCTGTTGATGACGGAATCAGCATCGACGGCAAAGTGTTGAAAGTTCTCCAGCATCGTGACCCCAAGGATCTCCCGTGGGCATCACTTGGTGTGGACGTAGTTATTGAATCAACAGGATTCTTCACCGATCGAGATAAGGCTGCTGCTCACCTCGATGCAGGAGCGCCAATTGTCATTGTTTCGGCGCCTTCAGCCGGTGCAGATGCGACTTTTGTTTATGGTGTCAATCATCAGGAATTTGACCGCAGCAAGCACAAGGTTGTTTCGAATGCGAGTTGTACGACTAACTGCTTCGTGCCAATGGTGAAGGTGCTCGATGACGCTTTCGGTGTGGAAAATGGATTGATGACAACGATTCACGCCTACACGGGTGATCAACAATTAGTGGATGGACCACACAGCGATTTGCGTCGTGCGCGTGGTGCAGCGATCAACATCATTCCGACCGGCACAGGTGCTGCTCGCGCTACAAGCCTTGTTCTCGAAGCAATGAAGGGCAAGTTGGACGGAACATCATTACGCGTTCCTGTTCCAACTGGTTCCATCACCGACTTTGTTGCCGTGCTCAAAGCAACTCCATCCAAGGATGAGATCAATGCGGCATTCAAGAAGGCCGCAGACGGACCGTTGAAGGGTGTGCTTGAGTACACCGAAGCACCAATCGTTTCAAGTGACGTTGTGACGAATCCGCACTCATGTGTATTCGATAGTGATCTCACCATGACCATGGGCAATCTCGTTAAGGTCCTCGGTTGGTACGACAACGAGTGGGGTTATTCAAATCGCCTCGTTGATCTCATTAAGCACATTGGTGCTTCGAAGTAACCACGTTCAATGTCTCGGGTTCCATCGCTAGAAGACCTCGGCGACGTTTCAGGCAAGCGAGTTCTCGTGAGAACGGACTTCAACGTTCCTATGGAAGGTCCTGATGACGCGCGCACCATTACTGATGATTTTCGAATTCGTGCTGCGTTACCGACAATTGAGTACCTAACCAGTCGTGGAGCACAGGTTGTTTGTGCCAGCCACCTCGGTCGTCCGAAGGGCTCGCCGAATGCGAAGTATTCAATGGCACCTGTGCGTGTGCGACTCGCCGAGCTAGCACCAGGAGTGGAACTGCTGGAAAACCTTAGGTTCAATCCTGGCGAAGAGGGCAATGATCCAGCTTTTGTCAGCCAGTTAATTCAAGGGATCGACATGTATGTGGATGATGCCTTCGGCGCAGCACACCGATCACACGCATCAATTGTCGGACCATCACTCACGTTGCCTTCAGCTGCTGGAAGGTTGTTGCAGCGTGAAGTGGATGTGTTGGGGGACCTTCGTGAGAAGCCAAAACGACCTTTTATTGCTGTTTTGGGTGGAGCAAAGGTAAGCGACAAAATCGGAGTGATTGAAGCACTGCAAGAACGTGTTGATGCCTTCATCATTGGTGGGGGAATGTGCTTCACCTTTCTTGCAGCGCAGGGTTACTCCGTTGGTGATTCCATTTGTGAACGCGATCAAATAGACACGTGCAAACAACTACTTGCAGGACCGGTCCCAATCCATTTGCCAGAAGACATCATCGGTCTTGACGCACAAGGCGTGTATCAAACTTTCGGTATTCGATTGCCAGAAGGCGCAAAGGGTTTAGATATTGGGCCAGGCTCTGCAGCAGCTTTCACTGACATCATCATGGATGCACGATCGGTGTTTTGGAATGGTCCGATGGGAATGTTCGAAGATCCACGATTTGCATCAGGAACAAAGACGGTTGCGCAAGCTGTTGCCGACACGAAAGCCTTTACTGTTGTTGGTGGAGGTGACTCCGCGGCCGCACTTGCGCAATTCAAACTTGATGATGAAGTAGACCATGTGTCAACAGGTGGTGGTGCATCACTTGAATTTTTAGAACTTGGCGACCTTCCTGGTCTTGCCGCATTGCGAGGAGCACCAAATGCCAGATAGCACCGTGTACCGGAAACCGCTGATTAGCGGTAACTGGAAAATGCATAACAATCACTTCGAAGCAATTCAGAGTTTGCAAAAGCTTGCCTACTTGCTGACGAAGGATGACTACAGCGCAGTTGATGTTTCAATCCACCCGCCATTCACCGACATTCGCAGCGTGCAAACTCTGATTGACGCAGATGATCTGCGAATTCATCTTGGAGCGCAAAACTGCCACTGGGAAGAAAAGGGAGCCTTCACTGGAGAAGTCGCTGCGGCATTTCTCGCAAAGCTTGGCGTTCAATACGTCATCGTGGGGCATAGCGAACGACGCGAGATCTTTGGCGAAACCGATGCCGACGTTTCAAAGAAGATCACGACTGTTCAGAAATTGAACATGTATCCGATTGTCTGCGTTGGCGAAACGCTTGAAGAGCGTGAAGCTGGTAAAACAACAGAGAAAGTTATTGGTCAGGTGCGTGCAGCACTTGTTGGGCGCACGGTTGACCAAGTGTGCAACATGGTTATCGCTTACGAACCGATTTGGGCTATCGGCACAGGTCGCACAGCAACGGCTGGTGATGCACAGGCTGTTATCGGGGCAATTCGAGCCCAGGTGCAAGAGACATCGGGTGAAAAAGCTTCAACTGCAATCAGATTGCAATATGGCGGCAGTGTAAAGGCCGCCAATATCGCTGAAATCATGGCTCAGCCCGACATTGACGGGGCCTTGGTGGGCGGAGCCTCCCTGGACCCAGCTGAGTTCGCACGCATCGTGCAATATCGAACTCGTTAGTAGTAAACCTCATTCGCTAGTAGCCTTTACTCCACATGTCGGGGCTTTGTGTCCCGACCCAATTGGGGTAGAACCCACCTAATCGACGGGGAGGTCGAGAGTGAAGAAAACCAACAAACTCGCTGGAGTTGTTGCTGGTTTCGCAGCGTTGTCACTTGTAGTGGCAGCTTGCGGTGGCAGTAGCAGCGAAAGCAACGAAGGTGCAGCGTTCACAAGCCTTGATGCTTGTGCAACACGTACCTACGACTACGCAAAACCAGAATCAACAACAGCAGGTATGACCATTACTTACGACATTGCTCCAGAAGCAGTGTGGGAAGACGGTTCACCAATCACCGTTGCAGACTTCAAGGCAACTTGGGATGCTTCGTTGAACACACCTGGATCGTTGTCAACAACTGGTTACGACCAAGTGACATCAATTGAAGCTGGATCAAGTGACAAGCAAGTTGTAGTCACCTTGAAGGCTGTTTACGCGCCGTACAAGGGATTGTTCGGATCATTGATTAAGGCTGCTTCTGTAGAAAACACTGCAGACGTGTCAGGCGATTTCGCTGACCTCATTCCTTACTCGGGCCGCGCATACAAGATGGAGTCATGGAGCAAGGATCAGTTGGTCTACGTTCCAAACGAAAACTATTGGGGTGCTGATAAAGCAGTTACACCAAAGATCGTTATGGTTCCAAAGGCTGACAGTGACACTGAAATCGCGTCAATCAAGGCTGGCGACGTGGACTTCATTTATCCGCAGTACTACCAGGGAATCGAAGAAGCAGTTGCACAAGACAACATCTCTTCATCAGTTCAATTCGGTGGCGACTACGAAGCGTTCTACTTCAATCAGAAGTGCGGACCTTTCGCAGACGATAACTTCCGCGAAGCATTCTCGAAGTCAATTGACCGCGATGCATTGTTTGCACAGATCTACACCCCAATTGCTCCAACCGGAAAGTTGTTGCAGTGTGGTCCAATCACCCCTGGTGATTTCTGCGTAGGCGATGAATTTGCAGGTAGCTATGACGCTGAAGGTGCTGCAAAGATCATGGAAGATGCAGGTTGGGAAAAAGATGATTCTGGTTACTGGGCGAAAGATGGCGTAGCGCCAGAAATTCGTTGGGTTATCAACACCGGAAACACCCGCCGCGAGAGCACCCAGGCTTACTTGATTCCGTTGCTGCAAGCAGCAGGTTTCAACGTAAAGGCTGATAACTGCGACGCAGCCTGCTATTTCCAGAAGCGCTTGCCAGCACTCGACTACGACTTGGCGATGTACATCAGCACGGCTCCACCAGATCCTGCGTACCTCACCTCGTCCTTTGTGTGTGATCAGATTCCAACCGATGCCAATGGCAACGTGGGACAGAACACACAGGGTTGGTGCAACACTGAAGCTTCAGACTTGCTGCATGCAGCAGACGTTGAAGTGGATGCAACAAAGCGTGCCGACAACATCAAGGCAGCCCTTCGTTTGATGGCCGAGGATCATGTCCTCTTGCCATTGTTCCAGTTCCCGAAGTCGGGTTTCTGGCGCACAGACCGAGTCGGTGGTCCAGTTGATGCTGACTTGAATAACTACACCGCATTCGTCAACTTCAACCAGTGGACTGACGTTGATGGCGACGGAAAGATCGTTATTGGTGCAGAGCAGTGGCCAGAGTGCCTCAACCCAATCACGGAGTGTGCAAACTCTTCGTGGATGGTCTGGACGACAGTATTCCCTGTCAGCCCAGGTGCATTTGCAACCACCAATGATGGTGCATATGCAGTTACCAACTTGTTGACCGGCGAGCCTGTAGTAGCGGTTCTTTAGTCAATTAGTTCACTAGTACGCATGTACGGTGCGCGACTCGTTCCATTTGGTTCGGGTCGCGCACCGTCTGCATAATAAAGTTCAATTTGGTTCAGGAGTATCAGAGCAAAGGGGAGGGCAAGCATGTTCAGATTTGCGTTTCGTCGCTCTGCTTGGGCCATACCCACTCTGTTGCTCGTTACGTTTTTGGTGTATATCGCCCTCAGAATGGGCACAGATCCGCTTGCTAGCTATATGCGGTCTAATCCTCGCGCGACACGCTCAAAGATTGAGCAGTACAAAGAACTCAATGGTCTCGGTTCAAATTACGTGACTGGATACCTCAGTTGGTTGAAAAATTTCGTCACCTTTAATTGGCCAAACAGCATCAAAGGAAGTCGCGAGGTATGGCCAGAACTGAAAGATGCCATGGCTAACAGCGCGCGACTTGGCTTTGCAGCAACGACAGTTGGTGTGTCTATCGGTCTGTCCATCGGTATTTTTGCAGCACTACGACCTGGCGGAAAGCGCGACGTAGCAGTCAACACCGCCGCATTCGTTGGAATCTCTATCCCGCCCTATATCTCTGCAATCCTGTTGCAATTACTGTTTGCTGTGTATTGGAGTAAATGGTTTGGCAACACTTTGTTCCCAACATCTGGCGTCTATCCACCTGGTCAAGATGGTTTTGATCTGGTGCTGATGATTAAGCACATGGCATTGCCTACCTTCGTAGTTGCCATTCAGGTAATTGCGGTCTACAGCCGCTATATGCGTTCATCGCTACTTGATGTTTTGAATTCTGACTACATGCGAACTGCGCGATCCAAGGGTCTCAGCGAATTCCGTATTCTGATGCGACACGGCGTGCGCAATGCACTGATCCCTGTTATCACCATTGCAGCTCTCGACATTGGTGCAATCGTCGGTGGACTCATCATTACTGAAAACATCTTTGACTACCCAGGCACTGGCCAATACTTTCTGAGTGCCTTTGGAAATGGTGACTTCCCATTGTTGATGCCGCTGATGGTGATCATCGTCGCATCGGTGTTGCTGTTCAATTTGATCGCGGATGTTTCATACGCTGTTCTCGATCCGAGGATCCGTCTTGACTGACATCGCCATCCAAACATTGAGCCCGCGTCAAATGGCCTGGAAACGATTCAAAGGGCACAAGGCTGCTTTGGTGTGTTGTGGAATTTTAGGTTTTCTGGTTCTTGCTGTAATCCTTTCACCTTTAACCACCCGCTACGGGGTGAACGAGTCTGTGAAAGCGCCGCCTAACTCGTATTTGTCACCATCAAAACTTGCGTGGCTAGGAACTGACGACATTGGGCGAGACCTGTACAGCCGCCTCATCTACGGAACTCGTGTATCGCTGCTCATCGGCTTGTCCAGTGCCTTCATTTCAGTATTTGTTGGTTGTGTAGTTGGCGCAGTTGCAGGATTCCGTGGTGGTCGCTTTGACGATGTGATCATGCGTGTAACCGACTTGTTCCTCGCATTCCCATTCCTGGTCGCATTGCTCGTCGTTCGAAACATGTTTGGATCAATCGGATGGCTGACCTTCATTGTTGGCGAAGTGAGTTCATTGCGGTTCATCATTTTCCTCTTGTCATTCTTCGGTTGGATGGGTGTCTCACGTATCGTTCGTGGTCAAGTGCTTGCCTTGAAAGAGCGCGAATTCATCGAAGCTGCGCGAGCATCAGGTGCGTCGCGCTCGTACATCATCAAGCGGCACTTGTTGCCAAACTCCATTGGTCCAATCATGGTGGCTCTCACGTTCTCGGTTGTGGGCGCCATATCTGGTGAGGCGACGTTGTCATTCTTCGGGTACGGCCCACAACCTGGCGCAGGTGCCACATCGCTTGGCTTGCTCGTTGGTCAGGCGAAGGGTGCTGTACAAACCGGTTTCTGGTGGATAGCACTGTTCCCGTGTCTGGTGCTCGTAGTCATTTCGTTGTGTATCAACTTCATTGGTGATGCGTTGCGCGATGCTACAGATCCACGGATGGATGCTGGTAAGTGATGTCAGAGTCAGTGCTTCGCATCCGTGATCTTCGTGTCACCTTTAATACACAAATGGGTGAGTTGAAAGCAGTGCGCGGAATCGACGTTGACGTCGCCCCAGGTGAAATTCTTGGCGTAGTAGGCGAGTCGGGCTCTGGGAAATCGGTGTCATTCTTGGCCGCGATGGGATTATTGCCATCAAGTGCAACCATTACCGGAAGCGTAAAACTTGATGGTCAAGAATTGATCGGTTCAAAGCGAAAGGCCTTTCGGTCAGTTCGCGGTAAGTCGCTCGCAATGGTGTTTCAAGACCCACTTTCTGCATTGAATCCGGTGCATCGCGTTGGAGATCAAATTGTTGAAATGATTCAGTCGCATCAGGATATGAATACCCACGATGCTGAAAAGAGAGCTGTTGAACTTCTCGAGATCGTGGGTATTCCGCAACCAGGTGAGCGGGCTCGTCAGTATCCGCACGAATTTTCTGGTGGAATGCGCCAACGTGTAGTCATCGCCATGGCGATCGCCAATAATCCAAAGGTTCTCATTGCCGATGAGCCAACTACTGCGTTGGACGTAACTGTTCAGGCGCAGATCCTGGAAGTGATCCAGAAGGTTCAACAAACGTTCGGCACGGCAGTTGTTCTTATTACCCACGATTTGGGTGTCATTGCCCGTGTCGCCGACAGTGTGAACGTGATGTATGCCGGTCGCAATGTGGAGAGTGGTTCGGTGCAATCAATTTTCGATCATCCGAGCCACCCATACACACGCGGCCTACTGTCATCTCTTCCGCACGAAGGTGTTGAACGGTTGCAACCAATTGCAGGTTTCCCACCGAACATGCTGGCTCCACCTTCTGGTTGTGGCTTCGCTCCGCGTTGTCAATTTGCAGTTGATGCTTGTAATGCAGAGTTGCCATCGCTGCAACCGTTTGACGACTTGCTCACTTCATGTATCCGTGCCGTTGATCTACGTATTGGGGGTCGCTCGTGACAAACCAATACGCAGAAACACTGTTGAGCGTGCGAAACCTCGTAAAGAATTTTGAGTTACGTGCAAGCAAAGGCATTCGTAAGACTCAGCGTGTTGTTCAAGCAGTAGCTGATGTTTCCTTCGATGTAAAGGTCGGACAAACGCTTGGATTGGTAGGTGAGTCTGGCTCTGGAAAAACTACGGTTGGCAGATCAGTTCTCCAACTGATTACGCCAACTTCTGGTGAAGTCATTTTTGAAGGTAAAGACTTAACGAAGTTGAGTTTTGAAGAACTGCGCCAAGTTCGACGCCAAATGCAAATCGTGTTTCAAGACCCGTTTGCTTCTTTGGATCCGAAGATGACTGTTGGAAGTTCAATCGCCGAACCGCTTGTTGTACAGGGAGTTGCAGGTAACCACGAAGACAAGGTTGCTGAACTTCTGGATCTCGTTGGCTTAGCAACCGATCATGCAAAGAGATTTCCTCACGAATTCTCCGGTGGTCAGCGCCAACGGGTTGGTATTGCTCGTGCGTTAGCCCTGGATCCAAAACTGATCGTGTTGGATGAGCCGGTTTCAGCGCTTGACGTGAGCATTCAAGCTGGAGTTGTGAACTTGTTTGGCGATTTACAGAAGCGACTTGGCATGTCGTACATCTTTATTGCGCATGATCTCTCGGTTGTACGCCACATTGCGGATCAAGTTGCGGTTATGTATCTCGGAAAGATCGTTGAAATTGGTGACAAGGATGCGGTGTATCGAAATCCTTCGCACCCGTACACCAAGGCATTGTTATCGGCTGTGCCTCTGCCAGATCCAAAGGTGGAGCGCTCGCGCCATCGCATCATGCTTGAAGGTGATGTGCCTTCTCCGGTTAACCCTCCAACTGGATGCCGTTTCCGTACCCGTTGTTGGAAGGCCACAGATTTGTGCGCAGCAGAGGAGCCTCAGTTAGTAGTTCGGTCAGCAGGCCAACAATCTGCTTGCCACTTTCCTGAATAGTCGTTACCTCTCTCAATCGGTAGGATTCACCCGTGCGTAATTTCATCACCATCGTCACCGTCGTCATCAATGTGCTGTCACTCGTTGCCCTCGTAACGGGAGTGTTGCTCCACAGCGGGCGAGGCGGTGGTTTGAGCGACATGTTCGGCGGTGGAGGTGGAGCGGCACTGGGCTCAGCAGCTGCGGAACGTAACCTCAATCGCATTACGACTGTTTTCGCTCTCGTGTGGGTAATCACCGTAATTGCGTTGGGAATGTTTCTCGCCTAAGCAGGTCAGATCACAGGTAAAATCAAGTACCACGTCGGAGTGGCGAAATTGGCAGACGCACCAGCTTGAGGGGCTGGCGCTCGAAAGGGCGTAGGGGTTCAAGTCCCCTCTTCGACACCATTGTTTGTAACCTTTGCTAATGGCCATCGTTGACTCATACGAGACCATATCTCTAGCTGAAAAGCAGGAAATTCAAAAGCGCACGTTACGCGTTCTTGTCGCAGGACAGATGGCGGGTTCTGCTGCTTTGTCGGCAGCGGTGACCGTTGGTGCCTTCGTCATTCAGGACATGCTCGGTCAGAAGACTCCATGGGGAGGCATCGCTTCTGCAACAGTGACCGTTGGTACTGCTTTCATGGCCCAATTGCTTTCGCGTTTAATGTTGCGACAAGGTCGGCGTCGGGGATTGATGCTCGGATATTCACTGGCTTTACTCGGTGGATTAATTGCTGGATGCGGTGTGGAGTTTCAGTCTCTGCCGGTTTTTCTTGTTGGATTGTTTTTGTTTGGAAATGGACAATCTGCGAATCTACTTTCACGATATGCCGCTACCGATTTGGCTGAAGCGAATCAACGTGGTGCTGCGATGAGTCGGATTCTTTTCGCATCTACCTTTGGTGCGGTTCTCGGTCCGGTACTTATTAAACCGGCAGAGCACCTAGGACAGAATCTCTTTGGCTGGAATTTGTACACGGGTCCATGGGTGTTTTCTGGACTGTTCTTCATCACATCCTTCGTCAACGTTGCTCTTCGATTGAAGCCTGATCCACTCATTCTCAGCGGAGGAACTCGTTCCAAACTTTCCGCTACAACTTTGTCAAGCGACGAATCACGCCCAAGTGTCATGCAGTTTTTGGTTTCGTCTCCACGCACCAGATTGGCCTTTTATGGAATAGTCATTTCACACGTCACCATGGTTGCCGTCATGACGATGACTCCTGTGCACCTAAGAGAGCATGGACACGAAACCGTTAGTGCGTACATTATTTCGCTGCACATTGCTGGCATGTATGCCTTTAGTCCGCTTGTCGGAAAATTCAGCGACTCAAAAGGTCGATTGAACACCTTGTTGGTTGGCTGTGTTGTGCTGATTGCGAGCACAGTGATGTCGGCAATGGCTGGCAGCAATCCGGCTGTGTTCTTTCCCTCTTTGTGGTTGCTGGGTATCGGATGGAGCTTCGGTTTGATTGGTGCTTCAAGCCTGCTTATCGATTCGGTGCCAATTGAACAACGAGTGCGGGTTCAAGGAGCAGCTGATGTAGCCATGAGTCTGTTCGGTGGGTTAGCCGGATTTTCCAGTGGCTTTATTCGTAGTTCCTTTGGTTTTCCGTGGCTATCGCTACTCGGCACATTCATCGTTCTGGTACTCATTGCTGTCCTACTATTGAATATTGTTCGAACCCAACAGGAGTAAACATGCCGATGTGGAGAAACTGGGCTGGAAATCAACAGTCACGCCCTTCGGTAATTGAGAGGCCCTCTTCTGAATCTGAAGTGATTGCGGTAGTGAATCGTGCTGTGAGCAACAAACAGCGTGTGAAGGTTGTTGGTTCCGGTCATAGTTTCACTGGTATTTCCGTGCCGGACGAGGTGATGATCGATCTGGGCAAGATGAATCGAATCATCAATGTGGATCGCGCCCGTGGTCTGATAACGGTGCAGGCAGGCATCGTACTCAGTGATCTGAATGCGCATTTGGAGTCACATGGTTTGTCTATGCCTAATCTCGGTGACGTCACGTATCAAACTCTCGCCGGTGCCGTTTCCACATCAACACACGGAACGGGCTTACAGCGGACTGGGCTCGCCGCACAGATCGATTCATTTCGATTGGTCACTGCTAAGGGTGAAACCATTGTTTGTAGCAAACAAGAAAATCCGGACGTCTTTCATTGTGGGCGAGTGTCGCTAGGCGCACTTGGTGTAATCACGGAAGTGACGCTCTGCGTCGTTCCAGCATTCAACCTTCGTGCGATAGAGCAGCCCATGCGGATTGACTACGTATTGGATAACTTTGCACAACTCATTGAAGAACATGACTTCTTCGAATTTTATTGGGTACCTCACACGAAGTGGGCTCTCACCAAAGCGAACAATGTCAGTGTGGATCCTGTTGACTCACCCGGCAGATTCAGAACGTGGTACAACAAGATGTTCCTCGAAAACTATGCGTTCGGTATGTTGTGTCGAATAGGTCGATTGTTCCCGCAGTTGATTCCAAAGCTGGCGACCATGCTTCCGTCAACTGGACGTAATGAGTATGTGAACATCAGCCACCGAATTTTCAGCAGCAAGCGACTTGTCAAGTTTTATGAAATGGAATATTCCATAGCTTTGGATTCTCTCGCGCCAGCGCTGCGCGAGGTGATGAAGATGGTTGATGACAAGGGTTTCCGTATCAGCTTCCCTGTCGAAGTTCGATGCACGGGGAGCGACGACATCCCTTTGTCCACGTCAACAGGAAGACGCAGTGCGTACGTTGCCGTACATATGTTTAAAGGCTCTGCGTATGCCGAGTATTTCGAAGCTGTAGAAGCAATTCTGCGCAAGTATGAAGGCAGACCGCACTGGGGAAAGATACACAATCTCGATGCGAGTGACATTTCTAGCCTGTATCCTGAATATCAGCGTTTTATTGAAGTTCGGAACCAACTCGATCCCGAGGGTGTGTTCACAAACGACTATTTGCGTCGTGTGTTGGGTCGCTAGCCCTTCACAACCACAGGAACATACCTGAGGACCCCCCAACACATACAGATCGAGGATATTTTCATGACGAAAACATGGTTAGAACTTGGCGTGCCCAAGAACATTATTGCCGGATTGGTTTCACGCGGAATAGAAGCTCCGTTCCCAGTGCAAGAGGCAACATTGCCAGACGCACTTGCCGGTAATGACATCTGCGGCAAAGCTCCAACTGGTTCGGGTAAGACCCTTGCATTTGGTATCGCAATCGCAGTGAAGGTGACGAAGAGTCGTCCCGGTCGACCAACCGGATTGGTGTTGGTGCCAACACGCGAACTTGCTGCTCAGGTTGCGAAAGAAATCTCGTTGCTGTGCGGTGGAAGCGATATTCGAGTGTCAGCTGTGTACGGTGGCGCCGGTTACGGACCACAGGTAAAAGCTGCTCGCGCATCCAGCATCGTGGTTGCTACACCAGGACGTTTAGAAGACCTCATCAAGCGTCGTGATCTCGATTTAGGAGCAGTCGCCGTTGCAGTCATCGACGAAGCTGACCGCATGGCCGACATGGGATTCATGCCTGCGGTTAAGCGCATCATGCGTGCGGTTACCACTAACCGTCAAACGCTGTTGTTTTCGGCAACGCTCGACGGTGACATTGACATGCTGATTCGCGAGTTTCAGAATTCTCCTAAACGCCATGCTGTTGCGACTGCAGAGAATGCGGGCGAAATTGACCACTTGTTCTGGAACGTGTCGCGCGATAATCGCACGAAGGTTCTTGCAGAAATTGCCACTCAGTACGAGCGGGCAATTGTGTTCTGTCGCACCAAGCACGGTTCCGATCGTCTGGCCGGAAACCTTGAATCTATGGGAATCAACACGTGTGTCATTCACGGCAACAGAAGCCAGGCACAACGGGAAAAGGCGCTTGAGCAGTTCCGTCGTGGAAAAGCAACCGTTATGGTTGCCACCGACGTTGCAGCACGAGGAATTCATATCGACGCAGTTCCTGTTGTTGTTCACTTTGATATGCCAGAAGATCCAAAGGACTACATTCACCGTTCGGGTCGTACAGGCCGTGCAGGAATGAAGGGAACCGTCATCTCTTTGATCGACAAATCAATGCGCCGTACGACGACTTCGTTGTGCCGCGGTATGAAGTTTGACGTGATTTACGACGAACCAAACTTCAACTTGAGCGAACCAGCCAAGCCAGTTCGCCCAGGCGAAATTGGAGCGGTTGTTGCTACGTTGCTGAAGGTCGAATCAGACTAAAGACAGATGTCTTGAGGGCGCACCGGAATGCGCTCGATATCTTTGCCGATTGCGTTTCTGATGGCAGCGACGATTGCGGGAGTTACCGAAATGCATGGTGGTTCACCGATTCCTTTGGCTCCTAGGGGAGCCTGCGGTTCGTATTCCTCAATCATCACGGCAACGACTTCGGGTGCGTCAAGTGCGGTTGGCAACAAATAGTCGGTGAAGCTCGGGTTTCGTACTTTGCCGTCTTTCATAACAATTTCTTCCATCACCGCAAGACCTAGGCCCTGTGCAATACCACCCTCCAATTGCCCGATTGCCGAAAGCGGATTCAGCACTCTGCCAACATCTTGGGCAGTGGCAATTTGCACCACTTTTACCAGGCCGAGTTCCGGATCAACATCGACAACTGCTCTGTGGGCAACAAAAGCGAACGCGGTATGGCAATTGCCCTGACCGTTTTCGTCTAGTTCTTCAGTAGCGCGATGATGATGTTCAAATGTTTCGCTGATTTCAATGCCATCAGATGCTTCTGCAACCGAGATTCGGAATGTTCCGACTTGATCAACAACGTCTGTGCCATCGATAACGAGGCGCAATGGGTCGATGTTGTGCATTGTTCCCACATGATGGAATAGGCGTTCACGAACCAGACGACATGCTCCGTCAACGGCTCCACCGCTCATCCATGTTTGACGCGATGCTGAAGTTGAACCAGCAGAACCAATCTGGGTATCGATCGGTTCGATAATCACTTCGTCAACACCGAGAACACTGCGTGCGATCTGTGGCGCAAGGGTAACGAACCCTTGACCTACTTCTGATGTTGCAAACTTGAGTGAAGCGACACCATCTGCAAGTGTGCAACGCGCTGTGGCGTAGTCGTCGAACCCTTCGCTGTACATGAGGTTTTTCATGGAAACACCCCAGCCAATTCCACGAACAATGTTTGATCGTGACGCCGTGAGTCCACTTCCTCCCGGGAGCGCAAGTTCATTGACTTCTACACCTAGAGGCGCAGGCAGCGGAATTGCATCGGTTTCGGTGATGCAGCGTGCAACTGGAGCAACACTTTCCATGATTTGACCAGTGATGAGTGGATCTCCCGTGACCATTGCGTTGATCAAACGAATTTCTACTGGCGATTTACCAACTGCAGCAGCAATCTTGTCCATCTGTGATTCGTGTGCAAAACATGCTTGCACAACACCGAATCCACGCATTGCACCGCATGGTGGATTGTTCGTTCGAACTGCAAACCCGTCTACCGTTGCGTTATCGCACTTGTATGGGCCTTGAGTGTGCGTGATGCCATTGATGAGTACGGCAGGAGACGTGCTGGTGTAGGCGCCTCCGTCGAACACAAATCGAGCATCGATCTTTACGATCTTGCCGTTTGCATCTGCGTGGTGTCGCATGAAGATGGTTGCTGGGTGACGATGCACATGTCCGAAGAAGCTTTCTTCTCGGCTGTACTGCATCTTGATCGGGCGACCAGCCTTGAGAGCAAGCAAACAACAATGAACTTGCAAACTGATGTCTTCGCGAGCACCGAATGCTCCGCCAACGCCACCGAGTGTGAGTCGTACTTTTTCCGAAGGCAGATCAAGGCATGCAGAAATCTGTGTGAGATCTTCGTGCAGCCATTGAGTTGCTACATGTAGGTGGACTCCAAGTCCGTCAGAGTCGGGGATAGCAAGAGCAGCCTCTAACCCTAGGAATGCTTGGTCTTGCATACCGATCACATAGTGACCCTCAACAACGATTGGTCCGGTTGCCTGTTGGTCTCCGCGAATGATTCGCTGATGTCGAATGACATTTCCGTCGGGGTGAATTGGATCGTGAGTACCAGCAACCGCGACCTCAGGGTCAGTTAACGGTGTCAGCACTTCGTACACCACGTTGATGAGTGCAAGTGCACGTCTGCATGTTTCGGGGTGGTCGGCTGCTACTGCTGCAACTGGTTCACCCATATAGCGAACGAAGTCCTGTGCAAAGACCGGTTGGTCGCTGCTGATGAGACCGTATGTGGGTTTGCCAGGAACATCATGTGCAGTTATTACGCATTGCACGCCTGAAAGGGCAAGTGCAGCCGAAGTATCAATGGAAACTATTCGCGCATATGGATGCGGAGATCGCAACGTTGCGCCCCACAGCATGTTTTCTGCGTACATGTCTGAAGTGAATTCGAAACTACCTTGAACTTTGTGAGCGCCATCGGGGCGAAGCGCACTTGTTCCAAGAATGTCTCTTGGCTTGGTGACTGTAGACGAGGTTGCCATGTTTACTTCACAGCATTTCTCGACCGAATGGTCGCTTCTACGGCAGCGAATACGCGTCCGTAACCGGTACACCTACAAATGTTTCCTGAAATGGCTTCCTTCACTTCAAACTCGGTTGGCTGAGGGTTCTTCTCCAGAAGATGATGAACCGCAACAATTAGTCCTGGTGTGCAGAAACCACACTGAACGGCACCTTCATCAACGAAACTCTGCTGCACGTCGGTAAGTGTTGATTCTGTCGTGATTCCTTCAACAGTGACGATCTCGCTATTGATAGCCGTTGCGGCCATGACTAAACACGCACATACTGCGGCGTCATCCATCAGCACGGTGCAACTGCCGCATTCACCCTGCTCGCAAGCACCTTTGGTGCCTGGGAGACCGAGGCGTTCACGGAGCACATACAACAGGCTTTCTCCAACCCATGAGTCCTGAACCTGGTGTGTTCTTCCATTCACACGGAGTTGGTAAAACTCATTTGTACTCATTGGTATGCCTTCCTTAATAACCGAGAAGCCAGCACCGAAATTGCATGCCGACGGTACCGCGCAGTGCTGCGATGATCATCAATTGGCGATGATTCGGCTGCTGCACGTCGTCCAAATTCATTGGCGACGTCGAGTGAAATGGACTGACCGGCAGAGAGGTCCTGGGTTGATTTGAGCCATGCTTCGGCATCGCGGCACCTAATAATGGTTGGACCAACGGAGCCGAGCGCTATTCGAACATTGGCATTCTCATGGTCTGCCACCAAGCATGCTGAAGCCACCGAGATGACCATTGCATTGCGCACACCAACTTTTGAATAGCCCTGCCACCCGCGAATGATGGGAAAATCAATTGCTGTGATGATCTCGTCATGCTGACGCACACTGCGTTTCACTCCAGTCATGAAGTCATGAATAGAGACGACGCGAGTTGAATCGAGCGTGTTCAGATGGATCATTGCATCAAGGGCGAACATCACTGGCAAGGTGTCGCCAGCCGGGGAGCAAGTTCCAAGATTGCCTCCGAGTGATCCCGCGGCGCGAATCTGAGGTGAACCAACGGTGCGTGCTGCTTGAGCCAAGGCTGGAATCGCAGTAAGAACAGGTTCGCCTTCAATGACCGAATAGGGAACTCCCGAACCGATAGCCATAATGCCTGGAGTATCTAGACGAATCGTGCGTAGCGCCTCAATGTCGCGAAGACTCACCATGGTGGTGGGCTTCACATGGTTGAAGTTGATCTCAACCATGAGATCGGTTCCGCCCTGAATGAGTCGCGCATCTTTATGATCACGCAGCGCAGTAAGAGCCGTTGTCAATTCTTTGGCAACGATGACAGCCATATCTAGTTGCCATCCCAATCTGCGAAAGCATCGATCATTGCATGCACATCACCAAGTGGATACAAGATTGGGCACGTAGCTCCGTTATTCAAATAGTGGCGAACCTGTTCGCGGGCTTCGGCAGGAGCTCCACTACCCGGGAC
>Ga0082207_1000393_pt1 | contig 25197 bp, 18 predicted proteins | sample LakMenEpi10Aug09_FD_71540 | JGI IMG/M metagenome (GOLD analysis project Ga0082207, IMG submission 71540)
ACCGTATTTTGTCCGCAATTACTGATGAGGCAATTTTCTGCTACGATGGATGTATTCAAGCCGATCAGTCCGGCATCGTATGCGTTGTCGATCTCGCATTGTTCTAGTTTCAGTACGGGCGTGCTACCGTTTGCGCCTTGTTGCGACACAATAGCTTGATAGGCCTGCTGGATCGTAGTATATCGGAAAATGTTATTGGTGGAACCGGGTTGAATATATATACCGGGCCAGGCGGCTGGAAAATGGCGATAGGGCTCATCGAGCCGGTCTCCCTGCAGGCGGATGCGTTGTGTCGGATCAGCGCCACCCAGTGCTTGGATCGTTCCTTTCACGAGTATGGCCGCATCGGCATGCATATAGAGTTGAGTGCCGGGAGAAAGCGTAAGGGTTGCGTTGGGTTCAATGGTGAGTCCGCCCAGGATCACATAGGGTTTATCGTTTATCCATGTTTGTGACTGTGTGATCCGATGGTTTCGCAGGAAATGGGCGTTTCGTCCCCATGCTTCTAATTGGATCTTTTGAATCCGTCCGTTCAACTCGATCACCAGCGAGTCTCGTATCACAAAAGATCCGTTGATGCTATTGGGGTCGATGTTGACTTGTACCCATCCGTATAGACTGTCTTTTTTCTCTACGACCAGGTTATCGAATCGGGTTCCGGTTCGACCGTTCAGGTTGAATTTGAAAGGGGATTGTGTGCCGCCTCCGATACGCACGGAGGTGATGCGCAGGGCTTGATCATACTCATTCACCAATTGAAAACTGCGGTAGGTGGATCCGGCCGTGACAAATACCGTATCGAATTGGAGTGTATCAGCCGACACTCGTAGACGTGCATCGGGGCTATTCAGGTATCCTTCTTTTGTACAGGCGTAGAGGAATAGGATCAGGAAGAATGACCAAAGTCGCATAGTATAAAAGTACGATTTGCCCATCAGCTGCCGGTTGACTCGGTGTGTGCCAGCGCAAAAAAGCTGAGGCGTACCTCCGGAATCTGCAAGAGTGTATGTCCTGCGGCCTCCAAGGTAGCACCGGTGGTGATCACATCATCTACCAGCAACAGGTGTTTGTTGGTTGCTCTATCCGTTCTTTTCAAACTGAATTTGCCCAGCATATTGTTCCATCGCTCTTCTCGATCTTTTCGTGTCTGTGTTTCCGTCGCGTGGTTTCTATACAATATGTCGTTCCAGACCGGAATGCCGCTGCTGATCGAAAGTCCGGCACAGATCCGTTCCGCCTGGTTGTACCCTCTTTTACGTTGTTTATGCGAGTGAAGTGGTAAGGGGATTAGGGCATCGATCGGATGTTGTTCGTGCATGCTTTTGAGTTTCTTGCCTGCCAACATACCCAGATAGATTCCGATGCCGGGTCGGTGATGATATTTGAATTGGTGAAGTGTTTGTTGCAGGGTCGTTCCTTTTTTTAATGGGTACTCCGCTTTCACGTATTCAAGTTGGATGCGGCCCCAAAACATTTTTTCCAACTCATCATGCTTGCTTGGTTGGTATTGAGTTGCTTGCAGTTCCGAGAGACACTGGTAACAGATCGGTTGTTCGGGTCGCACGTTGTTGATCGCACAAGCAGCGCAAGTGCAAGGGAACAGCCAACTCAGGCATCCGTTCCACAGGGCGTATACATTCATCAGGAAAAAAGATATCGATAGAGATCTTCTACGCGGCTCATGGCCACGATCTCAATGCCGAATGTTGATTTTGTTAAGTTCTTCTGGTTATATTTCGAGACGATGATCTTTTCGAATCCCAGCTTTTCTGCTTCGGCGATGCGTTGTTCGATGCGATTGACGGCTCGTATTTCGCCACTGAGTCCGACTTCTCCTGCGAAACAGATGGAAGAGGGTAGGGGTTGATCTTCATGTGATGAGAGGAGTGCACAGAGCACGGCCAGGTCGGTGGAAGGGTCTTCGATCTTGAGTCCGCCTGCGATATTTAAAAACACATCTTTGTTTCCGAAGGGAAACCCGCCTCTTTTTTCCAGGACGGCTAGCAGTAGTTGTAATCGGCGCAGGTCGAATCCGGAGACGGTGCGTTGGGGTGTTCCGTAAACGGAATGGGTGACGAGTGCCTGTACTTCAATGAGCAGGGGGCGAAGTCCTTCTATTGTAGCCGCGATGGCAATGCCGCTGAGTTGTTCTTCTTTTTGCGTGATGAGTATCTCGCTTGGGTTGACAACACCGCGCATACCACGATCACTCATCTCATAGATGCCCAGTTCCGCCGTGCTGCCAAAACGATTTTTCAGCGTGCGAAGAATACGATAGGCATAATGCCGGTCGCCTTCGAACTGCAATACGGTATCGACCATGTGTTCGAGTACTTTCGGTCCGGCGATGCTGCCATCTTTCGTGATATGCCCGATCAGGAATACAGGTATATTCGATTCTTTAGCGAAGCGTTGAAATTCAGCAGCACATTCTCGGATCTGCGATACGCTTCCGGGTGATGAATCGATGTGTGGGGTTTGCAGTGTTTGGATGGAATCGACGATCACCAGTTGAGGGCGGATGCGTTTGATCTCCAGGAAGATCTCATCGGTGGATGTTTCCGTGAGCAAGTAGAAATCATCGTTGTGTGCATTCAACCGATCGGCTCGCATTTTGATCTGTTGTTCCGATTCTTCTCCGCTCACATAGAGAACGCGAGTAGAGGTAAGTTGCAGTCCGGTTTGTAAAAACAACGTTGACTTTCCGATGCCCGGTTCGCCGGCAACGAGTACGATGCTGCCCGTGACGATGCCACCACCTAAGACTCGATTGAGTTCCGGGTCGGGTGTTTGAATACGATGTTCCGGTTTTGATTCAACATCGCTGAGTGAAACGGTTTTAGGTCCGATGCGTTTGTCTTCATCCGAACGCCAATTCTTTTTTTTCTTATCGTCTTTATGAATAGGTTCTTCGAGAAATCCATTCCATTGCTGACAACCCGGACATTGTCCCAACCACTTGACAGATTCATATCCGCAGTGTTGACAGAAATAGGCGGTCTTTGTTTTACTCATGCCGGGCGTACGATTTCAGTGGATTGTAAATGTAGGTTAGGAATGCAGCATGGAATACACCGTAGTGTGGTAATGATTTGCTACAAAAAGGGATGAAAAAAAGAAGGGCCGGTCAAAAGACCAGCCCGACTTACTAACCCATTAAATTCTACTGCTAAATTACAATTTGGGGGTGGTTCGGGCAATAATATTTTGCGGTATCGAGTAAAATTTTTGTTAGAAACCTTTGTGGAAGGAGATTCCCATGCGGGACGAAAACTCCGGCATAAACATCAGACAATCAATTTATTGCAGGTAAAAATTAAATACAGGTCGGATTGATTTTCAGGCAATTATCATCACCTGCAGCATTTGACTTGCTGACAAAACGTCCGGGATTTGGCAGGCCACCGAATTGGACGGAAATTTGAGATATATCATTAAAATCAAGCGAATATGTCCAGTGATATCATGTTGGTGTCCTTTTTATTCTTAGGGATCAGTTTTTTGGTTTCGGCGGTGCTGAAATCCAAGTTCACGAAGTACAGTAAGATCCCCTTGTCTACCGGGTTGACCGGCAAGGAGGTGGCTGAACGGATGTTGCGGGAGAATGGCATATATGATGTGCAGGTGATCTCGGTAGAGGGGTTTTTATCGGATCACTATAACCCGTTGAATAAAACCGTGAATCTGAGTCCGGAGGTGTATCATGGCAACAGCATCTCGGCGGCGGCCGTGGCGGCACACGAGTGCGGACATGCCGTTCAGCATGCAACGGCTTATGGTCCGTTAGTTTTCCGAAGCAAGATGGTGCCTGCTGTGCAGGTCACCTCACAGCTGGTGAACTGGATCTTGTTGGCGGGGGTGATTGTGCTAGCCATGACGCAGAATCCGACCATCTTATTGATCGGCATTCTGGCGATGGGTCTAACGGTCTTGTTCACGTTGGTCACCCTGCCGGTTGAATTTGATGCCAGTCATCGCGCATTGAATTGGTTATCAACGACTAACATTACCAATAACCAGGAATATCCCAAGGCGAAAGATGCCCTTAAATGGGCTGCCACTACGTATGTGGTCGCTGCGTTGGCGGCTGTTGTGCAGCTGATCCAATATATAATGATCTATCTGGATAGTCGGGATCGGGGCTGATTTTATACCGGTACGCGGACTGAAACACCTGCCCTTTTTGTTTAACAACAAATGGCGCAGGTGTCTTTATTTATAAACAGTTGATTTTCAATAAAACAAAGAAACAGGAGTTTGTAATAATATTAACATTTCATTATTTTCGCATCATACCAAACAAACTTTCGAAATGAGAAAATTATTTTTCCTCTTCGGCTTGATGTTGTCTGTGAGTCTGGCTTTTGCCCAGCAGACTATTTCAGGTCGTGTAACCGGTGAAGATGGCAATCCGTTGGTTGGTGCTACTGTAGCTGCCAAAGGCGCAAATGCCACTACTACTACCAATGCCAATGGCCAGTTCACATTGAGTGTTCCGGCGGGTGTTAAAACCCTGGCTGTTTCCTATGTGGGAATGACTACGCTGGAGGTTGCTGCCTCGGGTAACAATCTTTCCATCTCCATGAAGTCTGCTTCCGGGGAGATTGGCGAGGTGGTTGTTACGGGTGTTGCGCAAGCCACTTCTAAGAAGAAATTGACATTTGCTGCCACTACTGTAAAAGGTAGTGAGATCAACATCGTTCCGCAGTTGGATGCATCACAGTCTCTCCGCGGACGTGTGGCTGGTATCCAGATCAGTCAGACCCAGGGTGACCGTGGGGCTGCTGTGTTTCTGCGCGGTGCCAAATCTGTATTCGGAAACATCGCTCCGCTGATCGTGGTGGATGGATTCCAGACTTCTCTTAGCTTAAGTGACCTGAACCCTGAAGACATCGAGAACATCGAGGTCGTTAAAGGGGGTGCTGGTGCAGCCCTTTATGGTACACGTGCCGAGGGTGGTGTAATCCAGGTGATCACCAAGAAAGGTCGTGCCAATGGTGGTAAGCCTACCATCGTGGCGGATGCCGAGTTCGGTGTGAACAACATTCAGCGCATTCCTGATCTGACGGATAAGCACATCTATAAAGTGAATCCGGATGGATCTTTCCTTATTTCCAACCCGGCTTCTCCTTTTCAGCGTACGATCGATTATCAGGCGAACGGATTCTCTATCAAAATGAATCCTTATCAAAAGACATTCGATAACACGCGTGCGCTGTTGGACAATCGTCCTTTCAGCAACTACGTGGTGTCTATGTCAGATGCAAAAGGTCCGCTGAAGTATTACGTTTCATTCCAGAACCAACGTCGCGGTGGTGCCGTTTCCATTGTTGATGCAGACGTTCGTAACACCATGAAAGTTAACGTTGGTTACAATCCTTCCAATAAGATTGAAACCAATGTAACCTTCCAATACATCAACTTCAATCGTCCGTCAGACTTCATTTCTCGTAACACACAAGGAACGCTGTTCGCGGCTACTTTGCAGTACGAGCCCTTCATGGATCTGACAGAGAAGAATCCTGATGGAACCTATAAGGCTAAGCCTACCGGATTCGAGTTCCAGAACGCGAATCTGTATAACCCACTTTATGAGTGGGATCAGCGTGAAGTTTCCAGCACCTCTACCAATACGTTGTTGGGTGGCGACATCCGCTGGCGCTTTGCGAAAGGCTTCGATGTATTCGCTTCCGGTTCGATGAACACTGAAACCGGCAACAACTGGAGCTATTATCCGATCGGATACCAGACCATCACGGCTACTCCTTCACTGAACAACGGTAACTACTCGATGGGTACCTCCACCAATAAATTCTTGAATGGTAACATTCAATTGAATTACTCCGGCTCTAAAGGTGATTTTGAGTATGGTGGTTCGGTGAAGTATATCTATGAGGAGTACACTGGGGAGTCATTCTCTGCTTCCGGATACAACCTGACTGTTCCGTTGAAAGAACTGGCCGTTACAGATCCGGCGACTCGTTCCATGAACTCTGATTGGAATAAGACGATCAACAAAGGATATTTTGTAAATGCCCGTTTGGGTTGGAAGAATAAATTGTTCCTCGACGCCTTGGGTCGTGTTGACCAGAGCAGTCGCTTCGGTGCGAATGCTGAATCAGCTTTCTTCCCTCGCGTGAGTGCAGCATACCGCATTACTGAAGACTTCAAACTCGGTCCTGTAAACGAACTGAAATTCCGTGCTGCCTTCGGTCGCGCTGGTTCGGTTCCTCCTTACAATGCAAAGAACAGCCAGACCTCTGTGTCTGGTACGAACGTGAGCCTGATCCAATTGGCGAACCCCGGTTTGTCTCGTTCTTACACCGATGAGGTGGAGATCGGATTCGATGGTCAAGCATTCAACCGCCTTAATTTCAACCTGACTTACGCTTTCGCAAACAGCCAGAAAGATTTCATCCAGACACCTCCGATCCAACAAGTGAACGGTACGGCTTTGATCTGGCGTAACCTCGGTGCGGTTCAATCCCGTTCTATCGAAGCGGAATTGAATTCCAACATCATGAACACGAAGAAGGTTCGTTGGAATACCGGATTCACCTTTACGCTCGTACGCAGCAAGATCACCGACCTCGGTGGTATTCCTGAGTTCACGTATGATGGTCTGTTCCGCAAGGCAGAAGGTCTTTCTGCTTATGCATTCTGGGGCTTCAAAGTTTTGCGTAACCTGAGCGATCTGCAGGTTGATAAGACAACCGGATTCGTAACGAACGTACCGGGTAACTTGTCTACTTCTGATTTCACGCTGAACTCAAAAGGATTTGTGGTAGAAAAATCCAAATTGGGTACCGCTGCTGAGCGTCCTGTATTCTTCACAGATGCGGCAACCGGTAACACTGCTTACCTGCAGCGTGGTGAGCCTGATTTCCAGATCGGTTTGCCTCAGACCTTCAGCTTCTTTGATAACAAGATGAGTTTGTTCTTCTTGGTTGACTGGAAGCAAGGTGGATACAAGTATAATTCTACGATCCAGTATCTGACGTTTGACAACCGCACGCAGTTGTTCGAGGATTATGTTTCAGGCGGACTTCCCCTGCAATTCATCCAGAGCATCTACAACGGTAATAACATCACGAACTTCTGGTTAGAGAAGAACTCCTTCGTAGCCATCCGTGAATTGTCGCTTGCCTACAATCTCGCCGGTAACAAGCTGGGTACCGTTGGAAAAGTGGTTAAAAATGCACGTATCGCACTCATCGGTCGTAACCTCTTCTACTTTACCAAGTACACCGGTGTGAACCCAGAGGGTTATTTCGAATACTACCCTTATCCGGTTTATCGTACGTTCAGTGCTAAACTCACCATCAACCTCTAAAATCAAGAGCAATATGAATAAGATTCTAACCTTCCTCGCGCTGAGCACCCTGATGCTCGCGTCGTGTAAGCGGGACCTTCAGTTCGAAGACCCCAACAAGCTCACTTACGAAGAGTATTTGAAATTGCCTGGAGCCGCTGTAAAAGTGGGTTCAGGTGCCATGATCGGTATGATGAATACCGTTATGAATGGCGAATTCGGTCAGCACTTGCTCTGCATGGCAGACCAGGTAACTACCACAAACCGTTACAATGAGTTTTGGGACTGGGCGCAAGAGCCTCGCCTCGCTATTAAGAATGCAGACACCTACGGTGGATATGGCGCCATCAGTTCCTATTGGGCTGGTTTCGCTCAGTCTAACTTGGATGCCAACGCTATCCTCCTTCAGATCCGTGCAGGTGAACCCATCAAAGATGCGAACGGCAATGACCGTACATCCGACTCCAAAATCGCTGCTTATTTCGCAAAAGGGATCTCTAACGGATACCTCGGTGCAATTTACGATCGTGGTATCATCGTAAACGGTCGCTCTTCCGATGTTCCCACCTTTACCGATTATCCCGATTCTTATAAGAAGATGGTCGAGAACGGTGTTGCGTACATGGACTCAGCCATCGCTGCAGCCAATGCCGCTACTACTTTCAATTTTAATTTCATCCCAGGCTTTACCGTTAACAAAACGCAATTCATTGCTTGGTGTAATGGTTTTGCTGCTCGTATGATGGCCAGTGTGGCCCGCGACAACGCAGAAGCAGTAGCACTCGGCGCCAGCTGGTGGAATAAGGTCTATGATTACGCAAATGCGGCTCCTTCTACAGACCTGATCTACTCCTATGCGAATGAGAGCGTTTATCCAGGTACATTGGACTGGGCGATCTATCTCCTCGGAGATGGCGCCGGATACTTGCCCGTAGATATCAAAGTGGCACACCTGGTTGATCGTACCGGCACCTATCCGAATTATTATCCTGCCGCACCGACTTTATTGGATCCTGTTCAAACAGACGATGCTCGATTCAACACTTATTTCACGTACACGCCGAACTTCGGATTCCTCCGCGCCGATCGTAACCGTGGGTTGTTTACCAACTACGCGCGTGCCCGTTGGGATAATGCCTTCAACTTCCTGGCTGTTCCAGGCGCTGTTTCTCCTTTCTGGCAGAACGAAGAAACTGCTCTGCTGAAAGCTGAAGCGAAACTGATGGCCGGAGATGCTGCTGCAGCTGCTGCCATCCTGAACAGTCCTTCCTATAGCCGTAAAGCTTTAGGTAACCTTCCCAACGTTGCGGCTAATGCTGCTGATATCAAGAAGGCATTGCACTGGGAATATGCAGTATGTATCGATGCGGCCAGCGGTCCGCTGCCCGTATTCGCTTTCATGCGTCGTCACAACCTGTTGATCGGTGGAACAGCAACTGAACTGCCTGTGCCTCTTCAGCAGATGAAAGTGGTGGGTGGTAATGCCTACACATTCGGAGGCAAGGCGAATGCCGGTGCCAAAGAAGGTAAGTTCAATGAGGTTACTACAGCTGCCAACGTTGGTTGGAAGCTTTCTCAATAATCGAATCATGCGATATCATTCTATCGCTAACAGGCAGCCGATCATCGGCTGCCTGTTTTTTTTACTGCTGTTGGTCTCGTGCAAAGAAACCACTGCCGATAAAAAACGATCGCGACTGGAAGCTTCATCCGTTCTCATCGAGTATGCAGGTGATCAGCGTCTCGCACACGGCGATTTCATACAGATCAACGGAAAATTGTTCTTTCACGATTCGTTGTATGTATTTCACAGAAAAAGCATCGATACCGCTTATCTGCCCACCCAGCGATATGTGGCTGATCAGCCCGTCGGAGGAAGGCCGGTGTATGCAACCTCGAATGCAATCTCTTGTTTGATCAATATGGCAGAGGTATTGCTGACGGTAACCGATACGACTCAATACAAGCTTGATCTATCCCGCGTTCAAACCGGACAAATTCGTATCCAATCAGTCGGGAAACAGCCCGTTGAGGTGATCGCCTCCGGTGAATATCCGCTGCGGATCACGGCTGTAAAAAATTAAAGCTTGATCTCTTCCTGATTCTTATCGAAGAATCGGTATTCGGTGAGATGACAAGAAGTGCTTTCCTTGACGCGAATGCGTTGTCCGAATTTCCGCTTCCATTTAGCAACTTTGGTACTCCAGGGCCAGCCCTTTGTCAGGTATGCATGCACGATGGGGTGTACGACTAACTCCAGCTCTTTATGCTGATGCGTACTCAGGTATAACAAATTCTTTTCAATGGCATCTTCCAGCAATAAGGCGGAGCCGATCTTGCCCGTACCCTGACAGGTCGGACAATTCTCTTGCGTGTTGATGTTCACCTCCGGACGCATGCGCTGACGGGTGATCTGCATGATCCCGAATTTCGAGATCGGCAATACGGCATGCTTGGCACGGTCCGTCTTCATGATCTCCTCCATTCTGTCGGCCAGCTTACGCTTATTCTCTGGCAGCTTCATGTCGATGAAATCCACCACGATGATGCCTCCTAGGTCACGTAAACGCAATTGACGAGCGATCTCCTCAGCGGCTTCCAGGTTTGTCTCCAGTGCATTTTGCTCCTGGTTGTTTCCGACACTCTTATAGCCACTGTTCACATCGATGACATGTAGTGCTTCAGTGTGCTCAATGATCAGATAGGCACCGCTGTTCAGGTTGACCGTTTTACCGAAAGAGGACTTCACCTGCTTGGTGATGCCATAAGTGTCGAAAATGGGAGCGGAGGACTGATGCAGCGTAACGATCTCCGCCTTTTCAGGGGCGATGCGCTGGATATATGTTTTCGTATCGGCGTGAAGTGTCTTATCGTCTACCACGATCCGATTGAAACTTTCATTCAGCAGATCGCGCAAGATACTGGTGGTCTTGGTTTGCTCACTTAAGATCTTCGCCGGTGCTTCGGCGCCTCGTAGATTTTGCTGAATGCTCTTCCACGTACCTACCAGCATCGAAAGATCCTCGTGAAGCTCTGCAGAATTTTTACCTTCTGCAGCCGTACGAACGATCACACCGAAATTTTTCGGTTTGACCGCCTCGATGATTTTTTGCAAACGCTTGCGTTCTTCCCCTGAATGGATCTTACGGGAAACCGCAACTACATTATTGAAGGGGGTGACTACTACAAATCGTCCGGGTAAGGAGATCTCACAACTCAAGCGCGGACCTTTGGCGGCAATGGGTTCTTTGAGGATCTGCACCAAAACATTAGGCTTACCGCTCAACACCTCATTGATCTTACCTGTTTTGATGATCTCAGGCTCAAAGGTGAACTTGGTATAATCCAAACCGGGTTCCGTTTTATCATCGATGGAACGCTGTGTGAATTTGAGCAGGGAGCGGGCGTAGGGACTCAGATCGGTATAATGCAGGAATGCATCTTTTTCAAAACCTACGTCTACGAAAGCAGCATTGAGGCCGGGTATGAGTTTCTTAACCTTACCCAGATACAGATCTCCCACGGCAAAGCGCGCATCATTGCGTTCGTGATGCAGTTCCACGAGATGCTTATCCTCTAATAGGGCGATCTCAACGCCCTCAGCAGAGGAGTGGATGATCAATTCTTTGTTCATGTCGTTCGCGTGCGAATCAACATGCCGAATAGCGGGGATGGTACGATTCAAGGATAAGATGTCCGGAGCAATACCAGCATCATAGGCACATAGCCTTGATCATTGTATCAATTGAATGAACCACCTGGGTAAAACAGACCGGCCAGGGCATGCCGCGGCCGTCCGAAGAACCTTACTTGTTTCTCTTCTTGTGACGGTTCTTTCTCAGTCTTTTTTTACGCTTGTGGGTCGCGATTTTATGACGCTTCCTTTTCTTTCCGCAAGGCATACTTCAATTCGTTTATTAAATATTTAAAATCAGTTCGTTTCGTTCGAGATGGACCGGATCCTCTCCTCCAGTGCTTTTTTCAATTCAGCCAGTGGCGTAACGGCCAGGCATTTTTTGTAAAGCTCCAGGGCTTCTTTTTTGTCACCCGCTTGTTCTCTGATCTCTGCCAGAAGTAACAAGGCGTCCAAGGATCGAGGTTCGATCCGAAGGATGGTACGTAGTCTTTCTTCCGCTTTGCTTGTTTGGTTCGATAAAAGAGAGGCTTTTGCAAGGGTCATCTGACCATACAAAAAGGCACTGTCTCGTTCTACTACGTCCCGGATCTGGCGAATGCCAACCATAGGCGCAGCAGAGATTCCACCAAAAAGATAACAGGCACCCAGTCCTACGCGGGCTGAGTCGTTTTTGGGATTGAGGATCAAAGAGCGTTCGAACAAATCCTTCGCCTGCAAGGCTTTCCAGCGGCGGAGGTTTTCTTCCCCTTCCTGTTGAAGGTTATCCAACAGCGAGTGGGCGGCAAATGTCAGGCTTTTTTCTGAATTTTCCAATCGGGCAGCTTCTCCTTCATACCAGATATATGGCTCAAAGAGGCTGATCTCATCCCGCCAAAAATGAGCCAATTCATGAAAGGCCTTCATTTGCTGTTCGGTTTGTGTCGGATCGGCCGGCAGCATTTTTTCAAGCTGTTTTACTTTCTCTAACTGACTGGACGTCAGGCGAGATTTGGACATAGCCAGCACCGAATCGGTGGAATAGCCTGTCAGTAAGGGAGGCTCAGTAGCCGAAGCTTCCGGTTTGTTAGCTTTTTGCTTACCGGGTTTGGCGATCGGGAAAATGAAATAAAGACCCACGACCAGCACCAGCGCTGAAATCACTGCTATTCGTTGTGTTGCATTGAATTTCATGAGCCGCAAAGTTATTGGAACTGAGGGGTCTGCCAATAAAAAAGGCCCCTATGGGGCCAATGGCATGCAATCGTAGGAAAATCAATCGGCATCCTCACCCGGACCAGCATCCGGTTTAGGCTCCTTTAATTTTTTTACTTCGGCAATAAACTCTTTAGCGGGTTTGAAGGCCGGAATATAATGTTCAGGGATGTGTACTGCTGTGTTTTTCTTGATGTTACGTCCGATTTTGGCGGCTCTTTTCTTGGTAATGAAACTGCCGAATCCACGTATGTAAATATTCTCTCCAGCCGAAAGAGTGTCTTTGACCTCTTTGAACATGGTTTCAAGCGTCACCAAAACATCCACCTTTGGGATGCCCGTTTTATCAGCAATTTGGTTGACCAGGTCTGCTTTTCTCATGGTTGCAAGGTTTGGCACCTCTAACATAGTTAAAATATTTTGATAGTCAAGCAAATAGGATAATATTTTTGTCTTTCAGCCTTAAATCGCCTTCCGCTAGCATGTTGTTCATTTATGAACATAATTAAATGAAAAACAATCAGTTAGATAGTAAATGTCGTTTCTTCAGAGAAAAACTGATGGGGTGGCACCTGGAAAGCAATAAACGGGAGATGCCCTGGAAAGGTGAAAAGGACCCTTATCGTATCTGGTTGAGCGAAATCATCCTTCAGCAAACCCGTGTGGAGCAAGGGTGGGCCTATTATGAGCGGTTCCTGAAAAAATTTCCAAACATCAGCGCATTGGCCCTGGCCTCTGATCAAGTAGTTCTTAAATGCTGGGAGGGCTTAGGATATTACTCACGTTGCCGGAATCTGATACATACCGCCCGATATATTGCCTTCGAACAAAAAGGGGTCTTCCCCTTCACATACGATGAGATCATCCAATTAAAGGGGGTAGGTCCTTACACTGCAGCCGCCATTGCTTCTTTTGCCTTCAATCAGCCACATGCCGTGGTCGACGGTAACGTTTTCAGGGTTCTTTCCCGTTATCACGGTTTGTCAACACCCATCGATCGACCGGAAGGAAAAAAGTTATTTCAGTCGCTGGCCCAGGGTTCCTTGGATAAAGATCAACCCGGACAATACAATCAGGCACTGATGGATCTGGGTGCTACGGTCTGTAAGCCGCAGTCTCCAAATTGTGCGGATTGTCCACTGAGAAAAAACTGCACCGCCCATAAAACAGCAACGGTTGATCAGTTCCCGGTCAAATCGCCCGCCAAAGCCAAGCGGAACAGATGGTTTTACTACCTGATACCGGTATGGCAGGGCAAAATACCGCTGCGTATGCGTACGGCAGGTGATGTTTGGGAGGGATTATGGGAGCCACCACTCATCGAATCCGCTCGTCCGCTACGTTTTGATGCGTTACTGAAGCAACTCAATGAGACCTACGAGATGGATTGGCCGACAAAACAATCAGTTTATGAACGGGTCAACTTGCGGCAGGTTCTCTCGCATCAGGAAATACACGGATCCTTCTTTCGATTCGAACTGCAGGCGAAACCCGGAAATTTTCGATCTTTCAAGTGGTTGAGCCTAAAACAGCGAGCGGCCATTCCTTATCCTAAGCTGATACAAAACTACTGGGCGGAGTCAGACTCCCACGAATAACCGAAAACAGATATTTTTGTAAAGCCTCTTGGTTCGTAACAGAATGAACCCGGGAGGACCCCGATTGGATACGATCCCCTTATCATTCAATTTCTTTCAAACGCTTCTTTCCCTGCCGGCGCCCGGTCTTACCGTTTCGCTGGCACTCCTGCTGATCACCCTATTGATCAGTTTTTTCCTTTCCGGGTACGAAGTCGCTCTTTTTTCTTTGAATAAATCGGATCTGGATTGGATGAAAACCAAATCCACCCCCGCCGCCAAGCGGGTACTTCGTTTGCTGGATGAACCGAAGGCCGTTTATGTTTCGCTGTTGATGGCCGGTACCTTTCTCAATATCTGTATCATTTTACTCGGCAATTTTTTACTGACCGACCAACTGGCTGCGGTGATCCGCCCGGTCGCCTTGCTTTGGCTGATCAAAGTATTGATACTTTCTATCGGTTTGATCTTTCTTGTTCGGGTGCTACCGAAAGTCTGGGCTACACAGAATAATCTTCGTTATGCATTGGACAGCTCCTGGCTGATCGACGGACTACACCGCTTGCTTCGACAACCTAGTCTGCAATTGGTTTCCTTGGCCGATCGGATCGGGCAACTTGCCGGCGCAGATAAGACCGATAAACAAAAACTGGATGATGCCCTCGATGAGGATGTGCCTGATGCTACAACACCCGATGAGCGAAACATCCTGCGTGGTGTGATCCGCTTTGGAGACATCAGCGTTCGCCAGATCATGAAAGCTCGGTTGGATGTTAGCGGAATCGAAATCAACACACCTTTCGATCAACTCGTGCAACAGATCGAATCCTTGCACTACTCTCGCTTGCCTGTTTACAAAGAGAGTCTCGATGAGATCGTCGGCATTCTTCATACCAAGGAGCTATTGCCTTTTCTCCGTTCCGGGAAAGCAGATTGGACTCGCTTGCTGCGACCGCCTTTCTTCGTTCCTGAGCAAAAACCCATCGAGGACTTATTTCAGGAATTTCAACAACGTCGCGTACACTTTGCGGTCGTGGTGGATGAATTCGGGGGAACCAGCGGCATTGTGACGATGGAAGATGTACTGGAGGAGGTGATCGGGGAAATACAGGATGAATTCGATGACGAGCATACCGGATTGCAGCGAGTGAACGATTCAACCTTTCTGATCGATGGAAAAACAGCACTGACGGAAGCCTGCCGCTTTATGCAGCAACCCATCGATACATTCGATGGCGTCAAAGGGGAAAGTGATACGGTAGCCGGACTCGTACTCGAACTTGCAGGCGGCTTTCCGAAGCCGGATGATTCGATCGTTTCCGGAGATTTTCGTTTTACCGTATTGCAGATCGAGCAGAACCGTATTCAACAGGTCCAGGTACAAATACTGACAGGCTCCGTAGCATGAACAAACTGATCACGATATTGACCATCCTATGTGTTGTGGCAATCGCTTGCAATCGGCCCTATAACGTAGGCAAGAAACGTGGTTATTATCGGATCGATCTACCGACTAAAGGCTATCAGTTATTTGAGAAACCAGGTTATCCCTATCGATTCGAATATCCGGTGTATGCCCAGGTGATCAAGGATTCAACATTCTTCGATGATCGCGCGGAGGACTGGTGGATCAACATTGATTTCCCCTCATTCAATGGGCGCATCTATATCAGCTATAAACCGGTAGGCGGACAATATACATTCGATTCGTTGGTGCGTGATGGTTACCGCCTGGCCTATCAGCAACACGTGGATGTCGCCAACCGGATCGAGGATAGTTTGATGAAAACGCCCAATGGCGTAGAAGGAATTTATTTTTCCCTGGGTGGCAATACCGCTACGGCCAATCAATTCTTCCTGACCGATTCCACTCGTCATTTCTTACGCGGGGCATTGTACTTTGACGCTACCCCTAACGCCGATTCGTTGGGGATCGTCAATGATTTTTTGAAAAAAGACCTCTTGCATCTCATCAATACGTTGCAATGGTCCGACCGCACCCAATCCCCTCAGCCATGATCGTCATTGAAAATCTGCTCATCAGCGAAGACATCATCGAGAAAAAGTTCGTGTGCGACATTGCTCGTTGCAAGGGTGCCTGCTGTGAAGAAGGAGCGGCAGGTGCGCCACTGGAGGAGGAAGAAAAACAGATCATCGATGACGTATTTGAAACAGTGAAACCTTACCTGTGTGAGCAATATCTCACGGAGATCGATAAGAAAGGAAAATATGTCCACCACGAAGAATTTGGTTGGGTGACCCCCACGGTGGATGCCGATAACGAGATCTGCGCCTTTGCCATTCGCCGCGCCAACGGAGTGATCCATTGTGCCTTCGAACAAGCTTATCTGGATGGCAAGATCAGTTGGAAGAAACCTGTCAGCTGCCATCTTTATCCGATCGTGGCGAAGAAAGGCAAGTACGGCGATTATGAGCGGCTGAACTATGAGCCCCGCACGGAGATCTGCAAACCCGGCTGTCTGAATGGAGAGGCCCTGCAGGTGCCCGTTTACGCGTTTCTGCGCGAACCGATCGTACGCAAATACGGGGAGGAGGTTTATCAAGCCTTGGATAAGATTGCCAAGGGAGATTGGGAAGAAATCGATTTCAAGGAGTAATTTTAGATATGGCGATCAACGAGCAAACCGGTACCGAGATCAAATCCACTTTCCTGGCACGTAGTGCCGTGAAGTCGTCAGACCGTGAGCATCGCCGAAAGATCAACTTCAACATCGGTCGGTACGATGCGGCCGTACCCAAGGGCAAAGCTCAATACACCGACTTGATGGGTGCTCGTGAGCGCGCCAAAAACCGCAAATGGAAGGCCATTGAGAATCTGGATAGGTACCTAGAGGATTTTGAAGCCCAGTTGCTTCGAAGGGGCGCTAAGGTCATCTGGGCGGAAGATGTTGCACAAGCGCAAGCTGCGATACAAAAGATCTGTAAGGAGAAGAATTGCCGTACGCTCGTCAAGAGTAAGAGCATGGTGACGGAAGAGATCCACCTGAATGATTTTCTGAAAACCATCGGCGTAGATTCTATTGAAACAGACTTGGGTGAATACATTCAGCAATTAGATGGAGAGGCGCCTTATCACATCGTCACGCCGGCGATGCATAAAAGCAAAGAGGATGTAGCTAAACTTTTTGCTGAAAAATTAGGAACTGACCCGAAGGCAACGCCGACAGAACTCACGCTTACTGCCCGTGCCATTTTGCGCGAAAAATATGTGGAGGCGGAGATCGGTGTCACCGGTGCTAATTTTCTGATCGCCGATATTGGCGGCATTGCCATTACGGAAAATGAAGGAAACGCCCGGTTGAGTTGTGCCTGGCCCAAAACACATATCGTTGTCGCCGGTATTGAAAAAATGATCCCTTCGCTGGCGGACCTGGATCTGTTCTGGCCTTTACTGGCAACCTACGGAACCGGACAGCAACTGACTGTTTACAACACGTTGGTGACCGGACCCAAACAACCGAAGGAGACAGACGGACCGGAAGAACTGTATGTGATCCTGCTGGATAATGGTCGAACCAGTATCCTGGCCGACCCCAAACAGCGTGAAAGTTTGTATTGCATTCGTTGCGGCGCCTGCCTCAATGCTTGTCCCGTTTACAAAAACATTGGCGGCCATGCATACGGCACTACGTATAGCGGACCGATCGGTTCGGTGATCACTCCCAACCTAAAGGCCCTTGGTGAATGGAAGCATCTCAGTGAAGCTTCCTCGCTTTGTGGTAATTGTACAGAGGTCTGTGCGGTTCGAATCAACCTACATGAATTGTTATTGCACAACCGGCATGCCGTGGCGGTTAAGCAGGAAGGTCCGATCGTGGAACGGATCGCCTGGAAACTTTGGAAACAGGGCATGCTGCATCGCAGCTGGATGAACCTGGCGAATGGAAAGGTCAAGAATAAAGTGGTGAACGGACTGGCCAGTGCGTGGACGGCTCAACGAGGAAGCCTCGAGTTTCCGGCCAAAAGCTTCAATCAACTCTGGAAGGAGCGAAATAAAAATCGCTGATCACCCTTGCTTCTCTATACGCATACAATTACACCGCGATTGCGATACATCGTGGAGTGGTTTCAAGAGCATCATCTGAATGAAGCTATCGAACTGACCGATTCAGTCGACTATTTTCGATCATATACAGGCGCCCGAATCAATTACAGTGCACAGCGGGTTACCGATAAAGAATGTTGGATCGAGCCGCATTCAATTTTATTCGAAGAAGACATTCACGCGATCCCCATTACGGTATCCACGAATGGAAGCTTCCCTGTTTTTTTCTGTGGACGAGGTGATATCGGATTCGATCTGTTGGGGGCTTCTTTTTATTTGATCGTTCGGTACGAAGAGTATCTATCTTTTAAGCGGGATATGTACGGACGGTATGCCCATGAGCAATCGATCGCCTTTCAGAATGGATTTCTTCATCGTCCGATCCTAGATGAGTGGATGAAGCAGTTTATGCTTTGTCTTCGATCCTATTTCCCTGACTTAATCCCCAAGTCGAATCAATTCAGGCACCTGGCCACCTATGATATTGACGAGTCATACGCGTATCGGTATAAACCTGTTTGGAAACAACTGGGCGGCGTCCTACGTGACTTTTGCTATGGCCGTATCGACTGGGTCGGTGAACGATTTCGGACCTTATTCGGAATTCAACAGGATCCGTATGATTCCTTTTCCATGCTGGAGCAGTTGCATGCTTCCATCGGCAATCGACCGATCTGCTTTATACATGCCGGAGCAAAAAATGGACGGTACGATAAAAACTTCTCACCAAGGTATCCGGAGCAACAGCGATTGATCCGCTCCCTTGCAGCTTGGTCTGATCTCGGATTACATCCTTCTTGGCAAACTGGTGATCAGGTGGGTCTGCTGAGTGAAGAGAAAAAATCCCTCGAGACGGTTATCAATCGACCGGTTCATCAGTCGAGGCAACATTATATCCGTTTTCATTTACCATCGACTTATCATCAGCTGATCGATGCCGGCATCATGGACGATTATTCGATGGGGTATGGGTCGGTGAATGGATTTCGGGCCGGGACGTCCAGGTCCTTTCAATGGTTCAATCTGTCTAGAAACACCAACACCTCATTGAGGATTCATCCGTTCTGTTATATGGAGGCCAATTCTTATTTTGAATGCAAGCAATCGGTAGATGAGGCCGAGACTGAGTGGAGGGAGTTAGAAAAACTAGTACGATCGGTAAACGGACAAATGATCACCATCTGGCATAACATTTTTCTGGGCAGTCAAAAACGCTTTGCCGGGTGGGGTGATCGATATGTGCAATGGCTAAAGACACTTAAGCCTTAGATCCCTTCCGGTTCGGGCTGTTCTGCCGGACTGATACGAAAAGCTCTATTTACCAAATACACGCCGAGTAAGGTGATGATCGTTCCGGCGATCATGTAGGGTGTGATGTGATCATTGAAATAAAGCCAACCACAGATCGCGGCTACGATGGGATTGACATACGCGTAGATGGATGCTTGTTCTGTTGGCAGATTTTGTAAGGCATACAAATAGCAGATAAAAGCGATCAGCGATCCGAAGACGATCAGGAAAGCGATCGAGCTCCAGGCCTTCCAGGAAATTTCAGCAAAGGGTATGTATTGTCCGGTGATCCGGCTGACAACAAAAAGTGTTGTGCCCGAGATCAGCATTTGCAATCCGAGACTGAAATAGGGATTGAAGGTGAGGGCTTCTTGTTTTGTGTATAGGGTAGCAAAGGCCCATGTCCACGTAGCGATCAACGATAACCCGATGCCCAACCGAAAATCCGGAAGCAAAAAATCACTCATGTGATCATAGAAGATCGTGCAAACGCCTCCGAACCCCAGCAGTAATCCGAATAGGGCCAGGCGTGGCAGTTTTTCGCGACTGACGAAGAGTCCGATGATCACCAACCAGAGCGGAAAGATCGCACCCATGATGGCGCCCATTCCGGCGGAGATGTATTTCACGCCCCAGGTGCTGAGTCCGTTGCTCATCATGAAATTCAAAAAACTAAGAATTAGAACAGAACGCCATTGTTTGCCTTTTGGCAATCGTTCGCGGCGCAGCAGAAAGAAACTTACGTAGATCGCCCCTGCCAGAAATTGTCGTATCCCCGCTAGTTGCAGGGCCGGCATGTATTGCACACCAACTTTGGAGGCCACCCAGGTCAGTCCCCAAAACAAACACACCGCCACCAAAGCCAGGATCGCTTTACCGCGCGTGCCTTGTTTGTAATAGTAAAACGGATTGAATACCTCCAGCGATTCTTTCGAACGCTGGGCGCCTCGCATCAATATCGCATATAGATTCTCAAAGATCATCCGTGCCTGAAATGTCGCTGACCCGTGATCACCATCGCCAGTTGGTGCTGTTGACAGTATTCGATGGAATCATTATCCCGAACGGATCCACCGGGTTGGATGAAGGCCGTGATACCCGCTTGATGTCCGAGTTGTACGCAGTCGTTGAATGGGAAAAAAGCATCACTGGCCATCACGGCACCGTTCAGGTCGAACTGAAATTGCTTTGCCTTTTCAATAGCCTGACGAAGTGAATCGATGCGACTGGTTTGTCCGCAACCTTTTCCCACCAGTTGTTTTTGCTTTACCAGGGCAATGGCATTGCTCTTGAGATGTTTACAAACCAAGTTGGCAAACCGCAGATCGCTTTGTTCCGATTCGGTTGTTGTTCTGCCGCCTACTTCTTTCCATTCTGCATAATTCCCCTCGTCGATTGATTGGACCAATACACCATTCAATAAGCGTTTGCTTTGTTGACGGATCTTGGGCCAGGCGCGCATGGCAAGGAGAATGCGGTTCTTTTTGGCGCGTAGGATATCCAGCGCTTCCGGCGTGAACTGGGTGGCGATCAGTACTTCGAAGAAAATATCTTGTATGGCAGTTGCCGTAGCAGCATCGATCTCTCCATTGCAAACAAGGATGCCTCCAAAGGCGCTTTCCGGATCACCGGCCAATGCATCTTTCCACGCTTGTGATACGGTAGGTCGTTCTGCGATGCCACAGACATTCGTGTGTTTGATGATCGCGAACGTGTATTCGCCGGATGACTCGACTGAAAATTCGCGGATCAGCTCGATGGCTGCTTCCACGTCGACCAGGTTATTATACGAAAGTTCTTTTCCGTTCAGTTTTTCGAAGAGCGCGTTGAGGTCGCCGTAGAAGGTGGCAGACTGATGCGGATTTTCGCCATATCGGAGCGGTTGGGGGAAGGGTTGCGCTTGGAAGAATTCCGTGCCGCCGGCGGGATTAAAATACTGAGCGATCGCCACATCGTAATGCGCCACCACTTCAAATGCTTTTGCTGCGAACGCGCGGCGTTGCTCCAGGGTCAGTGAGCCGTCTTGCGCCTCCAGTAACTGAGCCAGCTTGGTATAATCGTTCTTCGCAGCAATAACAGTGAGGTCCTGATAGTTTTTTGCCGCAGCCCGTATCATGGATGGTCCGCCGATATCGATCTTTTCGATGATGGCTTTTTCATCTGTAGTAGACGCTACGGTTTCTTCGAATGGATAGAGGTCTACGATCACTAGGTCTATTTCCGGGATCGCGTATTGCTCCATCTCGTTGACATGCGTGGCATCGTTTCTTTTTCCAAGAATGCCACCGAATACTACCGGATGCAGTGTCTTGACCCGTCCGCCCAGAATGGCAGGATAATTGGTGAGTGATTCTACCGGAGTCACTTCGGCTCCTACTGATTCCAAGAAGGTTTGTGTACCGCCGGTGGAGTAGATCGTTACTTGATTTTTTTTCAGTTGTTCAACGATCGGTTCCAGCCCATCCTTGTAAAAAACAGAGATAAGGGCTGATCTGATTTGTTTCGACATGATGTGTGGGGAATATGCTTCCGCAAAGGTATCGGTTGAATGATTCATCAAAAGGGTGGGGGATAAGTTGTGATATTTACCATTGCCATACCATACCGGGGATTCGATCGAGCCGTTCGATCCATCCATTCATGAGTCCTAAAAGAATTTCAAGGCATCGGCTGATCGGTTCAGCGGCAGGTGAAACCGCTGACATCGGTATCAGGATAAATAGCCCGATCAAGATGATCGAAGAGATTGGTACGGCGATCAGGTTGGCTGGCAGGAATAACAACGGAATCTGATGAAAATAATAGAGGGTGAATGGAAGGGTGCCGATCGTGGCGGCCACCGTCATAAAGCCGGCACTCCAGGTGCTTTTGAGTAATGGGTTTATCGGATCGACCCAGGTCGATAGCTTGGGTTGAAATAGCAGGATGCCCAATACTGCTCCGTGTGAGAGTTGAAAGCCCGGGTCGAACAGCCAATCCGGGTCGGCCACAAGCAAAAACAGCATGGATAATCCCAGCGCTTGTAAACCGGAAATGGGTCGTTCCATCCATCTTCCTGCATGTATGAAGGTGAACATGATCCCAGCGCGTAACACAGATGCCTCCCCGCCGGCAAGAAAGCAGAAGATCCAGATACAGCATACTGTCAACAGGGTGCGGATCGTTTGTCCGCCACGAATAAACAGCAGCGGATAGAGCAATCGCCATAGGATCTCAAACACCAGTGAAATATGCAAACCGGAAATCGCAATGATGTGTATGGTTCCGGTGCGGGTATACTGTTGCTTTATGTCCGGATCCAGTCCGCCTTTCCAACCGATAAAGAGTGCCGTAGCCAAGCCGCTGTATATAGTATCGGTAAGATTGTCGTAGACTATTTTTTTCAACTGCATCCGAATGGCATGCAAATGATTGGTGATGTTCCAATGTTCTTGTGGGAGCGTCGTGATGGTTGAGGTATCAACTATGAATCCTTGATGTGTGATCTTATTTCGCAGGCAGTACGTTTCATAATCGAAGTTGCTACCGGGTTTGTTGCGGATCGGCTTAAAATGTATGTTGACCCAGGCGGAGATGCCCGGTTGAGCCTCTTTCAGGCAGTTGTGGTCTCGTGAATACAAGAATACGCCACCTGATACTCTATTGATCGATCCGTTGTGTTGCCTGGCGATGAGATCTGCGGCACATTTCCAACCGGTTCGGGTGCGAACGGGTTCTTGTCTGTAGGTCAATAGAAATAGTGACGGCGTTTGCGATGTCTTTCCGATCCAATCTGGTTGTCGGCGATGATCGCGCAAGGAGGTGTAAAAAGCGCCACACAGCAGTGGCAATAAGATCATCATAGATCCGGAAAGGGCAGCGAGTTGCCATTTCCAGCGAATCGGCATACTATTAAACGTTCCGATCAGGAAGATCAGTCCGAGTAACGGAAAGAGACTTTGATCTATCGTAACAGAAAAGTAGTTGTTGATAAGTATACCGATCGCAAAGGGGATCAACAGCCGATATATCGGAGCCGGCATTCCTGATAGCATCCCTGCAAACTACAAGTAGGGACAAGCTTACGTCCTCACACTTTCCGTCCAATTTTCACTTTTCATCTCTCTTGCTCAACTTCCTCAACCATCTCAACGCTCTCAACCATCTCAACTACTTCGACAAGTACATACTCCTGTCTTTGTACAACTGTCTGAAATAGGGGTCGCGCAGATTTTTCACGAAGCGGATGGCTTCTCCGGTCGATTTCATTTCTGGACCGAGTTCTTTGTTCACTCCCGGGAATTTATTGAAGCTGAATACGGGTTCTTTGATCGCGAATCCGTCGAGTTTCTTTTCGAAGGTGAAATCGGTCAGTTTGTGTGTACCCAACATCACTTTGGTAGCAACGTTGAGGTAAGGAATTTGATAAGCCTTGGCGATGAAGGGGGTGGTGCGGGAGGCACGTGGGTTGGCTTCGATCACAAATACTTTTCCGTCTTTGATGGCGAATTGTATGTTGATGAGTCCTTGTATGTTCAGTGCCCGTGCAATTTTCTCTGCATATTCTTCCATGGTTTGTACTTCCAGTGGCGTAAGGTTGAAGGCCGGTAGTACGGCGTTGCTATCACCTGAGTGAATACCGGCGGGTTCGATGTGTTCCATCACGCCCATCACATGGAAGTTCTCGCCGTCGAAGATGGCGTCGATCTCTGCTTCCTGACATCGGTCGAGGAAATGGTCGATCAGAATTTTATTTCCGGGAATGTGTTTGAGCAGACTGATCACAGCTTTTTCAACTTCTTCATCGTTGATCACGATACGCATGCGTTGTCCGCCCAGTACATAACTCGGACGAACCAACACCGGGTAGCCAACTTTATTGGCGACTTCGATCGCATCATCTACCGACCAAGCAGTTCCGTATTCAGGGTAGGGAATCTCCAATGATTTCAACATATCACTGAATCGTCCGCGATCTTCTGCTATGTCCAGGCTGTCGAAAGAGGTTCCGATGATGCGAATGCCTTTTTGGGTGAGCTTCTCTGCGAGTTTCAGTGCGGTTTGTCCGCCCAGCTGCACGATCACACCATGCGGTTTTTCGTGTTCGATGATCTCCCAAAGATGTTCCCAGTATACGGGCTCGAAATAAAGTTTATCGGCCATGTCGAAATCGGTGGAGACCGTTTCCGGGTTACAGTTCACCATGATGGCTTCGTAGCCGCATTCTTTGATGGCGAGGAGTCCGTGTACGCAGCAATAATCGAATTCGATGCCTTGACCGATGCGGTTGGGGCCTGATCCGAGTACGATGACCTTTTTCCGGTCGCTGACTTTGCTCTCGTTACGATGACCTTCTTCGAAGGTGGAATAGAAATAGGGCGTCTTTGCCTCGAATTCAGCACTGCAGGTATCCACCATTTTGTATACGCGTGTGATCCCGGCTGCTTTTCTTTTTTCGTAGATAACTTCCTCGGTTCCGCTTTTAAGAATTCGAGCGAGCTGTTCGTCGCTGAACCCGTGTACTTTGGCTTTGCGGAGTAATTCGATCGGCAGGTCGTCGATCGAGTAGTTTGCCAACTCTTTTTCGAGGTTGACGATCTTGAGAATCTCGAAGAGGAACCAGCGGTCGATGCCGTTGGTGGCCTTAGAGATGGTGCCCACCGAAATGCCCGCCATGAGTGCATCCTTGATTCGGAAGAGGCGATCCCATTTCGGGGTCTTGATGTACTCCAGCAGTTCCTCGGCATGCATCATGCTTTTACCATAGTAGCCTAATCCGACGGCGTTGTTCTCTAGACTTTGACAAGCCTTCTGTATCGCTTCGGTAAAACTTCTTCCAATCGCCATCACCTCGCCCACACTTTTCATTTGCAGACCCAGTGTGTCGTTGGCACCTTTGAATTTGTCAAAATTCCAGCGAGGGATCTTGACGATCACGTAGTCGAGTGCCGGTTCGAAATAGGCGGAAGTGGTTTTGGTGATCTGGTTTTCGAGTTCATCCAAATGATATCCGATGGCCAGCTTGGCAGCGATCTTGGCGATGGGATATCCGGTGGCCTTACTGGCGAGTGCAGAGGATCGGCTTACGCGGGGATTGATCTCAATGGCGATGATCTCTTCGGTTTCCGGGTTCAGGGCGAATTGT
>Ga0082207_1000395_pt1 | contig 25141 bp, 18 predicted proteins | sample LakMenEpi10Aug09_FD_71540 | JGI IMG/M metagenome (GOLD analysis project Ga0082207, IMG submission 71540)
TACCAAACCGTTGCATTTGCTCTGTCTCTTGTGCGTCGTTTTTTGGTACATCCCGGGCCCGACGAGGTGAAATCCAAAATGCCTAGCCGAATTACCCGCTATATTCTCGGCGAAATCGTCAAGATTTTTGTCGTCGCGCTCTTCTCTTTGACGCTGCTCATCTTGTTGATCGGAGTCGGCAGGGAATTGCTTCGTGAGGGTTTGGGTCCGTTATCGGTTATCCAGCTCCTGCCATACGTCTTGCCACTGAGTCTCCAGCACTCTGTCCCGGCCACCGCGCTCTTTTCGGTGTGTTGTGTGTATGGAAGGATGGCTGCAGATGGTGAGGTTTCGACCGTCAAGGCGATCGGTGTCTCGCCTTTGCAGATCCTTAAACCCTCGCTGATCTTTGCGGCCGCGCTCAGTCCCGGGGTCGTTGTCTTGAGTGACTTGGCGGTGTCTTGGGGCCGGCCCGGTGTCGCCCGGGTGGTGCTTCAGTCGATCGAAGATATCGCGTATCGGTTTCTGCATTCTCAACATACCTATAGCTCCAACCATGGCTTCACGATTCACGTGCAGGATGTCGATGGCAGGCGTCTGATTCATCCCACCGTCAAGATCCGCTCGGGTACCGGCGGGTCGATCGAGCTGACGGCTCGGGAAGGAAGTTTGAGACTCGATTCCCAAGCCCAGACCTTACTGTTGCATGTGATCGATAGCCAAGTGGAAGGAGGCGAGGGTTTCGAAGGTATTTGGCCGGGTGAGACGGAGTTTCGGATCCCGCTCGGTAAGGCTTTCAGCAAACGCGATGCGGGGCAACTTTCGCCCAGTGCCTTGTCGCTGCTCGAGATCGGCCCGGAGACGATCGCCCAGGAGCGCCGATCGTTGAGAGTTATCGGCGAATTGGCGGCGCACACCGGCTTCGCCTTGTTGGGGGCGCGTTGGGGTGAAATCGCTGGTACCAAGGGTCGGGCGTTTGAGGCTGCGATCGTCGGGGCCGAGCAACGTTTATCGCGCCTGCATACCGAGCCATGGCGTCGATGGGCCCAGGGGTTCAGTTGCCTTTGCTTCGTCTTGGTCGGTGCCCCACTGGCAATCCTCGCGAGGACGGCTGATTATTGGACCACATTCGGGATATGCTTCCTACCGACGATGGTCGTCTATTACGCCTTGTTTATCCTCGGATTTGACCAAGCGAAGAGCGGGGTTTGGCCGCCTTACGCGGTATGGCTAGGAAACTTGGTGTTGATAGCCATCGGGATTACCCTGATGGACCGCGTCCGCCGATACTGAGCCAGTGGCGGACAATCATCATTCGGTACGTGGAGCGGGTTTTGGGCGGGCAAAAAATGAGAATCGCGATCATCGGCACCGGTAGGGTCGGATCGGTACTGGGGCGTAAGTTTGCCGCAGCCGGCCATTCGATACGATATGGCAGTCGAGATCCTGAGTCATCCCGGGTCAAAGAACTGTTGTCTGGCCATCCCGGTGACGTATCGGTGACAAAGGCAAACGAATCGATCCGCGATGCCGGCGTCGTTATCTATGCAGCGCCCTACGGTAACGCCGAGGGCATTTTGCATTCGTTACCTGATCTGCAGTCGGCCGTACTCATTGACTGTACGAATCCCTTGAATGCCGCTTTTGATGGCCTACAACTCGGCCATACCGAATCGGCCGGAGAACGGATCGCCGAATGGGCACCGACCGCGCGTGTCATTAAAGCCTTCAACTCGACCAGCGTTTCGACCCTTCAGGATCCGCGATACGGTGACCAGATCGCCACCCAGTTTTATTGCGGCGATGATTTGGGGGCCAAGCAGATCGTCGCGCGATTGATCGAACAACTCGGTATGGAACCGGTAGACGCGGGCCCGCTGAAAAACGCTCGTTACCTTGAAGCGACTGCAATGCTATACATTTATTTAGCGGTTCGAGGCGGTTGGGGCAGCAACTGTGCACTTAAAATGCTGCGTAGATAATTTCGTCGATTCCCGATAAAGCCGCTTTCAGTCGATCAGCTGTGCGGCATGTAACGCAACGGCCATGACCGTCGCGTTGGGGTTGATCAGGGGGATCTCTGGAAGGATCGAAGCGTCGATCACGTACAGTTGGCGCGTCCCATGGACGTGGCAACCTTGGTCGACGACGCCATCGCCGTATGACGACATCCGGCATGTCCCGACCGGGTGATAAAGCGATTGCGAATAGCGGCGGATCGATTGGTAGACGCTTTCGGCCGATTGGCGTTTTGGACCTGGAACCAATTCCTGACCCAACACGGATTTCAATGGGCTGGAGGACGCCAGGGCGCGGCCACCTTGAACGGCCAACGCCGTGCGAGCGATATCATTTTCAGCACTTAGGTAGCCGGGGTCGATTAGCGGAATGATTTCGTCTCCGTCGCGTCGGAAGGTGATCCTGCCTCGGGAGTCGGGCCTGCAGACGTTGACGCCGATCGACATCGCGGCAGGTGCCGAATCGCTCGGGTGAAGGAGGTAGTGCGTGGGGGTGACGTGGACTTGATAAAGATCGTTTAGCTCATCAGATCCGTCGTCGCTTTCTGATCGACCTGGCAGTGTGAAGATGCCGCCGGCTTCCGCCAGATTGCTGGAGGCAGGTCCCATGCCCGAGACTTGCCAGCGGGCGAGGTCTCGGACCGATAGGCGATGAGGGAAACGGTCTTTGGGCGATATTTGGAAAACGATCGGCATGACCAGGTGATCGGTCAGATTTCGGCCGACCGCTTCGTTAACGATAACGTGGGGGACTCGGCAAGCTTCCAAGTCCGCTGCGGGACCAACCCCACTGCGGAACAAAAGGTCAGGGGAACCGAAGGCGCCGGCGCAGAGGATGATGCCGCGGGCCGCGAACAACGGTTCCGCGGAATGGCTTGCGGCGACGCGCACAGCGACGGCGGTGGCCGTGGGATGATCATCACCCGCTGAAGAGTTTTCGAAGAGAATTCTCTCCGCTTGTCCATCAATCCAGCGCACCCGGTCATGATCAGGTCCGGGTTGCTCGCGGAGCACATCGGCAGCGGTCCGACGGCCACAACGATCGGCCATCCTTAGGTACGCGTGGGGGGGATCTACCCCGGCGGCACCGATGTTTAAAAACCGCGTTGTAACCTCTGATACCCAGGCCGGTCGGGTGGGACGGACCCAGGCGGTGACCCGCTCCAGGCTCTGCTTAAATCGTTCTGTCGCCCACAGCGTCCCGCCATGGCGATGGAGCATGGACAGATCGGCCTGATTTGGGGGGTTCCAAATCATCGCGTTAATCCGTGTGCTGCCACCTGGTCCGCGTCCTCGCGGTTGGCGCAGACGCCGATTCGCGAGCTTTTCCTGCGGTGTTGATGACCAACCCCAATCCTCCTGGGAGCCGAAGCTTCGGGGGTAATCGGCGGGGAGACGGCGCGGAGTATTTGCGGGCACTGGCTCCACGATGCCGATCCGAAACCCTCTTTCGGCCAGTGCTCGTGCGACAATGCAACCGGCGGAGCCGCCGCCGACGATCAAGTAGTCGAAACCGCCGTCCATTAACCGACCCTTAAGACTCCTCGCGAAAACGACGAGGTCCGATTAGTATTTTCGATCTGTTGACAAGCGGTTTTATCAAGTAGTGGTCTGATGACAAGCATGTTCGAATCACTAAAGCCGGCTCCGCCGGACGCCATCCTCGGGCTTTCCGAAGCGTTTCAGGCTGACCCAAGCCCAACAAAAATCAACCTCGCCGTCGGCGTATTTAAGGATGCGGCAGGTCGAACGCCGGTGCTTGATTGTGTGAAAATGGCAGAGCGACGCCTAGTCGAAACCGAGACAACCAAAACCTATTTAGGAATTGATGGCTTGCCAGATTACCGAAATCGGGCCCGCGATCTGGTTTTCGGCAGCGACGTCGACTCGGACCGGATTGCCATCGTACAGACGCCTGGGGGCACAGGGGGCGTAAGGGTTGCGGCCGATTTTCTGGCAGGCCATTTCCCGCAGACCACCGTTTGGGTCTCCAATCCTACCTGGGAAAACCATATCAACATCTTCAACGCGGCAGGCCTGGGGAGCGAGACCTATCGCTACCTTGATGCCTCAAAGACCAGACTCGACTTCGAAGCGATGCTGGCGGATCTCGAATCCAAAACGCGACGCGGCGACGCGGTACTGCTTCATGCTTGCTGTCACAACCCGACCGGCGTTGATCTTACGGCTGCCCAGTGGGAGATCCTCGCCGATTTGATTCCTCGAAGAGGCTTGATACCCCTGGTCGATTTCGCCTACCAGGGGTTTGGGGACGGGTTGGAGGAGGATCGGATCGGCCTGAAAGCTTTGTTGTCGCGCTGTGACGAATTGCTGGTGGCGAGCTCGTTTTCAAAGAACTTTGGTCTCTACAGCGAACGCGTCGGTACCGCGGCTGTCGTCGCAGGTGAAGCCAGGGCGGCGACCGCAGCACTGAGCCAGCTCAAAAGGGCCATTCGATCCAATTACAGCAACCCCCCCCGTCACGGGGCCGCCGTCGTTGCCACCATTCTGGGCGCTGCGGACTTGCGTAGGGTTTGGGAAGACGAGTTGACCGCGATGCGAGAAAGGATCGGTCGGGTGCGCGGCGAGTTGGTAGAAGCATTGCGGGCCGCGGGTGCGAAAAGAGACTTCGGATTCCTGTCGGATCAGAAGGGTATGTTTAGCTACACCGGATTGAACCCCATGCAGTGCGACCGTTTACGTAGTGAACACAGCATCTACATTGTCGGCAGCGGCCGAATCAATGTTGCCGGGATCACCTCCGATAACCTGGGGCCTTTGACCGACGCGATTTTAAAAGTGTTGTAGAATTCAGGATGGCGACTCGGACACCTGAATTGCTCAGATCTTTTTGTTCCTGAGCAATTGGATCATGTTGATGAAGTCATTCACATTTTCGAATTCGCGATAAACGCTCGCGAATCGGATACAAGCGACATCGTCGGTCTTGGCCAAGTGCCGCATGACGATTTCGCCGATCTGCTCCGTCGCAACTTCGAGGACGTAAATTGAATAGACTTCCTGTTCGATCTCCTGAACTAACTTTTCGATCTGCTGGCTGCCGATCGGGCGTTTGCTACATGCCCGCTCGATCCCACGTCGGATTTTTTCCCTGTCGAGTGGTTCCCGAGTCTGATCCCGCTTAACGACCCGAATACTCGCTTCCTGTATTCGCTCGACCGTCACAAATCGCTTTTGGCACTTGCGGCATTTCCGTCGCCTTCGAATCTCGTAGCCGTCCTTGAGCGCACGAGTGTCTGCGACGATATCGTTATCGGTATGGCAGTAGGGGCAGCGCATGCGGCAAAGGTTGAAAACGGGATTCTTTAAGGATGGTCAATATCATAGACGACATCCTAAGAAATCCCATCCTCTAGCTTTGCCCGTTCACGACCCAGCCGAAGCAGGCCCGTGAGGCCCGCCAAGATCTGGCGACGTGTCAGAATTTCCACTCGGCCCCGACGTTGAAGCCGAACATGAAGAGATTGTCGCGGGCCCTGGTCGATTGCCCCGTGCTGGGGCTCATTTCCCGGCCGAACTGGGACATCGCGGTCGCTACGTTATCCAGATACCAGATCTCGCTCCCGGCCCGCAGGTGGAAGTTGTTTGTCAGGTAGTAACGCATCCCGCCCCCCAATTCGAACATCCAGGCTGCCTTGGTAGTCGAGTCGTCGTTGTAGGCGATCAACACGCCCTCGTTACCTAGCGAGAAGGTATTTTCCGCAAGGTTCGCGAAGATACCCCCTCGGGCCCGCATATCGCTCCATAGACGACAGGTGACGGGGTAGGTCAGGTCAAGCCCGACTTGGCCACCGAACAATCGGTTGTTCGTCGAAGAGCCCATCTGCCCAAGGCCGGTGACCGGTGCCTTGGGCTGGGAGAGTAACAGGTAGTCTTCCTGGTAATCGATGTATCGGAAACCATACAGCAGTTTGATGACATCCCATCCGATCATCGTCCGATTCATCTCCAGGCTCCAATAATCCGCCTCTAGGAACTGATAGTATTGGGCCGCGTTATTAAAACTGCTCAAGTCATCAGGTGTGAAGGGGAAGATCGGGATCATGTTGGCGAAAAGCCCAGCCGGTGGTGCCGGCACAAGCAAATCGGTCGACCATTGAAATGGCCCGACAAAAGACATCTCGTAGCCGTTGTGACAATCTGGGGTGGTTCCGATCGTCAAACGCATGCCTAGTTCGAAATCGAAGTTGTCGAATCCGTAGGCGACCGGGTATCCAGGATGATCAGCACCATCGTGTCTCATGTAGAGTGCGTCGGCGATCACGTACTGATAGGGGCTGCAAGTCGGCCCGCAAACATTGCCGCCCGCACCAAGTCGCGGCCGACCTCCGAGATTGGTTGCAGATCTCAATCCACGTGTATGTCCCCCTCCGCACCGCCCGCAGTTGCCACAGCTGCCCGTCGCACAGTCGCCCAGGACGCTAGGATCACCCAGCATCGGGGCGCCTTCACCGGTGACGTAGGGTTCGGTCAGACCGCCGATCGGCGCCCCGTTGCCAGAAGGATCGGCAAGTGTCGGCACGCTCGACGCCTCAACCGTCGAATAAGTCTGACCACCTAAGTTCACTGTCTTCCCGTCGATCGTCGTGTTAACAATCGTCTCGCCTTCCGCTAGCGGGATATCGGTGAGATTAAACCCCGGTGCCGATCCGCCAATCGGAGCCGACGTCGATCCGAACTGTGCGTTTGCCAGCTCGGCACCGAACTGTATACCTGCGATCGACCCAAGTACCAAAAAGCATGACTTGCGGCCGATTCGGCGAATCAATTTACAGACGACCATGGGGAGAACCTCTGCCTTGTGAAGGCTTTCGCAGGGATCACCTGGGTGACAATCTCGACCAAGCGAGTTCGAAGTCGAAGACTGGGGAAGTAACGAAGGGTTCATGGGGTTAATCGCAGGGCTTAGTTCGGACTTATTCGCTTCAACCGCCAGGTACCACGTCGGGTGGTGCCTGGTGCGGCGCTGAGGCTTGAATGGCTAACGTACAGTCAGCCGATCGTTAATCGCTAATGGGCACGCGGACCGGACCATTCTCAATAACTGTTTGGCGGTATTCTCGTCCGGACAGTTCCCTACCACCTCTAGTCCGGCAGGGACACATCGGATTTCGGCATTCGCCGAAGGGAATGCCAGCCGTATCGTCTCCGTAAGCTTCTGAGCTATCGACTCATGACTCTCCGCGACGTTAGCTGGGGTACGATCGACTTGGACCTCGTAGGCGACTAAGCGATTCGGGAGGCTTCCCTCCTCGCACAGCTCCAAAGTAAGTCTAGCGATACCTTCACCCGTCGCGATCACTTGCATCTGGCCGGCCGTGGTGACGAGTACGGTGCAAGTTCTGGGCGCGGAACTCCGAATCGCTTGGACCTTTCCCGGTAATTTGATCGAACGGACCTCTGCCGGACGTAGTCGTATTTGGCCAATCAACTCGGCTGTGTGGTCCGCGGTCTTGGCGACCTTGCTCTCAGGGTCGCCTCCATTCGATCGGTCAGTGACTTTCGGCGTCGACCCGCTTGCCGGCGTCGATGGCAACTTAGTCTCGGACTCGGTCGGAGCCTCTGTAGGCTCTGCGGAAGCTTTCGGCTCCGCCTTGGTGAGCCCTTGATCGGTGACTGGGGTCGTGACGACATCATCTGTCTTGCGAGCAGGCTCTTTGAGCCAATCAGGCGTCAACTTAATCACCCTCTCGATCGCGATGGGTGGCTTCGACACGGCAACTTTTGGTCGGGCGCCGTTGACGATCAAGGCTTCGGCAACCTCAGATCGGATCGGTTTGTTCTTGACTGCTGGTGTCGGCATAGCGACCTCAGAAGGTTCGTTACGCAACGGGTCCGCCACGGGTACGGGCAGGATACGGCCAAGTGCCGGCATTTTTGTCAGCTTCGGCGCCGGTGCGGGTTGTCCGGTGGAGACAGGGGATTCGCCCTTCCACATTTTTTTAGGGGTAGCGTTTGCATCCTCCAAGGTCGGTGCAACTGCCGACCCTACCAACGGTGATACCACGCCGACAGAACTCGGGTTCTCGAACGACTCCTTTCCTGGGGAATCGGAAAGCGTGAATCCGACAGCGTCGTCTTCGAGGGGAACCAGTTCCGCAAGTTCTGACTGCTTAATGTCGAAGAGCCCTTCCTTCGCGGTTGCGCTCGTCTCTGGCGCTGTCGTATCCTTCCCAACCGCGTCGTGATCCACCCCCAGCTTACTGCCCGAATGAGGGGCGAGAGTTTGCTGATTCTTGGTCGGCAATGTCGGAGTTTTCCAACCTTGTTCCTGACGAGTGCGATTAGTCGAGGCCCGCTTGACGGAAGGTTTAATCGATTTTGATTCGAGGGCATCCTCGGTCGCTTTGCGGTCGCGACGCGCTACCTCAGCCGCACCTGCGGTAAGCACGACCGGACCTAATGGGTGCGTGGCGGCCCCGATACTGGTTTCGGCGGTGGCTGGGAATGGCAGCGGGGTCGACACGACTGGGCTTTGTGCCGCTGCTCCCGGTGCCGAAAATGCGACTAACCCTGCGACCAGGTATCGCCTGTGACGAGCGATTTTCGCCGGTTTAATTTGGCTTTTTCCAAGCATCGTTAGTCCTCGGCCCCAGCGGTTGGTTCGGTCTTGCCCCGATCATCCATGGCAAAACCTTAGATCCGAGCAGAAACAAGGCTGACATTCCGGCCCGACGCTCGATCACCGTTGTCGATATCGGAACGACAAAGATGCCGACATTAACGATTTTGCCAAATGAATCGCTTTGCCCGGTTGTCCCGTTCGTGACGGGTTTGTCGCGGTAGGTGTCAGTCGGCCGCTCAGGCCGTTCGCCTTCTTTGGCGCGCCGCCTCGAACAGGATCACCGCTGCCGCGACCGAAACGTTGAGGCTGTCCGCCGTCCCTCGCATGGGAATGCCGATCGCCGTGCCACCGCGGATCCCATGGCTTATGGAAGAGCGATCGGGTTGAGGATTCCAAATCTCGCCTAAACAGGTTGATTCGGGGCCCAGGACGATCGCGATCGGGCCACGGTAATCCGCTTCCCATAGCGAACAGGGGGCACCCACGAAGGTACAAAACGGATTGATCCCGCGATTTTTGAGCCAAGCGATCGTTTCGGCTTGGGTGGCCTCTGCCGAAGGGAGCGTGAAGATTGTCCCTAGGCTCGAGCGAATGAGATTGGGGTTGAATCGGTCGCAAGGCGTGTCGCAAAAGACGACGGCATCTGCCGCGACCGCGTCAGCCGATCGAATGATAGCACCGATATTTCCCGGTTTTTCGACCCCGACCAGAACCACCACCAAGGGGTTGTCCGGGAGGGGGAGTTTACCGAGGGGGGGATTGTCCGGGCGGTCGAACACGGCGATCGACCCACGAGGATTTTCCCCGTACGCGATCTTTCGCATCAGTTCTGGGGTGACCTGGACCGCGGCGGCACCGGCATGGGCGACCAAAGCTGATGTCGCCTCGGCGTCGGTCAGCCCTCGCTCCAAATCACTGACGGATGGTGGATCAGAAGTCAACAGCGATCTCAGTTTCAGTCCCCCTGAAATGGCACGGGCTACCTCCCGATTGCCATCGACCAAAACTGAACCTGATCGCTGACGCTGGCGATTGTCCCTTAAACGTAAGACTTCGCGTATTAACGGGTTGTGGCTGCTGGTGATGAGCTTGGGGGCGTTCAAGGGATCTGCCTTCGGGCGATGGGACTGCTTATCTTAATACTCTATTTTGACAGAATCTAACTGCCCCTCAAATGACCTCACGAGTGCCTATGTCTGCCAAACTTCGATGTATCCCTGTGGAAACTCGGGCCGACAGGGCGAAATTTGTTGCGATCCAGCGCCAGATCTATGAGCAAGATCCTTACTGGGTTCCACCGTTATGGACGATTCAAAACGAATTGGTGGGTTTCAGTCGTCGCCGACATCCCTTTTACGAGAAGAACGAATGCCAAGCGTTTATCGTGCTTCGTGGTGATGCGGTCGTCGGACGCGTCTTAGCAATCGTCAATCGCGGTCACAACCTTCGCTTTCGCGATCAGGTCGGTTTTTTTGGCTTTTTCGAGTGCCTGGATGATAAGGAGGCCGCTCAGGAGCTTTTTGCCCAGGCGGGTGCATGGCTTCGTGCCCGTGGCTTGGACACGATCCGGGGCCCCGTCAATCCTAGCCTCAACTATGAATGTGGGCTGTTGGTGGATGGCTTTGAGAGCCTACCGACTTTCATGATTACCTATAACAAATCGTATTATGAGTCACTGCTAGTCGGCAGCGGCTTTGCCAAGGTTCAAGACCTCTACAGTTACGATGCCGGTATCGAGATGTTGGAGACGCTCGACCCCAAGTTACAGTTCGTAATCGACGAAGCGACGAGGCGATTTAAAGTCAAATGTCGCCCGATCGACTCGAAGTATTTCGAACGCGATGTCCGTACATTCCTGAACATATATAACGAGTCGCTGCAGGGGACATGGGGTTACGTGCCTATGAGTGAGGCTGAGGTCGATCATCAGGCGGTCGGCCTTAAGCACTTGATCGTCCCGGAATTGACCAGCATCGCTGAAATTGACGGGCGACCCGTCGGTGCTGGCTTCGGACTGCTCGATTTCAATCCGCTGATCAAGAAGATCGGTGGAAACATCTTCCCCTTCGGTTGGGTCAGGTTGCTTTTCCAAAGGAAAGGGCTCACGAGGCTTCGTTTGGTTAGTAGCAACGTGCTCCCCGAGTATCAGAAGTGGGGGCTCGGGTTAGTAACCCTTTCTCGCATTTTGCCCGAAGTCATCAGGCGCGGGATTCGGGTCGGCGAGTTCTCCTGGGTTCTGGAAAGCAATGCCCTAAGTCGTAATACGATCGAGCGTGCCGGCGGTCGCAGGACGAAAGTCCATCGTCTGTACGATAAAAAAATCGACCCGATGTCCGGGTTATCTTAAGCGGTCGGGTATCGCGAGAGTCGTTACAATCGAATTCGTTCCGGCAGCGTCTGGGACAGCCCTGTGGCTGAGATTCTTTTGCCATTACCCCAACCGAGTTTAGGTTTTATCCTGAGGTTTCACCATGTTGATGTTCGACGCGCACCTCGATCTCGCCCTCAATGCCGTCGATTGGAACCGCGACTTGAGGTCTTCCGTCGACGATATTCGCGCCCAGGAGCAGTCGCTCGGGATGACCCAAAAAGGTCGGGGGAACGGGACCTTGTCACTTCCGGAACTTAGGGATTCTGGAGTCGCGATTTGTCTCACCACGCTTTTGGCTCGTCAGGAGAAGGAGATCAACCACGAGATGGGTTGGATCTCTCCCCATGCCTGTTACGCGATGGCGCACGCCCATTTGGCTTATTACCGCGCGATGGAGCGTGACGGATGGATGAAAATGTTAAAGACTCGGCAGGATCTCGCCGAACATTTCGCGGCATATCAGCGAGAGCCTCGAAAGGCCCCGCTCGGCTTCGTATTGACGATGGAGGGGGCAGATCCGGTGCTGACCCCAGACACGATCCACGAGTTTTATGAACATGGGCTGAGGGCGATCGGCCTGACCCATTACGGTGCAAATCGATACGGCGGAGGTACACGTTCTGAGGTCGGGTTGGCGCTGGACGCGGTACCGTTGCTCAAAAATATCGAAGGGCTCGGGATGACCGTAGACGTCACCCATCTGTCTGATGTCGCGTTTTGGCAGGTTTTAGATCTCTTCGGGGGACGGATCCATGCCAGCCATCAGAATTCTCGCCGGATTTCGAACTGGCAACGTCAGTTCAGCGATGAACAATATCAAGCGGTGATCGATCGTGATGGGGTGATCGGGATCGCGTTCGACGTGATCATGATGCAGCACGGGTACGTTCGAGGTTTGACCCCAGCTCAGATGTCGATCCAGAGGGCCGTCGAAAACATCGATATCATCTGTCAGATGGCTGGCAGCGTCCGTAATGTCGGGATCGGTACCGATCTCGACGGCGGTTATGGAAACGAGCAGACACCGGTGGATCTCAACCGATATACCGATTTGCCCAAGATCTTGCTTCCTCTGCTGGAAAAACGAGGCTACTCCCAGGCGGATATCGAGTCGATTTTCTTCGGAAATTGGATGCGATTTTTCGGTGAAGTCTTGCCCAGTCGATGACAACGTCCGACTCATTCGACCTTGATCACTCGAACCTTAAAAGATTCGCTATCGCCGATGTAAAGGTTACCCTTACCATCGACGCAGATACCGTGGGGACGTGCTAGTCGGCACTTACGGGGATCTCCGTCAGGACCGTCACCGCGTTGCCCATCGCCTACTACGGTTTCGATCAAACCTGACGTTGCCCTCACGACGCGGATCGTGTGGCTTTCCGTATCCGCAAAATAGATGTCACCGTTAGACCCGAGTGCTATTCCTTTCGGTCCTGAGAGCGTTGCTGCTTTCGCATCGCGACCGTCCCCGGTGTACCCTTTTTTGCCGTTACCCCCGACGTGGTGAAGCCTGTTATCTTTCAACTCCATTCGATAAATCGAATTACCTTCTCGTAGCGCAAGCGCGAAGTTGCCTTGATTGTCAAAGTCGAGGGCGCGGGGGCCATTGAGGGGTGTTCCCGAGATTGGTGCCCCATCCGGTGTCGGCTCCCGGCTGCCCGTACCGGCGAAAGTGCTGATCGTTCCGGTCACCGCGTCAACCCGCCGGATCCGGTGATTGCCAATATCGCAGATGTAAACATTGTCCTGGCTATCCAAGGCGATCGAATGAGGTTGCTTGAGCTTCGCATCTGTCGCCGGGCCACCGTCTCCTGTAAAACCTTCTTCGCCCGTTCCCGCGATGGTCGAAATGTTGCCCGTTTTCGCATCTACCTTTCGGACCACTGCCCCTTTCATTTCAACAAAGAGCAGATTGCCGCGGCTATCAAAGCGGACTTCGTAGGGCTCGTATAGCTTCGCCCCCGTCGCCGGGCCCCCGTCCCCCGAGTATCCTTTCTCCCCGACGCCGGCAACCGTTGATATCAGTCCGGTCTGAAGATCGACACGGCGAATCACGTGGCTGGCGATCTCTGTGATGTAGAGCGCCCCGTCCGGACCGACTTCAACACCATAAGGTTCGCCCACCGCCGCCAAGTTTGCCGCCCCGCCATCCCCTTTCCATCCCCTTTCGCCAGTACCTGCGATCGTTCGAACTTCGGTGGCGAAGGCTGGGCTACTGAGGGCCTGAAAAAAACAAAACAAGATCGCTGCCGACGACGCAGCGGCAGGTGACTGAAACCACATGATCAACGCTCGTATCTGGGAAATCCGTTCGGCGTACCGACGCCGGATCGGTCCCTAGATGTTAGCTTCCGAAGGGCGACAGGTCGATCAACCAATCGGTGAGTCCGCTTACTGGCGCTTCCGGTTTGCTGTAACTCCAAATGTTGCGAACCATATCAGTCATCAGCATCCCACCGAGGCTGAGGACGGCTAGGATGCAAACCAACCCGAGCACTTGAAACACCGAATAGGGAACCTCAGTTGAAACCGGGGCGGCCGAACGCATGGGCAGTTCACCTTCGGCCCCAAATCCGTCGTCCAGCCCCATCGCATCTTCCCCGATTGGCTCGCCTTCGCCGAGAGCTTCTTGGTCGTCGAGGGCTTGGCCGAATCCTGCCGCGTCTAGGCTATTCGGATCGATTTCGCTGAAGGCCGCGCTGTCCTCGTCCTCGATCACCTGGGAACTACTGTCGTTGTCCGTCTCCAGGTTAAGACCCGATGGCGAGAGCTGAAAGTCCTCGGCACCCGGGCTTGATCCGATACCTGATGCGCCGCTACCGATCCCGCTGCCAAGTTCGGCTGCTAAGTCGAGTGCTGATATGCTACTTCCGGCCAAATCCAGGGGTTCGCTTTCCAGCGAAATGCCACTGTCTGACGGGCTCATCAAATTGATGCCACTGTCGCCACTGATCGATAAGTCGCTGCCGCCACCCAGTACGAGTTCGTCTTCGTTATCGGTGATTAACAGATCGTCGTCATTATCTGGCACTTTCGCAGCACGGCCAGAACCGCTAGCCGGCTTCAAGCCGCTTCCCTTCCCGACCGAACCGCTTTTGCCCGGGCCCGGAGTTTTTGCCGACCCGCCCGATTTTCCCGCGCCGCTGTCACCGGAAATCAAGCTGCTTCCCGCGGTCTGTTTGCCCAACAGGTCGATGTCGCTCAGAACGCCGCTCGCACCGCCGATATCGGTCAAGTCATCCAAATCATCGATCAGGTCGAGCCCGCTCGAAGCCGCGGCTTTGTCTTGTTTTCCCTTTCCTGCCGCAGGCCGTTCTTCGAACGCGTCGTCGTTCAATCCGATCAACTCGTCGTCACTATCCATCTCGTCGTCGTCATCGAACGAGTCGAACGCCAAACCGCTGTCCGAACCCGCAACAGGAGCCTTGCCAACTGGTTTGGATGGGCCCAGAGGTAAGTCCGACTTGCCCATGTCAGCCAAATCAAGATCTGCCGAATCATGTGTAAGTGGAGGCGACTCAAGGGTCAGTTCCAAATCATCCGAATCGAGCTCAAGCCTACCACTCCCAGCCTTCGGGGGCGTTTGGATTCCGGCCTTTGAAGGCCCCTTGGCAACCGCAGGTGATTCGGCCTGGTCCTCGTCGGCCAAACGATACTCTTCCTCATCGTCCGCTGCCATTTGGTACGGATCGTAAGCTTCTGACTCCTGTGCGAGCTCCTCGGCAAAACGTGTTAACTCTTCGATCGCGAATTTCCAACTGGAGCCATCCCGAAACCCACGAATCCTTCCTTCGCTTCGCATCGAAACCAAAGTTTCGGGCGGCATTCCGAGTTTCTTGGCGGCTTCTTCTAAGGATAGGAATTGACTGGACATGATCGCGAGCGCTCCGCTCAGGGCATTGTTTCGGAGGTGAGAAAAAGTTCAGAAGGACAGGGTTAGCCCCAACCGCCAAAAAGGCTGGGAGTTATGGATCGGTAAAGGATACTGAACAAGTAGTGACAAATCTCTTTTTTGGATCGCCGGGCTTGCGCAAAGCACGCAATGTGGCGATTCGCTGTATTTTATCCTATTTCCCCTGGAGACGGCGAATTTCTTCGGGTAGCGGTGAGCTGGCGTTGAATTGGATCGTGAAATCGGCTTCCAAAGGGCGACTGCTGGTCAGTCGGATCTGCCCGCTGCTGTCGATGTGATACACAGCCATCCATCGGCGAGACGCATCAATTAGTGTAATCGCCTGTGCCCCTTCGCCAAGTTCTTTGGAAAATCCGAGCATTTGGGCCGCCGTTGTCAACTGGGCGGGTCGTTCTGACCCTGTCACCGACTGCAGCACGATCGGTTGTCCCTGGCCCGGCTCGGCAGGCGTGTAGCCGTCTTGGGGGGTGGCCGCTACAACCGCGCAAAAAGTCAAGCTAGCCAGAATCGCGAAATTCGTTCGAATCGCTCGAGTCATCGCGGTAATCCCTCCTATCTCGCTAAGCCAGGAGCTTCTGGCCGCGGCGGTCCGTTCTTGCGACAAATCCGTTTTTCGGAACTCGCCTTGTAGAGGAACGCCATTTCATGGAACAAGACACATTCGAACTCGGCCCATAGGTCGCGGGGCGAAAGTGGCGATTGAGTTAAGTTTGCCGGTCCTGCGGCCGATGGATAAATAGGTAAAGAAGTCTGTTTGTCCGCAGGCCCAAGCCCCTTCCGTCGCAGGGAGCGATCTCCGTCGGAATTTCAGGACGAAAGTAATGATGGCGAAGGAACCGAAAACCGACTCAGAATTGACCAACACGGCCGGTTTTTCTGGGAAATCACAGCCTCTTGAGGGAGGTGCCCTGGGGGAAGGGCTTGCGACAGCCTCGTCTCCGAATCACTCGTCCGCAGATCATCGTGTGAGGTCGGGAGCCCAATCCGGGCCATCCCAAACCGCGCCGCAGGAGGTGGGGCAGAAGTTCATCCCGTCGAATGGCTGGGCGCTGGAGATTGCGCTCGCCGCGACTCTAAACGCTTTGTTTTTCTTGTTCGCTTGGGCCGTCCCCTCTCCCTTTGTCCAGCGGTACTTTCTAGGCCACCCGGTCGCTATCGCGGAGACAATATTCTTCCTGGCCGGCCTCGGACTGCTCGTTTCCAAGGCTCTCAAGGTTCGTCAGGCGGCTCGGCTAACCGCAGGCATTCGCGAATCCGAATTGCTCCCTTCGCTTCCCACCGTAGTCACGGATTCGGATCGTTGGTCCCTCAAGCATGACACCGCGCGGGTCGCACGCCTTTGGCTTGAGTCCCTTGGACAATTACCAACGACCATACGTCGTGGTCCGCTTGTAACTCGCTTGATCGAGTTGCTTGAGCGGCAGGAGAATCGCCAGTCGACCGAGCACTTAGCAGATGACCTGCGGGAGGTCGCTTCACGTGAACTCGATCGGGCATACGAATCCTTTGCCCTCCTGCGGATCATCGTTTGGGCGATCCCGATGTTGGGCTTTTTAGGGACGGTTGTTGGCATTACGCAGACGCTTGGGAACCTCGATTTCAGTAACGGTGCCGCCGCAGTCGACCAGTTAAAAAGCGGCTTGTACGTCGCGTTTGATACCACCGCCATCGGCATCGTCTTTGCGGTTTTGTCGATCTTTCTTCAATTCCCGATCGAAAGATCCGAGCAGAACCTGCTGGCAGAAGTCGATCGCAGGGTCGCGGCGTTGCTCGCCCAGCGGCTTCCTGGCAACGAACAAGAGGGGAACCCGACTGCGCACATCTCGTTGCTGTGTGATGGGATTCGGGTAGCTGTCGCCCAGTCGCTCGCATCGCAAGCGGAGGTTTGGAAGCAAACGATTGACGAGGCAAGGGAATACTGGCGACTGTCCGCTGAGGATAACAGTCGCAAGCTGAGTCAGGCGATGATCGAGACCCTTGCGCCCGTCCTTCAAATCCATTCACGCGCGTTTGACGAACACGCAACCGCCCTGCGAGGCTATTCCCAAACACTGTCGGGAATCGAAGAACATTTGGGGCAGGAAGTCGCTCGCACCTGGGACCTGTGGGAGGGCAAGATCGACAAACGTTTCGCGGAACTTGATCAGCAATCGCGTTCGGCCGAACAGATGGCTGAGGGACTCTCCGAGGCGATGTTGGCGTTGGCGCGGGCGGTCGATTCCTTAGGGAAACAACTGAGCCCGGCGGCCCGTGGAAAGTTACTTCACGATATGGCAGAAGCCGTCGAGCGGACCGATTCGGTGCTCGCCAAGGCGGAGTCTGTCACGACCTCCAAACGAAAGCGCGCGGCATGAGCGGCCGTCGCCGCCCGGGGTTGGCTCCCAACCTATTCCCCTTCCTCGCGGTGCTGATCTGCACTTTAGGGACACTGATTCTCATGTTGGCGATGGTCGCCCGAAACGCGGGTGATCTGATCGCGGCAGAGCAGACTGCCGATTCGAGGATTGCCACCGAGGACAAGGAGTCGACCGCAGAAATCGCGGCACGGCTTGACCGCGAAGTCGTTGCCGCTCGTTGGCATCGCGAACAGACCGTGAAGACGCGAGAATTGCAAACCGCTGATCTGGAAAGTCGCCGAGATCGCCTAGCCCACCTGGAAGATCATGGCCGCAGGTTAAGAGAGGAGCTCCGATCTCTCTCGACGGAAGTCGACAAAGCGGTCGCGACTGATGGAGAGGATGTGACGCAGGTTCAACAGACCCTCGATCAGGTTTTGCAGCAGATCGAAGCCGAAAAGGTGGCTATAGCGAAACTCAACGAGGAACTCAACTCGGCGACCCCTCGGATCGTCATCGTTCCCCATAAGGGACCCAATGGCACCGATCGCCGCCCGATCTATATCGAATGTCGCAAGGACGGAATCTATTTACGGCCTGGCGATCGACTGATACCGACCGAGCACTTGGAGCCGATCGTGGGCATGCCAAACCCACTCGACGCGGTGCTGCGGACCATCCGATACCATGCGATGCAAGAGTATGGCGATACCGTCGCCCCATACCCATTATTGGTTGTGCGTCCTGATGGCCTTCCCGCTTACGCCGCGGCCCGCGCCGCGATGCACCAATGGGATGACCAGTACGGTTATGAGTTGATCCCAGCCGATGTCGAACTCGCATTTCCCGATGCAGACCCGAGCCTCGACTCCAAAGTCTCCGCAGTGATTAGGCAATCGGTCGAGCGACGCTTAGCGATGGGCGCGGGTGCCGAATTCGGCGGGGGCTTGGGTGGTAGCTCACGCTCAGAAGGAATGTCACCTACCGCTTCTTCGCCATCCGCTCCAACCCCAGAGGCATTAGCCATTCGAGGGGCTTCCGGTGCGGGAATGCTCACGAACAATCCGCCGTTGGACGCGAGCGGTATGCCCTCGGGCGAAGTTCGTCCCGGGGCTGGGCCTGGAAAATCCCCGTTCGGTCTCGATACCACCCCATCGGCCAGACCTGAACCACCCCCCGTTCTATCGACATCGAAGATGACCCGCCCGGGTCTCGGATCAGCCGTCGCGGGATCGGATTATACGGACGATCCGGGCCAGCGTTCCCGTATCCTGGGCCGGGGACAACCGGCCTTGCCTTCGGGCGATCAAAACTTCGCTCCGAGTCCCTCGCGAACGTCCCAAACTGGCCAATCGTTAGGACAGGGGGGGGGGCGGCCATACGCGGGCTCATCATCCGGTGACAACCTCTCGGAGACGGTTTCGTCTGAAACTTTGGTAGGTGAAGCGAACTCCGCAATCGATTCGCTCGACCGCCGGCCACGGGCAACATTGGGCTCTAACACCGCGGAGGCTGGCGGTGCGGGTATGTCATCAGGTCGAAACGGTGACGAAACTGCCGCTAGAAACCAAGCCGACGCCATCGGCGAAGCTAAGGAGAAGCCTCTTCCGCCATCGCAAGCCGATCGAGAGATTCGTGTCGCTTCCAAGGGTTCGAACCCTTCGCCGACCTCTGCAGCACCAGGGGTTGGGGGAAGTCAACTTTCGGGTGCCGCATCAGCCGGTTCCCAAGGGGGTGGGTCCCCATCGGTTGGGACCTCGATCAGCAATTTCAACGAACCGCCCCCGGTGACACGCGTCGGACGCGATTGGGCGCTACCCCCACAAAGCGTGTCGGGGCCAAAAACCGAGATGATTCGGACGATCCGGGTCGAATGCCATCCAGACCACTTCGTCCTGCTCCCCGAGGGAAAACGGGGTGCCGCGAAGAAGTACCCTTTTCAGGACGGTGACATCTCATCGGCCGCCCTGCAAATGGCCACGGATATTCGAAAACGCGTCGAAGGATGGGGGGCTTCCCTGGCCAATTCTCGCTGGCAACCGGTTCTTGACGTGGCCGTCTACGCGGGAGCCGAAGATCGGTACCGGCAACTGCTTGGGTTTTACCACGATAGCGGGCTACGGGTACAACAGCGAGGGACGCCCTGATGGCAACAGGCAATCGTCGGAGCGGTTCCCCCGAACTCGGTCATGATGCTTTCCTCGATGTGGTCGCCAACATGGTGGGCGTCCTCATCATCCTTGTTGTCGTTTTGGGCAGTCGTACCGAAGATGTCGCCAAGGTTTTCCGAAGTCCTGATCAGCCGGCATCGATAGCAGGTTCGAGCGATTCCTCTCAGGAAACGGAATTGGAGTCTCGCTATCGCGATCTTCAATCAGAAGTGGCCCGCGCCGAACAGGCGCTGCGCGAGTCCCAGAAACTTGAACAGGCGATTCGTGGCAGTGACACTGAGATCGAAGCGGCTAAGCAACGGCGAGACCGTTTATTGGATCTGCTCGAAGTCGCGAAACGAGCCTGGGAGGATAAGCAGCGCGAACTGGATGCCAAAGCGGTTCGACGAGGCAAGGTCGAAGCCAAGCTCGTTGCTGCCAAGTCCCAACTCGAGTCGCTCCAAGCCGTTCGCGCCCAGGCGGGTAGAGCAAAAGGACCTACCGTGGCAGTCTCGCACCTCCCAACCCCGATGGCAAAAACGGTGTTCGGTGAAGAGTTGCACTTCCGCCTCAAAGGGGGATTGCTCGCGGTGGTGCCGATCGAGCGGTTGTTACAGGAGATCCGTGGCGACATGCGCCAGTCCGCTACTGTCAACTCCGAAGGTCGCCTCGATTCCGCCGTGGGACCGATCCAGGGGTTCGTCGCTCGCTTTGAAGTCGAGCGTTCGCGCGAAACTGTTAACCAAGGCGGCCGCATCGGCCAAGCCACTGTCTTCCAACTCACATCGATCGTGTTTGAACCTCTCAACGAACCCCACGGCCAACCGCTCGACACTGTGCTAGCAAATCAGGGCAGTTTGCTCGATATCGAATTGGCAGGCCGGACGCCTGACCGGACGACAATAACTGTCTGGGTCTATCCGGACAGTTTTGCCGAGTTTCGTCGGCTCAAAGAACATCTTTACCAACGTGGTTTTGCGACCGCAGCTAGGCCATTACCGACGGATCGTCCGATAGCCGCCGGCCCCAAAGGGACGAAATCGATCGCCCAATAATCGGGCCAGAAGTATTTCAAGCGGACGTCTCGGGATCCCCGCTGCTACGGTCGTCTTTTACACCTTTTTGAAAAAACTTCAAGCTTTGACCTGACGTGTCACAAGCCATCTTTAGGATGTCCCCAGTCGAGCAGGCCTTCCAGACCTGCAAGTCTTTCAGACTGAGAATCTGCCTGAGACATCGACTTCGGGTTATCGGGTAACAAAGCGGCCCGGTAATTGGGCATGGAACTGTCCTCGCCATTTGATCGTCAAACCTTCGCCGTACTGGAAGCGTAATGTTCAGCAGGCATAGAAGTTTGGCAGCCCAGTCACTTGGCAAGGCGGCTAGGCTTTTGGACTCCGATTGGCACGCCGATTGCTCCCAATGCTAAACCGATCGCTTGATCGATTTCGTGAAACCTTGATTGCATGGAGATAGCAAAATGTTAGTTCTTAGCCGCAAAGTGGGTGAGCGATTGGTGATCGGCGATGACATCGTCTTGATCGTCAATAAGGTCGCCGGAAACCGCATCACTCTGGCGATTGATGCCCCGACAAACGTTAGGATCATTCGTGGCGAACTCGCTGCTAAAGAATCGCCAGCAGCCGATGTTGATAAAGGCGTCGAGCGGATCCCCTTCAAGCCGCGACATGACAACGACAAGGGAGAGCCGACCGTTGCCTTTACAGCAGCCCACGCCGCGTGTGGCTGATTTTGCTAGCGTTCGGTTTTGAGAAACGCTAGCAGATCGGCGAGTTCTTGTAGCGTAAGCTGCTGATCCAAACCTGCCGGCATGATCGAAACGCTGGCGGGTTGGAAAGTTACGATTTCGTCCCGGTCGATGCGAACCTTTTGCTCAATTCCCGTGATCAAGGTCAGCGACGACGCGTTTTCATCCGCGATAAGACCGCTAATAGCCCTCCCGTCATCGGTTACCGCCAAATACGATTCGTAGCTTCGCACGAAGCTACTGCTGGGATAAACGATCGCTTGTAACAAGTCTTCCACCGTGCGGATCCGATTGATGCGTGTCAAATCGGGGCCGATTTTACCGCCGTAATACCCTACGGAATGGCAGGCACTGCAGGCCGCTTTGCTACTACGAAAGACCTGGAAGCCTCGCAGCGCATCCCCAGGCGGCAGGTCAGCAAGCAACTGGGTCAGGTGGGTCCGCTGCCGCTCTGGTTGGTCTCCGCCGACCCGCCTGATCAGTTCGGCCGCCGATTCGCGTGTCGACTCCGGATGTTCGCCGAAGTGTTCGGTCAAGAATCCGCTAGGCATGGTCTTGAGCGACTCGCTTTCGGCTAAGGAATCGATCAAAGACTTGTTAATCTCCGGTTGGTGAAACGGCCTCAAGATCGCCAACAACCCGCCCAATTCCATGGGCCCGACTTCCCCCGCGACCTTAGCTAAGGTTTCTGCTTGGGATTCGGAAAGCTTTTGTCGGCTAAGGGCAGCAAGAGCGCGTTGCCGATCCGCGGGCGTCGTATCCGATCGCAGGGCTGCGACGATCCGCTCGAAAGCTAACGACGCCTGCTCGGCCGACCCGAGCCGCTGAGTCCAATCAAAACCTGGGGGGATCGAAGCGGCCAATTGCAACCAGACTTCTGGCGATTTCTGGTAGTCCCGCAACGCCGTTGCAAACGCTTGATGAACAACATCGGGCGCGGCCCCTTTCCAACTCACGGCCGCCAAGAGTTGGGCCCAGGATATCAGTTCGTCTGCAGTTGTCTCTTCATTCTTCACTCGATCCGCGATCGGCGCGACCCAAACCTCGGGGAGGTTAGTTGGGGGACGGTTGGCCAAGGCCTTCAGCAATTTTCTCCTTGCCGCATCAGGTCCCTCGGCGATGATCTTGCCGGCTGCCGATGAAAGGGAGGCTTGCAGCAACATCCCCTGTAGTGTTGCTTCCCATCGCTCAAGTTGATCCTCGGGAACTTCCGTGACGACAAGTTCGGGTAACCTCTCGGCGATCATGCCGCCCCAGTCCGGCCGCCGCGCAAGTATTTGTCCGGCCAGTTCACGTTCCCTCTCGGAGCCGCTGCCGAAGATTTCTAAGACTCGCTCGGCTTTCAAATCGGTTGCCCCGATTTGGTCAAGCACTCTCAACGCGCCCAGTCGTGTTTCACTCGGCGACCCGGCGATCGCCGTAAGCAACTGGCTGGTCGCCGGTTTGCCGATCTCGATCAGTGCATAGATTAGCGAGTGCTCCCAAGACCGATCCGGCCCAGACCCCTCAAGACGCGAGATCAATTCACCGACGAAAGCAGGATCCCCAATTCGGCCCAATGCTTCGGCAGCATATCGCCGTTGCCTTGCATCCGGGTCGCTGAGCAGGCGGGCCAGGGTCGGTCCTGCCGGACGATAGCGGAGAGTACCGATCCCCTGGGTCGCGATCAATCGGACGGTGGCATCTTTCGATTCGAGCAGATTTGCCAGGCTTTTTTGGAGGCTCTCTTGGGCCGTACCTTCAGAGGTCGCGACCAATTCGATCAGGCACCAGGCCGCATGGGCCCGACGCCTTAGCTCTGTCGCGTTCCGGGATGTTGACGTCGTCGCATCGCCTAATGCCGAGATGATGGCGTCGCCCCCGTCGGGTCGTTTGATCAGGTGGCTTCGCGAGATCCGACGAACCATCGGACGTGAGTCGCCCAACAGATCGGCAAGCGCTTTCGAATTCATGCCCATCCAGTCGATCGAACCTAGTTCGGAAATGACCTGGCCACGCGTCCTGGCAATCGAGTCGTCTCCAGTTGACTCGGATGTCGGGATGAGCCGGTACAAACCTCCGAACGCCTGACTCTGGTCGATGTGCGACGTGGGGCAACAAAGTTTGTACCACCCGCCGGTATCCACGACGACTAAGCTCCCATCGAGGTCTTCGAGGATATCCGTCGGGTGAAAATCGGGACGATCCGCGATAACCAAATCGGAATCGATGGTTACTAGCCCGCTTCCTTTGGCAGATAGCCTATGCTGACTGACTTTTTGTAGATTGAACTGCGCCACCAATAAATCCCCAAGGGCGCCATTTTCACCGAGCATTCCCTCGCGAAACATTAGCCCGGCCGGTGCCGCGGGGCCCAAGTGAGACATCACTGGCATCAGCGGGCCTGTCCGCGGGTGTCCGTCCAAAACTCCGTGGTCTTTCCCATACACGCCGCCATAGATGGCATGCACCAAGGCGTCTCGTTTACCTTCGGCGGGATGTTGGATGAATGTGCAAGTGAAGAATCTTTCCCCACAGAGGCTCATCGCGAACTCGACAGGATTATCCATACCGCCTGTCATCACCGGTTCGACCAGATCTCGGTTCGGGTGCTTTCGAAATAGGTGCGACGCGCGGGTGGTCCAACCCGTTCCGTCCGCCCGCTGGTACGACTGTTCCGCGAAAGCACCTTTGCACCAATAAATCCAGCCGTCCCTACCACGAAAGGGGCCATGCAAATCGTTAGCGCAACCTGTCAGCGTCTTTCCGTCGAACCAGACCGCGGATTCGTCAGAAATTCCATCGCCATTGGTGTCGCGGTATCGCCAGATTTCAGGAGGTGTTCCTGCTAAGACCCCCTCTTCGGTCCACATCACACCTTGGGGCAACATCAAGTTCTCGGCATAAACCGTTCGTCGGTCAAATACCCCGTCCCCGTCCGCATCGTCCAAGACGATGAGGCGATGAGGCCGCTTAACGACCTGCTCTTTGGTCGGTTCGCTGCTCCCGGAAGACTCAACGATCCACAACCTTCCGTCAGGAGAAACATCGGCATGAACCGGGTACTTGGTCAGTCCCGGCAACGCCGCGGGCTGAAGCTTCCATCCTGGGGCGACACGAAACTTTAGTCCATCGATCTCTACCTGCGTCATCCCGTCTTGGGCCCAAAGGTGCGCTGTACCTATGAGAGCCAGCAACCCCGATAGCATCAAGCCGTGCAGCCTACGCCTATGCCTTCGGTTTGCATCCGGCGACAGCTTTATTGCGAAATCAAAACGCATTACCACTTCTCCAGAGGTGTTTTCGGCAGTCTCTCCCCGAAAAGACGATCGTGTCGTTTCGTCGATCGGGGCCGTTGTTGGCTGGACATCGAGGGACCGAATATCAAGGCCGCAAGTCGCTCGATCCGGAAGACATCATTCGATCGCACCGAACGTGGGCCTCGCTTAAAGGACAGGGCAAACGTCAAACCACTCCCGGTGCTGCTCGCGCATCCATTCTACTGCCTCGGGCGGGCCCCACATGCCTGGTTCGTAATCGAGTAACGGGGGAGCGGCGGGGCTCCGCCAAGCACCAAGGATCGGGTCGATGATTCCCCATGATAACTCGACCTCATCGCTGCGGGCGAATAAGCTCGCATCGCCATTGATCGCGTCCAGCAGCAACCTTTGGTAACCGTCTGGCATCGCACCCGAATCGACCCCATCAAAGCGGAATTCCAGGGTCGAGGTACGTGTTTTCATTTCGGTATCGGGCACTTTCGACTGGATGTGCAACTGGATCCCCTCGGCCGGTTGGATCTGGATGACCAAACGGTTCGCGTCAAAATCACGAACCTTCTTGCCGAAGAGCAAATGTGGGGGTGACTTGAATTGGATCACGATTTGCGAGGAGCGACATGACATCCCTTTTCCGCTACGCAGGTAAAAAGGGACGTCCTTCCATCGCCAATTGTCGACATAGAGCTTCAGGATCGCGAAGGTTTCCGTTTGGCTTTCTGGGGGTACCCCCGGTTCCTTCAGGTATCCCTGATAGCGC
>Ga0082207_1000396_pt1 | contig 25125 bp, 24 predicted proteins | sample LakMenEpi10Aug09_FD_71540 | JGI IMG/M metagenome (GOLD analysis project Ga0082207, IMG submission 71540)
CCAATCATTGCTGGCTTTAATAGAAAAGCAGTTAATACCCCAGTTAAGCCAAAGGCAATAATGGTGGTATCTAATAATTCCAAAGCTCTAATTTTTACTCGTTGCGTAAAACTTCTAATAACGGCAAAAAAGACTAAGGGATAGAAAAATGAGTATGAAACTTCAGAAATCCACTCTGGTATGGCGGAGTTAAAAAATGAGTTCCAGGTTGAAAAGAAAGAGCCGATACTCCAAATCAAACTTGCGCTTCCAAATGAGATTGCTGAAAACTTGTCGCTGATGATTGGAGCATTAAATGCGATTGCAGATGCGATTAATCCAACTAGATTAAAAAGTATTAAATCAATAAAAACATTTGGTTCTGGAAATGAGAATCTTAAAAAAAGATGGGCAACTAAAAGTAGGAAGCCAATCCACTTAAGAATCTGATATTTTGCAATGGCAGACATCCTTGAATTTTAAAATAATTCAAGGGGAAGAAGTAGGTGGGCTTAAAGATTTTGAGGGGACGCACTCATTTAAAGCTTAAGCTATCGCTGCTTTCTACGAACATTGATACCAATTTTTCTCACCAAAGGTCTTGGCGCATACTGCGCAATGAAGACTAGGGTTTTGTACTGCCAGCCAGGAACTGAAACTGGTTTATTTCTTTGGGCATCTTTCCATGATTTAGCTACTAATTTATCGGCATCTAACCACATGAAATTTGGTAGCCCACCCATCTTCATCTTGCCTCGTTGGTGAAACTCAGTTCTAGTAAAGCCAGGGCAAAGGGCAGAAGTCTTTACATTACTTCCTTTAAGTTCATTATTTAGATACTCAGTAAAAACAGTTAAATACGATTTAGCTGCGCTATAAGTACCGCCTGCAATCCAACTTGCCACACTACTTACATTTACGATCACACCATTATTTTTTGCAACCATTAAAGGTAGTGCGCAGTGGGTCAATCGCATCGGTGCGCTCACCAATACATCTAATAACTCTTGCTCCCGATCAAGGCTTGAATCTAGAAAGCTATCTTTGATACCAAAGCCTGCGTTATTAATTAACACTGTAATTGGCTTAGATTTATTTTTTAATCTTTTTTCTACCTTACTTAATTGAGCTGGCTTGGTTAAATCAGCCTTAATTAACTCAACCTTAATCTGGTAATCAAGCTTTAACTGCTTTGCAAACCGGTTAAGTCTTGGTAAATCTCGCGCAACTAAAACTAAATCAAAGCCATTTTTTGCAAGTAATTTTGTATAGGCAGCGCCTATGCCAGCTGTGGCACCAGTGATTAATGCGGTAGCCATTACTTCTTAATTCCTGAAATATCCTCATCTCGAATATGCCATGAGGTGCCGTACTCTTCTAATAGATCAAGGAATGGTTTTGATTCAAACCACTCTGGACCATTAACTCCTTGTGGCTTCCAAACTCCATTGTGAATTAATTCCAGAGCAATAACTGGATTAATTGCAGTTTGCCAAACTACCGCCTGATCACCAAACTCTTTCATCGACCAAGCATTATCAACCACGTTATAGATATAAACAGCTTTTGGATTTCCTTGTTTATCTAAACCTTTAACTAATGCGCCAGCGCAAGTTTTACCACGCATACGCTCACCAAGTGTTCCTGGATCTGGCAAGGAAGCGGTTAATAGATCTCTAGGCGAGACTGCCACACCTTGTACCTCAACAGTTTCTTTTCGATCCATTCCTAACATATTGATTGTTTTTAAAATAGTAATGAACTCAGCACCAAGGCCGTACTTAAAGTTAACTTTTTTAGCATCAATTTTTTGCGGGATAAGAATTACCTCTTCGTGCTCCACATTCACACACTCAACTGGTCCAATACCCTCTGGAAAGTCAAAGATTTCTAGCTCCGAAAATGGGGTGGTGGTATACCAACCTCGGCCATCCTCCCAAACTATTGGTGGATTTAGGCACTCTTCAATTGTGGTCCAAATCGAAAATGATGGTGCAAAGTCATACCCTTCAACTCTTAAATTAGAGCCATCCAAAATAGTGCAGGAATCAATTCGGCTAAATAGGTGCTCGCTAGCGTACTTAGCAAAGATATCGCTCATACCCGGCTCAACACCCATACCAATTAAGGCATAGATCTTTCGCTCATCCCAGTTGAAATCTCGAGCAAATTGCTCATCACCTAATTTCACACCAGTTTCGGTATATGGATAGTGCGGATGTTTTCGTGACAAAGACATCGCCATATCTATGTAATTAGTGTTTTCAATCTCGCATGCTAAAAATATTGGCATTACAAATCTAGGGTCAACTGCATTAATAACTACGTCGGGATCTGCTTTTCGAATTAACTCTCTAACATCTTCAAGTTCAGCAGCATTTACCATGGCAGCAGAAAACCGAGGATCTTTTACGCGCGCCACAGCCTCTTCTGCTCTTGCAAGTGTACGGTCGGCAATCACCATTGATTCGATAAATGATCTGCGTGATGCGATATTAGCTATCGCCCTACCAACTCCACCGGCACCTATAACTAGGGCCTTCATGACATTCAACTCCAAACGAATTATTGTTAGTCTATCGCAGCGTTAATTTAAAGACAAATTACGCACAAATAGTGATTAGTTATCAATTATTAATGTATTAACTTACAATTAAGGTAACTTTAAACATTTTAAAATTTAATATTGTCCCCGTAGCTCAGTGGATAGAGCAACCGCCTCCTAAGCGGTAGGTCGCAGGTTCAACTCCCGCCGGGGACGCGTAATTAATTAAAAATAATTGTTCTATTTTTTGCTTGAAAAATTCTATCTTCGGCAAATAATTTAACTGCTTTAGAAAGTACTCGCCTTTCAATATCTCTACCAATGGAAATCAATTCATCTGGCGTTGTTGCATGATTAACACCAGTTATATCTTGCTCAATGATTGGGCCTTCATCTAAATCTTTAGTTACAAAATGAGCGGTTGCGCCAATGATTTTCACGCCCTTTTCATAGGCTTGGTGGTAAGGCTTGGCTCCTTTAAAGCCAGGTAAAAATGAATGATGAATATTTATTATCTGCCCACTCATTTTCTCGCATAATGATTCTGAAAGTACTTGCATATATCGTGCCAGAACTACAAAATCGATTCCATACTCTTCAATGCTTTTAGATATCACAGACTCATCTTTATCTTCGATCTTAAGGAACTTAACTCCATTAGATTCCACCAAATCCTTCAGAACATCATGATTTGAAATCACTAGTGGTATTTCGATTGGCAGCTCACCTAGCTGCATTAAGTAAAACAGGTCTCGCAAGCAGTGACTTTCTTTAGATACTAAAACTAAGGCTTTTTTCTTATTTGAACTTTCTCTAACCGATATCTTAGGAGAAAACTTCTTTAAGTTTGAAGATAACTTCTCTTCCGCAATTTTTATGGTCTTGTCGGTATCAAATTTTGTTCGCATAACGAATAGCTTTGTGATTGGGTCTGTAAATTGTTGATTCTCAATAATGTTTCCAGAGCATTCAAGAATGGCAGAGGTCATAGCATTTACTATTCCTGGCTGATCTTGACACTGTAGCGTTGCTATTAACTGCATATTCAATCTTATTGAGTTAGTGGGAAATTGTAAATTTCTTCATGGACTTCGGCGCCCACCAATTTCTTTCACCAAATAATCTCATCAATGCTGGCACCAATAAGGCACGCACCAAAGTTGCATCTAAAATAATTGCAAATGCCACACCAAAACCAAGCATCTTTATTGAAGTAACTCCACTGAGCATGAAGGAAGCAAAGACGATAGCTAACAGACCGGCAGCAGCGGTGATAATTCGTGCAGACCGTTGTAATCCAATTGCTACTGATTCAACATTAGATTTTCCTGCGTCATGCTCCTCTTTGATTCGAGAGAGTAGGAATAGTTCATAATCCATAGATAAACCAAAGGCGACAACTGCAACCAAAATAATAGAACCAGTATCAACTGCATTTGTAACGGTAAATTCGCCAACTAGCCATTGAAGGTGACCATGCACAAATATCCAAGTAATAGCGCCTAAGGTGGCAGCTAAGGAGAGAATATTTAAAATCACAGCTTTGATTGGCAGAATAATCGAACCGGTAAAGACAAACAACAACAGAAGTACGCCAATTACTATCCATAACAATGCCCACGGCATAGTTCTGGCAATTCCATTTTGAGTATCGGCATAATCTGCAGCCACACCACCGATTAATGTTCCTGCAGGTGATGGTAGATCTCTAATTTCATTAATTAATCTTTCAGCATCTGGTGTTCTCGGACCCATCTCATGAATAGCAGTAACTCGGACATCATTTCCATAGGTTTGTAATTGTCCGATTCGAACTATGCCATCAACCTTTGCAACCTCGGTTGTGAATTGATCTATCTGGCTTGTGATTTGAGCACCATTTGGCACAACAATTTCAATTGGATTTCCCTCTTGACCAGGGAAGCGCTCTGAAATTATTTGTGATGCAGCAGCAGCAGGATTGCTAGCTGGCAATACTCTGGAATCGACTTGAGTAAATACAATATCTTTAATCGGAGCTGCTAAAACAGTTAACAAAATTAATGAAAGTGTGACCACTGCTACCGGTCTGCGCATAACAAATCTTGCAGTCTGTGCCCATCTGCCATCCTCTTTTGGAGCGATAGCACCTTTTCGCACAACTGCTTTATTTATTCGAGTACCTAAGATTGCAAGCAAGGCAGGCAGTGCAACTAATGAACCAAGCACAGCCATAATTACTACGGTAACTCCAGCGTAGCCAAAAGATTTTAAGAACATTAACGGAAATAGCATTAATGAGGCAAGAGTTATAACAATTGTTAAACCAGAATAAAACACAGTTTTACCAGCAGTGCTGACAGTTTTTCGCACGGCTTCTTCAACTGATTTTCCAGCGTGTAACTCTTCCCTAAACCTATTTACGATTAGTAATGAATAATCAATTCCTAACCCAAGCCCAAGTCCAGTTATTAGATTTAGCGCAAACACACTCACGCCAGTAAATAAAGTCAATAGGTACATAACAAGTAGTGAGCCTAAAATTGCCGAGACGCCAACAAGTAACGGCATTGCACTAGCAACCAAGCTACCAAATACGAAAACTAAAAATATAAAAGTCAATGGGATCGAAATGGCTTCAGATAGTTTCAAATCATCTGCAATTTTTGTGTTAATTGCGTGCGCAAATACTCCTGTTCCACTGGCATAAACTCTTAGTGTTTCGTAATTACCCTCATATTTTTCTTGCATTCTCTTACCTAGATTTTGTACTTCATCCCAGTCTGTGCTTTCGCTATAGATGAATAAAAATGCAGAGTTACCGTCGCTGCTCTTTAATGATGGCGCCCCACCAGAGCTCCAAAATGAGAGTGTGGATTCAACTCCAGGTTCAAGTTTTATTTGACTTTCTAATCTGGTTGCTGAGGCAGAAGCCTCTGGTGAAATAATGCCATTTTTTGTCTCTACAACCAGAACTACGGCTGGATCTTTAACTTTAAATTCATCTGTTAGGTATTCAAAAACTTTCGCTGAATCACTCTTTGGATCTGAATAGCCACCACTATCTAATTTGCCAAATACTGATGATCCGATTGCGCCAGCAGCAAGTATTAAAGCTATAAAAAGAGTAAAAATAAATTTCTTACGAGTTACTATCAATGAACCTAATTTTTCAAACATTTCAACCTCAATTTTTACTCTTAATAGTTATTATGGCGTAGACTTATATTCTAATGAGTAACAATGATAATTCTGAAAAATCTACTGGAGCCAGTAAACAAAAATCTGGTGAAATAAATCACCTGCTTCCTAAAATAACAAATGATGAGGTTGATTTAGAGGTTGATACAAGACGAGATGATGAAATTAAGGCAGATAAGCCGCCCCATCATTCCTAATCCGTTTTATTTTTAGACTTATTCTCAGGTTTGCTCGCAGGCTTGCTTTCAGTTTTTACCTCAGGCTTACTTTCGGTTTTGGCAGGAGTAGTACTTCTTGAATCAGTTTTATAAAATCCACTTCCCTTAAATACGACTCCAACGTTGTTATATACCTTTCTAACTTTGCCATCACACTTTGGACAATCCTCGATAGCTGCATCACTAAAGGACTGAACGACCTCAAAAGCATGTTCACACTTGTTGCACAGGTATTCATAGGTAGGCATAGGGGATAATCTTAAGCAAGTGGGAAGATAAGGGCTAACTGGAAAGGTTGGGCAGAAATGAAGCGCTTAATTCAGATAATTAGCTTGGCGATAATTTCTTTGCTTGGGACCAGTCCGGCTTTTGCAACATCAATCATTACTACCTCACCCACTGCTGGCTCAATTTTAAATCTCTCACCGAGTGCTATTTCAATCAAAGCAAATGCTGACTTAGTTGAAGGTGCAAATACAGTTGAAGTAATTAGTCCAGAAGGAATTAGAGTTGATGATGGTGCAATCCAAATTCAAGGCCAAGTTATATTGGTTGGATTAAAACCACTACAAACCTCTGGTACCTATACAGTTTCATATACATTAATGGCCATTGATGAGGAATCAACCTCTGGCACATTTACATTTATCTACAACGCCCCTGATGAAGTATCACTCCCAACACCAACCCCAACTGCGAGTGAAGACCCATTATCCTCAAATAATCCAAACCGATTAACTGATTTATTTGTAATTGGCTTGATGGTTTTTGCTTTTATTGTTTTAGTGTTTCTATCACGATATGCAAAGCAAACATTTAATACGCCAAGTAAGCCAAAGACTCCTAGGAAAAATTCAAGTAGCAGTAAGAAATTTTTAAAGTAGTAACTTAAATGGTCGAGACGTTAGTCCCAATTGCTAAAGGCTTACTTCAATTAGTCAGTGTTTTAAGTATTGGCCTAATAATTGCAGTTGCTTTTTTAGATAAAGATATCAAAGGCAGTATTAAAAGCAGTGAGCTAACTAAAAAAATAAAAAAGTACTATATTTTTTGGTTACTTGCTTTATTTATATTCACAATAATTCAGATTGCTTATTTATTAGATCAATCAATTTTAGCTTCATTAGATATAACTGTAATCCGATCTTATTTGACTCAAACCTCGCTAGGTAAAAGTTATTTGCTTCAAGGCATGGCAATTTTATTGCTATTAGCAGTTCCACTTAGAAAGGTAATGGCTGCTTATATATCTTTAGGGTTGGCTTTAATTGGTTTAATTGCACCAGTTTTTCAAAGTCATGGCAGTGCCTCTGGCAGCCATGGATTAGCAATAGGAGCACTTGTAATCCATGTGATCGCAATAAGTTTTTGGGTTGGAGGCTTATTTGGCCTAATTCAATTAGATAGTAAGCAAAGAATTATTGCACTGCCTAGATTTAGTCAGATTGCACTTTGGGGCGCTATTGCTGTGGCAGCAAGCGGGGCGGCAACTGCTTGGACAAGGTTAGATAGTTTTTCAGCTTGGCAAAGTAAGTATGGTGCAATAACAATCTTGAAAATATTTTTAGCTGTACTTTTAATTGGCTTTGGCGCGATTCACAGAAGATGGATTGTTAAATCAGATTATCCATCAATTTTTAGATTAGTTACGGCAGAGATTTTTATAATGGCTGGAACCATATTTGTAGGAAGTTGGCTATCAACGGTTGCACCACCTGATAAAGAGATCACTACAACCCCAGCGCTACTTGTCACAGGTATTCAACTGCCACCAGAGCCTAATCTTTCTCGACTTTTATTCTCTTATGAACCAGATGGTTTAATGCTAGGACTACTTATATTTATTGTTGCTTTATATATCAAAGGTGTAATTATTTTAAGCAGGCGGGGTGTTAAGTGGCCAGTTGGTAGAACTATTGCATTTGCCCTTGGTGTTAGCGCGGTGGATTACGCAACTAGTGGTGGACTTGGGCTGTACTCGCACTTTTCTTTCTCAATTCATATGGCCGCTCATATGGTGATTGGAATGATTGCACCAATTGGAATTGTTTTAGGCGCGCCAGTTACTTTAGCGCTAAGAACTTTGCCAATCGGTAGAGATGATCAAGAACGTGGCGTTAGAGGCTCTCTCATTGCTGTTTTACATTCTAGATTTGGCAAAGTATTTACAAATCCAGTAGTTGCACTAGCGATTTTTGATGGCTCATTATTTGCACTCTACTTCACCCCAATATTTGGAAATCTTATGGGCGGCCATACTGGGCACTTTATAATGTCACTTCATTTCTTATTAGCCGGTATTTTATTTTTTCAAATCATAATCGGCATAGATCCATTGCCAAGAAAAGTGCCACATATGGTGAAGATAATTATTATCTTTGCAGCAATGAGTATTCATGCATTTTTCTCGATTTCAATTATGTCCGCTACGACATTAATTGACGGTGGATATTTTGCTCAATTACAGCGGCCTTGGGCTACTGACTTACTTGCAGATCAAAAACTTGGTGGATCAATTGGTTGGGCTATGGGCGAGATCCCGATCTTGCTGGCACTACTTGCCACCTTTATTCAATGGGTGAGAGAGGATAAAAAAGAGGCGAATCGGATTGATCGAGCCGCTGATCGAGCCGCTGCTATGGGTGAAGATGATGAGTTAGCTCAATACAACAAGTACCTATCTGAGTTAAATCAAAGAGATATTAGAGAATAGAATTACCCCATGACCTCTACCTCAGATATGCCTGCTTTATTTGGACAGGAGTATCAAGATTTACGCGAAAGTGTTTCATCACTGGCCGCTAAAAAAATTGCGCCATTTGCTCATGATGTTGATGAGAACTCTCGCTATCCGCAAGAAGCAGCTGATGCATTGCAATCTGCTGGATTAGCTGCGGCTCATGTACCAACTGAATTTGGCGGACAAGGAGCAGACGCACTTGCTGCAGTAATAATTATCGAAGAGGTAGCAAGAGTTTGTGGTTCTTCATCATTAATTCCAGCGGTTAATAAATTAGGTTCAGTGCCATTAATGATTGCTGGAAATAATGAGCAAAAGAAAAAGTATTTAACCCAACTTGCAGCTGGAAAGGGATTTTCCTACTGCCTATCAGAGTCTGAGGCAGGCTCTGATGCTGCTGCTATGAAAACTAAAGCGGTTAAAGATGGGGATAATTGGATTTTATCTGGCAGCAAAAAATGGATTTCAAATGCCGGTGTATCTGAGTTTTATACCGTCCTAGCAAGTACTGATTTAAGTAAGGGTGCCAAAGGAATTACTGCATTTATTGTTGAGAAAAATGATACTGGTGTTTCATTTGGTGCACATGAAAAGAAGATGGGATTTAGAGGCTCACCAACTAAGGAAGTTTATTTTGATAATGTAAAACTAAGCGATGATCGAAGGTTAGGTGAGGTTGGTACAGGTTTTTCACTTGCAATGAAAACGTTAGATCACACCAGAATTACCATTGCAGCTCAAGCATTAGGAATTGCTCAAGGCGCATTTGATGTAGCTAAAAAGTATTCCCATGAACGCCAGCAATTTGGTAAACCCATATTTGATTTCCAAGCTATTCAATTTATGTTGGCTGATATGGCTATGCAAATTGAAGCTGCTCGCCAACTTACCTACGCAGCAGCGGTTAAGAGTGAAAGAGGTGAGAGCGACTTAACCTTCTTCTCAGCTGCCAGTAAATGTTTTGCCACCGATGTTGCAATGAAGGTAACTACTGATGCAGTTCAAATACTTGGTGGCTATGGATATGTAAGTGATTATCCAGTTGAACGAATGATGCGAGATGCCAAGCTAACTCAGATATATGAAGGAACAAATCAAATTCAACGAATTGTTATGGCTAGAAATTTAGATAACTTAACTATTTAAAACCGAACCATAATCTCTGGTGTTGCCGCCGCACTAACTTTTTGATCATGTGGCTCAACTGGTAGCGGCTCATTAGTAATCTCACCTTTATGCAGCAATGCAATCTTCCAAGCATTACTACTAGCTAAAGCTCGGTCGTAGGAGCCACCACCTTGACCTAAGCGATTGCCATCTCGATCTACATGCAGCGCCGGCACAATTATTACCTCAAGCTTTACGTCAGAAATAGCAGGACCAACTGGCTCCCAAACTTTGCCATTTAAACTTAGAGATTCTTGTGAGCCATTCCAATTAACCCATTCCAGATCATTATTTGGTAATAATCTTGGTAAAAATACTTTTTTATTTGATTTGATTAAAGCTTGATTTAAATCCTTAGTTTCAGGTTCAAACTCATATGAGATATAGGTCGCAATATTTGTTGCAAGTATCATTTCGGTAGCTGTCAGGATGTGATTCCAACTATCTTCAACAAATCGCTCTTTTCGCTCTTGTCGAAACCTATTACGCAGTTGAGATTTATTTTCCCTAATCACCATGGTGCTTACCTTAATTTATAGCAAGGTCAAAGTAGGGTTTAGGTATGGAAGAAACTCTCTCAGTTGCGCAGATGTATGAGCGTCTGCTTGAGCTGGCAACTCCGCTGGCAGCCCTTGATTTACCACTTTTAGATGCGCATGGGGCAACTATGGCAAGTGATCTACTCCTTGATGAAAAAGTTGCGATAAAAAGTGGCACCAAAATTAATTCAACTCAAATAGCGCTGGCGGCCTCACTTGGCTTAGATCGTCTGCCATGCCGACCACATCCACGGGTAGTAATTATTAGTGCCGGTGATGATTTAGTAGAGCCAGGTAGCAAGTTAGCTGATGAAGATGATGAGTTTGAAAGTAACTCCTGGTTTTTAACTACCCTGATGAAGGAGACTGGCGCGCATGCTTTTCGGGTTCACACAATTCCAGAAACTAGTGAGGAATTGAAATTAATTGTTGAAGATCAACTTGTAAGAGCAGATTTAATTGTAATAAGTGGTGAATCAGGCGATGAATCCTTTGAGTTAATAAACTCTGTTCTTTCTCAACTTGGCCAGATGACTACGATTATTCCAAATCTTGCAGAGAGTGGAAAACATAACTACGGAGTGATTGGACCAGATAAAACCCCAATCGTTACCCTGCCGGGAGATCCAATTGGAAACTTCTTATCAGCTGAGATATTTATTCGCCCAATGGTCTTAAAGATGTTAGCTATGAGTGAGATAAATAGAGCAACCAAGAAGCTTAAGTTAAATAAAGATATTAATCCTGTACAAGAAAAGGCTAATTATATTCGAGGCAAAATTAATTCAGATGGCAGTGTTGAGCCATTAGAAAATCAGGAGTTGATATCAACACTTTCCTTAGCAGATTGCCTGATAACTTTAGGAGAAAAGGATAAAAAGTTAAGCGCTGGTGATTCGGTAAATGTAATAATGATTAACCAGGGATAGTTTTGAAGATACTAATTGATGGTGAGTTAACACTTAAGCCGATAAAATTTAGAGATAAACACTTATGGGATGAAGTTAGAGCAGTAAACAGAGATTGGCTTTCACCATGGGAGGCAACTAGGCCAAATGTAGATAACAAGTCGCCACTGCCTTCTTACTACGGCATGGTGATGCAATTGAATCGAGAAATGCGAGCCCTTAGATCAATCTCACTTGGCATCTGGCTTAATAATGGCAGAAATAAAACTTTAATTGGCCAAATTACTTTGGGTGGAATAATTTTTGGTGCAATGCGCGGAGCGCATATTGGTTATTGGATTGATCAACGGTATTCAAATCGGGGATACACAACTAGGGCAGTTAAATTATTAACCAAGTTTGGGTTTGAAGATTTAAAGCTACATAGAATTGAGATTAATTTACGACCAGAGAATGAGGCATCAAAAAAGGTTGCATTAAAAGCTGGTTTTATTCTGGAAGGATCGCGTAGTAAATATCTACACATCGCTGGGGATTGGCGAGATCACATAACTTTTGTTAGAGAGAACCCAGAAATAAAATAAAATTAAATTAGGACATACCCTATTAATTACCCCAAAATCCTCAACCTGACATTTATTGTTGTGCTTTATGAGTTCAGGTTTTATCTATTTAGTCATCATTGGCATGTGGGCTGCCTATTTCCTACCCCAATGGATTAGTAGACATGAAGAGAGCTCTGGAAAAGCAATTGAACGATATAAAAATGCAATGCAGGTTGTGGCGGATAATAATAAAAATATAAAGTATGAAATAAATATTGAAGAGAAAAATAAAATATTCCTTCGCCGCAAATTAATTTTTACTTCTTTATTTTCAATTTATTTATTCTCAAACGTTTTTGCATTTGTTGGTTTTCTAGCATTGAGTACAACTTTAATTCCACTAACAGCTTTACTTATTTACTTTGTAAATGTTAGAAAACAAGTTGTCGCATCCCAACTTCGGGCGCGCAGATTAGCCGCTCTTGAAAAGATTACAAATAGAAAAATTCCAACTGAAATAATTTCCCAAGAAGTCACCGAAGGTAAATCCAATGATCATTGGATTCCATTTTCTGAGCGCCCGGAGATTACTGGCGTAATTGTTGTGCCAAAAGAACGAAAAGGTTGGCAGCCAACAACTGTGCCAAAGCCGGTTTATACAACAGCACCAAAAGCCATTCCAAGTAGGCGCACCATAGATTTAACTACACCAGGCCAATGGAGTGCTGAACAAGAAAGAGTTAAAGCATTATCTGGTCGAGACGATGACTTATTTGATCAATCGCAAATTACTGAATTAGATGAGGATAGAGCGGTAAACGAGTAGTTTAAATCCAACTCTCTAGCCACATCCTATTTAACCACTCCGAGTAAGGGATACTAATTCCTAAGTAAATCGGTAAAAAGTAAAGAAAATTTATTGCTACAAGTGCTACATATATCTTTATATACTTCTTATTTTTTTCGGATTCAAGTAATAGATTAAAACAATAAATAATTGCCAGAATTAGAAATGGTAGAGTACTAATTGCATAGAAATAAAAAGTAGTTCGTTCTTGAATTAAAAACCAAGGCAGATAGGTGGCGGCAAAGCCAAGTAAAATAATGGCTGCCTTTCGATCTTTATTAGTAATAAAAAATCCAATAGTTATTGCTACAGCAAATACTGCACTCCACCATAAAAATGGTGTTCCCATCGCTAATATCTCTTGTGCGCACTTTGCTTGCCCACAAGTTGCAGAGTCCTCATAAAAAAATGAGGTGGGCCTACCTAAAATTAGCCAACTCCATGGGTTAGCTTGATATGAGTGCTGCTCAACTAGATCTTGATGGAAACTTAAAATTTGCATGTGATAACTCCAAAGGGAGGAGAGTAGATTTGATTCTGAGTTTCTACCCCAGCCTTTATCACTAAAAATCCAGCCACTCCACGAGATTAGGTACACACCCACTGGTAGCAGGATTAGTTGAGCAATTGGCTTTAAAAGATTTTTTAAATTAGCTCTATTTTCAATCACTATAAAGAGCAGAAAAACTGGAATTAGAAAGCCACCACTCCATTTAGTAGCCAGAGCCAAGCCCAACGCAATACCAACCGCTAAGTAATTGTTTAATAAGAGGAAGTAAAAGGCTAATAAGATAAATACCATTAAAAATATATCCAATAGTGCAACTCGTGACATCACTAGATTAAGTCCATCCAGGGCAAAAAGCAGCGCAGCGGTAATACTTAAAAACTCTGAAGCGAATAATTTTTTAACAATTAAGTAGATTAATAGAACAGCGAAGCTGCCAAAGATTGCGGCAGAAAATCTCCAACCAAACTCATTATTACCAAAGATTCTTATCCCAATACCAATTAGCCACTTACCAAGTGGTGGATGGACCACAAATTCAGATTCTCCTTGATCATTTAACTCAACACCTGCGGTAATTAACGAGGCAGCATTTTTTGCATAGTAAACCTCATCAAAAATATAGCCACTTGGAAGATTTAGTCGCCACAGTCGAAGCGCTAGTGCAAAGGTGAAAATCGCCGTAATCGGCCCAAACTGAAGTAGTCGCTCAACTCTCATGGGATCAGCCTAAGACAGAAGTGAGAGCAGACCGGAAGATAACCTGAGAGAATTGGCAAATGTTAATTTTGGCCTGCCTACCTATTGGTGATGTGCGCGATGCATCAGCTCATTTAATTGAGTCAATTGTGCAAGCAAAATATATTGCCGCCGAAGACTCGAGAAAATTTGCCAGATTATGTTCAGATTTAGATATAAAACATAATGCCAAAGTAATCTCTTTCTTTGAAGGTAATGAGAGTGAACGAATTGAGGAATTAACTGCGATTTTAAATTCTAATAAAGATATTTTGGTAGTAACCGATGCCGGTGCTCCTGGAATTTCCGATCCTGGTTATCGTTTGATTAGAGCAGCACTTGCCTTAAATATTCAAATTAAAGTTCTGCCTGGACCCAGTGCGGTAACTACTGCGCTTTTATTATCTGGATTACCAACTGATCGATTTTGCTTTGAGGGTTTTCCACCTCGCACAAAAGCAGCTAGAGAAAAATGGTTTAAAGATTTAGCACAAGAGCAGCGGACTATTATCTTCTTTGAAGCCCCACATCGAATTGTTGAATCCTTAATTGATGCGCAAACAGCATTTGGTGCAAATCGAAGTGGTGTTATTTGCCGAGAGATGAGCAAACATTACGAAGAGGTAATTCGTGGCAGTATTGCTGAACTAATTACTTGGGCAGAATCTAAAGATATTTTAGGTGAGATAACTATGGTGGTGGAGGGCTTTGATCCAGGTACTCGCCAGTTTTCGCAGGAAGAGTTAGTTAGATTAGTAATTGAACAGGAAAACGCTGGCGAAAGCCGCAAAGAGGCGATTGCTCAAGTTGCAAAGCAAAATGGCGTAGCAAAACGAGTAGTTTTTGATGCGATGGTGGCATATAAGAGTGGCGATAAGATCTGATCATGGCTGGCAAATCTTTTTATCTAACTACTCCTATTTACTATGTAAATGATGCACCCCATATCGGCCATGCCTACACAACGGTGGCTGGTGATGTATTAACCAGGTGGCATCGGCAAAAAGGTGAGTCAGTTTGGTTTTTAACTGGCACCGATGAACATGGTCAAAAGGTTTTAAATACCGCCCAAAGTAACAACACAGCGCCACAAGATTGGTGTGACAAGTTAGTTGAATCAGCTTGGAAGCCAGTTTGGCAAGATTTAAATATTGCCCATGATGATTTTATAAGAACAACTGAAGAGCGACATACGCAGCGGGTACAGAGATTTCTACAAGGATTAAAAGATGCCGGTCATATTTATGCTGGAAAATTTGAAGGTCCATACTGCATTGGGTGTGAAGAATTTAAATTACCGGGTGATTTAATTGAGGGTAAGTGCAAAATACACTCAAAGCCAGTTGAAATGTTAAGTGAAGATAATTGGTTTTTTAAATTATCAGCTTTTCGCCAACCACTATTAGATCACTATAAAAATAATCCTCAGGCGTGTGAGCCAGAGAGTGCTCGTAACGAGGTCATCGCATTTTTAGAAGGTGAAGTAAGAGATCTTTCAATCTCTAGATCAACCTTTGACTGGGGAATCCCAGTTCCTTGGGATACAAAACAGGTTATTTACGTTTGGTTTGATGCCTTACTTAATTACGCCACTGCTGTTGGTTTAGGAGATGATCCTGCTTCAGAGGGCGGCAAAAAGTTTGCCAGCACATGGCCAGCAGATGTTCACTTAGTTGGAAAAGATATTTTGCGCTTTCATGCTGTTATTTGGCCAGCAATGTTAATGGCTGCCGGAGTTGCAGTGCCGAAAAAAGTCTTTGCACATGGCTGGCTTTTGGTTGGCGGTGAAAAAATGTCTAAGAGTAAGCTAACTGGAATCGCACCAAGTGATATCACTAAAGATTTTGGAGTGGATGCGTTCAGATATTATTTTCTAAGAGCTATTCCTTTTGGAACTGATGGTTCATTTTCCTGGGAGGATATGGCAGCTAGATATACCAGTGAGTTAGCAAATGATTTTGGAAATCTTGCTTCAAGATTGATTGCCATGATTGAAAAATACTGTGATAACAAAATCCCAGCACCAGCTAAGGATGAAGAGTTAGCAAAGATGCTGGCAGCAACAGTTAAATCAGCTGATACTGCAATTTGCGCGTTAGATTTTCAAGGTGGCATAAATGCAATCATGGATTTTTGTAAGCGGGTAAATGGCTATGTCACTGAACAGCAACCTTGGGTAGTGGCAAAAGATCCAGCTAATAAAGCACAGCTAGATCAAATTCTATATAACACGGCAGAGTCACTGCGTGCTCTAGCGGTATTACTTCATCCAGTTATGCCCGAGGTGACTGAAAAACTTTGGCAAAGTCTTGGCGCGAATACTTGCATTGGATCAATTGCAAATCAGAAAATTGAGGATGTTTCAAAGTGGGGGCAATTATCCGCAGGAAGTGTTGTAACAAAAACAGATGTTTTATTCCCAAGACTAGAAGAGGTTAAATAATTTTATGGCAGATCGTCATAACCGCGATCTTGATCGAAAGCCAGCTCCACTTCCTGCTCCATTAAATAGTAAAACAGTTGATTCGCATGCCCACTTAGAATTAATTCACAATAGCGAGCCAGATTCACCACTTTTAAAAGAAACTCTAGATGAAGCCGCCAGCGTTGGAATAGATCGAGTTGTTCAAGTTGGATATTCAGCAGAGCAATCAATTTGGTCTGTGAAATGTGCAGAGGCTTTTGTAGGAAGAGTATTAGCAGCGGTAGCACTGCATCCAAATGAAGCACCTGTTGTTGATGACTTAGAGAAAGATTTACAGATAATCCAAGAGTTAGCTAAGAATCCCCGAGTTAGAGCAATTGGGGAAACTGGGTTAGATTTTTTTAGAACCCCACCAGAGCTACAAGAGAAACAAAAGTACTCATTTCGTCGCCATATAAAGATTGCCAAAGAAAATAACAAAGCTTTAGTCATTCATGATCGCGACGCACATAGGGCAGTTTTAGATTTATTACTTGAAGAGGGAGCGCCAGAAAAAACTATCTTTCACTGCTTTTCAGGAGATCTTGATATGGCTAAAGAGTGTGTATCAAATGGGTATTTTCTCTCCTTTGCCGGCACAGTTACATTTAAAAATGCGCCAGAATTAAGACAAGCAGCAGAATTTACGCCGATCGAATTAATGCTGGTTGAAACAGATTCACCCTTTCTTTGTCCAATGCCAAATCGAGGAGCACTAAACACCCCAGCACAAATTCCACACACCTTAAGAGTTATTGCAGATGTAAGAGGCATATCTGCTGATTACTTAGCTGCTGCGATCTCGGAAAACTCTGAGCGGATTTTTGGCAGCTTTAAGTGAGTAATTTATTAGGTGCAGCAGAGGTTAGGGCCTTAGCTGATCAATTGAATTTAAAGCCAACAAAAAAACTAGGACAAAATTTTGTGGTGGATGCTAATACCTGCCGAAAGATTGTTAAGTTAGCAACAGTAGAAAAATCAGATATTGCACTAGAGATCGGCCCAGGATTAGGTTCACTCACCTTAGCTCTTCTAGAAGAAGCAAGTCAGGTAATTGCAATTGAAATTGACTCTCGACTGGCAGGTCAACTTCCTATAACAGCAGCCGAGCGAGGTTTTGATCAGGATAAATTGAAGGTAATCAATGCTGATGCGATCTCGGTAAGAGAGCTGGCCTTTAAGCCAACAGTTTTAGTAGCAAACTTGCCATACAACGTTTCAGTTCCAGTACTTCTAAATATTTTGGAACACTTTCCAACAATTACTCGAGGTGTAGTAATGGTGCAAAGTGAGGTAGCCGATCGATTAGCGGCGGTAGCAAATAATAAAGATTATGGCTCACCTACTGTTAAAGCTAATTGGTGGGCGCATCTTAAAATCGCAGGGAATGTGAGTAGATCAGTTTTTTGGCCAATCCCAAATGTTGATTCATCCCTAGTTAGATTTGATCGTCACCTACCGGCTGGAAGTGAAGCTGAAAGAGTTGCTACCTTCACTGTTGTTGATCATGCCTTTGCAAAACGTCGGAAAATGCTACGGAGCGCTCTTTCACAATTATTTAATTCAAATGCTGAATCGGCGTTGATTCAAGCAGGTATTGATCCAACAAGCCGTGGTGAGGTGCTAACTGTTGAGCAATTTCTTAAAATTGGTAAGCAATTACTGAACGATAAATCCACCAAGTAAGTTACTAAACCAATACGCTTTGGCATCATGAGATCTAGAGGTGTTATCGCTCGGGTGCCGGCAAAGGTAAATTTGCAATTATCAGTTGGGCCCTTAGGAAGTGATGGTTACCATGAAGTCACAACTGTTTTCCAAGCGATATCTCTATTTGATGATGTGAGTGTGGCAACAGCTGCAATTGGTAATGGTTTAACTATTGATATCTCAGGCCAAACTTCAAAGGGCGTGCCGGTAGATAGTTCTAACCTAGCGATCATGGCGGCTGAGTTAATGATAAAAAATTATGATCTGCCAAAAGATCTAGCAATTAAATTAAAGAAAGAAATTCCTGTAGCAGGTGGCATGGCAGGTGGTAGTGCCGATGCTGCCGGAGTAATTGTTGGTTTAGATTCATTATTTGAATTAGGACTATCTCGGGATGAAATGGAATCTATCGGTAGCCAAATTGGTAGCGATGTTCCATTTTCAATTTGTGGTGGTGTCGCGATTGGTACTGGTCGGGGAGATCAAATAACTCCAGCACTTGCTAAGGGAACTTATTTTTGGGCACTAGCACTTTCTGGCCAAGGTTTATCTACTCCTGCTGTCTATCAAGAGTGTGATCGCTTGCGGGAAGGGTTATCAATTTCAACTCCACAAGTAAGTGAATCATTAATGCAAGCACTTCGGGCCGGAGATGCAAAGGCGCTAGGAAAATCATTAACAAATGATTTGCAATCGGCGGCATGTTCACTGCGGCCAGCTCTTAGATTAATTTTAGATGTTGGTGTTGATTACGGTGCATTAGGTGGAATCGTTTCTGGCTCAGGCCCGACAGTTGCATTTTTAGTATCAAGTGAAGAGCATGCAATGGATTTAACTGTTGCATTAAGTGCTAGTGGGGTTGTTTCATCAGTGGTTAGAGCAAGCGGACCAGTATCTGGCGCACGAATAATTGAAAGTTTTTAATTTAACCAGTTATAAGGGATAATTCAGGTTCCGCCATTGTGTAGTGGCTAGCACATGAGCCTTTGAAGCTCAGGGTCCAGGATCGATACCTGGTGGCGGAGCCACCAAATGAAAGGGGCTAATGATGAGTAAGTTAGAGCTTGTCATTGTCCTAGCGGCCGGCGATGGCACCAGAATGAAATCAAATAAGGCAAAAGTTCTTCATGAAATTGCTGGCCAGACAATTATTGAAAGTGTCTTAGCAGCAGTTGCGCCATTATCTGCAAAGAATTTAACCGTGGTAGTTGGAGCTGATAAAGATGTGGTGGTGGAACATATTTCCAAAATCTCAACCAAAATTAAAACCGTAGAGCAGGTTAAGCGAAATGGCACCGGAGCTGCTGCCCAACTTGCACTAGATGAACACAAAGGCGATGGCACAGTTTTAATCCTGGCTGGTGATACACCCCTATTAACAACTCAGACCTTGCAGGAGTTTTTAGATGCGCACTCAGATCAAGGCCATGATGCCTCTGTGTTAACGGCGCTACTACCAGATCCAACTGGTTACGGCAGAGTTATTCGAAATGATCAAGGCTTGATTGCTCAAATAATTGAAGAAAAAGATGCTTCCCAATCTCAAACAGAGATAGATGAGATAAATACTGGTGTTTATTTATTTGATCTAAAAGTACTACGACAGGTGATATCTAAATTAGAGAGCAATAATGCTCAAAAGGAATTGTATTTAACTGATGTAATTTCCTTAATCAACAAAAATGGCGGCTTGATTTCAGCTGTAGTTTCTAATGATTACACTGAAACTCTTGGCATAAACGATAGATCACAGTTGGCTGAGTGCGCTGCAATTATGCGCGATCGAATTAATCACCAACACATGTTGGCAGGTGTGACAATTATTGATCCAACTACAACATGGATTGATACTCAGGTAAAGATCTCACCAGATGTAGTAATCCACCCAGGCTCTGCCCTAAGTGGTAAAACTATTGTGGGAGCTAAAGCGATAATTGGTCCAAGAACTACCTTGGTTGATTGCGAAGTTGGCTCAGATGCAACTGTGGTGGAAAGTTTTGCAACTAAATCAAAAATTGGCGCATCAGCTCAGGTTGGCCCATATACCTATCTGCGCCAAGGTACGGTTTTAGATAATGAGAGTAAAGCTGGCGCATTTGTTGAGATTAAAAACTCCACAGTTGGTAAGGGATCAAAGGTGGCCCACCTTTCATATGTTGGCGATGCCCAGATCGGACAAGAGAGCAATATTGGAGCTGCCACAGTATTTGTTAATTATGATGGAGAAAGTAAACATCAAACCAAGATCGGTGATCAGGTTCGAATTGGTAGCGACACTATGTTGGTAGCTCCAGTAACCGTCGGTGATGGTGCCTATACCGCTGCTGGATCAGTGATCAACGAGGATGTGCCAGCAGGTGCGTTGGGAGTTGGTCGGGCCAAGCAGGTAAATATCTTAGGTTGGGTTCTGCGAAAGCGTAAAGATAGTAAATCAGCAACGGCTGCAAAAAAGGCTGGTGCAAAAGAGTGAATAATTTCTAGTAGAGTTAAGCCAGATTCACCTAAAGGTCAGGGGGAAGCTAAACTGAACGAAATTCGCTTAACCTCCGAAAAAAGTTTGCGGTTATTTACCGGACGTGCCTACCCAGAGTTAGCTGACGCGGTGGCATCAGAGCTTGGCATACCAATCACACCCACTTCAGCATATGACTTTGCTAATGGTGAAATATTTGTCAGATTCGAAGAGAGTGTGCGCGGAAGTGATGCTTTCGTATTACAAAGCCATAGTGCACCTGTAAATAAACAAATAATGGAGCAGTTAATAATGGTGGATGCATTAAAGCGAGCATCTGCAAAACGAATTACGGTAATTCTTCCATTTTATGGATATGCCCGGCAGGATAAAAAACATCGAGGACGAGAGCCAATCTCAGCTCGACTAATGGCAGATTTATTTAAGACCGCAGGAGCTGATCGATTAATGTGTGTAGATCTTCACACATCACAAATCCAAGGTTTCTTTGATGGTCCAGTAGATCACCTATTTGCTCTGCCACTGCTAGCAAATTATGTTGGTAGCAAAGTTGATCGAAAAAATTTAGTTATTGTCTCCCCCGACTCGGGTCGAGTAAGAGTTGCGGAAAGATGGAGTGAGTTACTTGGCGGTTGCAGTATTGCATTTATTCATAAAACTCGTGATCCAAAGATTCCAAATGAAGCAACAGTTGGCAAAGTAGTAGGTGATGTTAAGGGCATGACTTGCGTGGTTATCGATGACATGATTGATACCGCCGGAACTGTGACAAAAGCGGTCGATGCCTTAATTGATGCTGGAGCTAAGGATGTAATTATCTCAGCTACCCATGCTGTGCTTTCAGGACCTGCAATTGATAGATTAAAGAAATCTAGAGTCTCTGAGGTAGTTGTGACTAATACATTGCCGATCGCAGAAGAGAGTAAATTTGATAATTTAACCGTGCTATCAATTGCCCCATTACTGGCCCGTGCGATTAAAGAGGTATTTGAGGATGGTTCAGTGACAAGTCTTTTTGATGGACATAGTTAATATCCAGATTTAAATAAACAAACTTGCGCCCGTAGCTCAACTGGATAGAGCATCTGACTTCGGATCAGAAGGTTCGGGGTTCGAATCCCTGCGGGCGCACCACCAATTTGTCCTTTTACCCACTTCTTCGCTAACCTCAGGGCTTATTCCGCGAGGGATCAAACCGTTATCGAGGGAGAAGTAAAGTGGCTGAGATTTCAATTAAGGGTTCACGTAGAACCGAGTTTGGCAAAGGTGCATCTCGAAGAGCACGCCGTGATGGATTTATTCCGGCAGTAATTTATGGACATGGCGAGAAGCCACAACATGTTGCACTTCCTTCAAGAGAGTTAGGCGTTGCACTTAAAACTTCCAACGTTTTGATTGATGTTGTGTTAGATGATCACACTGAGTTAACACTTCCAAAATCTGTAAGCCGGGATCCATTAACTGGTTTGTTAGAGCATATTGATTTAGTAATTGTGCGCCGTGGTGAGCGAGTTGTTGTTTCTGTTCCAGTTCATACTGAAGGTAAGTATGACCAAGATGGTATTTTGGAACACACAAATAACTCTATTGAGGTTGAAGTAGATGTAACAAGTATTCCTGCCTTCTTAATGCTTAACATGGAAGGAATGATGGCTGGTGAATCTAAGACTGCATCAGAAGTTATCCTGCCTGAAGGCGTTAAGTTAATTAGCGATCCAAAGATGACTGTTGTTCATCTATCTGTTAAAGCAGCTGAGGTTGAAGAGGTTGCAGTTGTTGCCGCACCTGCTGAGGGTGATGCCGCTGCCGCTGCCGCCGCTACACCTGCTGAGGGTGATGCCGCTACTGCTGAAGGTGATGATAAAAAGGATAAGAAGAGCAAGTAAGGACTAGCCTTAACTTATGGCTAATCGTTGGCTAGTTATTGGTCTTGGTAATCCTGGACCTGAGTATGAAAAGACTCGGCATAATATTGGTCAGCTAGTTGTTGATTTAATTGCTGATTCAAATAAGTTTTCAAAACACAAATCCGGTATGGATATTTCAGAGGTTAAGTGTGATGATCAGATATTGGTATTAGCTAAATCCCGCGGGTATATGAATGAATCCGGGGGGCCTACTAAATCCTTAACAGACTTTTATAAGGTGGCTCCTGATCAAATAATTGTGATTCATGATGAGTTAGATCTGCCATTTGATAACTTAAGGATTAAACATGGCGGTGGCGATAATGGCCATAATGGATTGAAATCAATTACTACCTCGATAAATACCGCCGATTACTTTCGAATCCGAATGGGTATTGGTAGGCCTCTTGGCCAACAAGATCCAGCAGATTTTGTTTTAAAACCATTCTCAAAAGAGGAGCGAGGAAATTTGGCAACCTTTATACAACGGGGCGCAGATGCGATTGAGAGTTTGGTATTAAATGGTTTAGATAAGGCTCAAACCAGCTTTAACGATTGATCAGCCAGTATTTCTTAAACCAGCTGCCACACCATTTATAGTCAATAAAAGTGCTCTAGTTAAAACCGGATCGACCTGCTTTTGATTTCGCACTTTTGCTAAAAGTGAAACCTGTAGTAATTGAATCGGAGCCAGATATGTATCTCGTACTTGTAAAGTTCTGGCCAAAATTGGCTGATTTCCAAGAATTTCACTCTCACCTGTCATAAGTAGTAACTCTTTAACTGTTAGTTCAAACTCTGATTTGATTTGATCAAAAATCCTATGCAGTGATGGATCAACTAAGCTTTTCACATATCTTTCGGCAATTTCAAGATCAGTTTTTGCAAGTGTCATTTCAACATTACTTATGAAGGTTTTAAAGAAGTGCCACTCTTTTAGTAAAGTTTGAAGTAGCTCAGTTTTTCCTGCCTCTCTGGCAGCTTTTAATCCAGAGCCAACCCCATACCAACCAGGAACAATTTGTCGAGATTGAGTCCAGCCAAATACCCATGGGATTGCGCGTAGTGAATCTAAACCAGATGCTGCATCCGGTCTTCTTGAGGGCCTAGAACCTAAAAATAGATTTCCTAATTGTTCAACAGGTGTGGATTGATAGAAATATGCTGGTAAATCTGGATCATCAACTAACTTTCGATATGCAGTAAAGGCATTATCGCTAATTAAATCCATGCATTCATTCCAACTATTTAAATCTCCGGCTGCTTGACGAGGTTTTCTATTTAAAATTGTTGCCTCAAGAGCGGCGGCAAGAGTTAGCTCTAAATTCTCTTTAGCTAATGCTGGCAAGCCATACTTATCTGAAATAACCTCACCTTGTTCTGTCATCTTTATGTGCCCATCAATTGATCCCCAGGGCAGAGCAATAAGTGCGTCATAGGTTGGTCCGCCACCACGACCTACTGATCCACCACGGCCATGAAATAGCCGTAACTTAATGCCATGTTTAATTGCAATATCTCTTAACTTTCGTTGTGCCTTGTGTATCTCCCATTGGCTGGTGGTAATACCGGCATCCTTATTTGAATCAGAGTAACCCAGCATTACCTCTTGCAGATCACCGCGAAGTGAAACAATTTGTCGGTAATTCTTATCGCTCAATAAAGTATCAAGAATTTCACCGGCAGCTCTTAATTCTGCAACTGTTTCTAATAAGGGCACAAATCCAATTTTTGCAAAAGATTTTTTATCATCAAGAGATAGCAGGCCTGCATGCTTTGCAATTAGCGCTGCAATTAATACATCCTCGGCAGATTTTGTCATCGAAATTATGTAGCTTTCGATTACCTCTGAGCCAAATCGATCAATTAGCTCATTTACTGTTACAAAGGTATCAAAGCATTTTTTACCAACCTCATCTAAGTTTTTAATCTCTTTTTTATCTTGAGATTTCAATGCTTCAGATATCTGATTACTATTTAGTTGACCATAGATTTGGGTCAATAGATTCCGATGTACACCAGAGTGTTCTCTAATATCCATAGTGGCATGGGTTAATCCAAAGGCACTGATTGTTCTATAAATACGATTTAGCAGGCCATTTGCAATTAACTCGCCATTGTTTGCAAGTAAGGATGCGTGCATAATTTCAAAATCTTGGAGCAGTTCAGCGGTATTTTTATAATCTCGGCCAGAAAAATGGGGTAAGCCAGATGCATGCCGGGCTTGGGTAAGCAGCAACTTATGGCCAATGGCAGTTGCTTTTAATCGATACGGCTCTTCCACATTAATTCTGCGATATCTAGCTTCAATTTCTGGAAGCTTCTCTAAATCTTCAGCTAGTGATTTCTCTAATTCTTTAGTTACACCAGCTAATTTAGTTGAAATTGATAATGACTGGCGCAGCTCATCTAAGTGCCTGTTAATTGCCCTAGTGAAGTGGGAATTTTGTAACAAAATTGCTGACTTAGTTACATCTGCTGTGATATTCGGATTTCCATCCCGATCACCACCAATCCAAGTACCAAATGAGAGTGGTTTTGCATTTGGCGAGAGCTCAACACCTAGGCGCTTAACCTCATTGGCAAAACTAGCTAAAACCTCTGGAACAGTATCTTGCAGCAGCTCATCCAAATAATAAATTGAGTTAACTGCCTCA
>Ga0082207_1000397_pt1 | contig 25025 bp, 20 predicted proteins | sample LakMenEpi10Aug09_FD_71540 | JGI IMG/M metagenome (GOLD analysis project Ga0082207, IMG submission 71540)
CGAGAAGGGATGGTAACGGATTTAATTTTAGGTAAAAATCAAGAAATTATTGGGGTAGAAACCTATTTTGGAGTTGCCTTTAAATGTCAAGCGGTAATATTAACAACAGGTACATTTTTAGGCGGTATTATTTGGGTAGGTAATAAATCAATGCCCGCAGGACGGGCGGGAGAATTTGCCGCCGTTGGGTTAACAGAAACCCTCAACCGTTTAGGCTTTGAAACCGGACGATTAAAAACTGGAACTCCGGCGCGAGTTGATAAAAGATCTGTAGATTATTCTAAATTAGAACCGCAACCAGGAGATACAGAAGTTCGCTGGTTTAGTTTCGACCCGGAAGTACAAATTGAACGGGAACAAATATGTTGTCATTTGACTCGAACTACGGCGGAAACCCATCGAATTATTCGGGAAAATTTGCATTTATCTCCGGTTTATGGCGGTTGGGTGGATGCGAAAGGCCCCCGATATTGTCCGAGTATTGAAGATAAAATTGTTCGATTTGCGGATAAAGAAAGCCATCAAATTTTTATTGAGCCCGAAGGTCGAGATATTCCTGAATTATATATTCAAGGATTTTCCACTGGTTTACCAGAAACCTTGCAATTGCAAATGTTAAGAAGTCTTCCGGGGTTAGAAAATTGTGCCATGTTGCGTCCAGCCTATGCGGTGGAATATGATTATTTACCCGCCACTCAATGTTATCCAACTTTAATGACAAAAAACATTGAAGGGCTATTTTGTGCAGGGCAAATTAATGGTACAACCGGATATGAAGAAGCCGCAGCCCAAGGTTTAGTGGCGGGAATTAATGCGGTAAGATTGGTTAAACATCAAGAGATGATTGTATTCCCACGGGAACATAGTTATATCGGAACTTTAATTGATGATTTGTGTACAAAAGACCTGCGAGAACCCTATCGGGTGTTAACCAGTCGGTCGGAATATCGGTTATTATTACGGTCAGATAATGCGGATGAACGGTTAACACCTTTGGGTCGAGAAATTGGGTTAATTGATCACCGTCGATGGGCGTTATTTGAACGGAAACAAGGTAATATTATTGGGGAAAAAGAACGATTATATGCTACTCGAATTAAGGAGAATGATCCGGTGGGAATGGCGATTGTTAATGATACCCAACAAAAAATTAAAGGGTCAATTACTTTAGCGGATTTATTGCGCCGTCCTGGTTTGCATTACGTTGATTTAGAACGGTATGATTTAGGTAATAATCTCTTAAATCAAGTGGAAAAAGAAGGGGCAGAAATTGAGATTAAATATTCAGGATATCTGCAACGGCAACAAAACCAAATTGACCAAGTTAGTCGCCAATCTAATCGAGCATTATCGGAGGATTTGAACTATCTCAAAATCGAAACTTTGTCAATGGAGGCGCGAGAAAAGTTAATGAAGGTTAAACCTTTAACCATTGGTCAAGCGTCGAGAATTGGGGGAGTAAATCCGTCAGATATTAATGCGTTGTTGATTTATTTGGAGGTTAGAAATCGTCAACAAACTGTTACTCTCAATTCCTAATAAGTAGTTGCACAAAATAAATTACCTAGTTGAGAGAGGGAACAGCCCCCCAAACCCCCCGTGCACGGGGGGCTAGGGGGGGAGGGAACGCCGGATCTGGGCAGAAGATGTGTAATTAATTTTGTTTAGGTACTTAGCAATCTTAAATAGGTTGTCACATTGGCTCCTTGCTGTGCCTGGGTTTCAGGCTAATTTGTCTCCATAACCTATTTGGGATTGCTATAGCCATCTTCTGTTACTCTCCGAAAACTTTTGCCATTTCTGAATTATAGAGCTTTTGCATAGGAAGCGATCGCTGCTATTTCTTTCTAACAACAAATACAACAATACAAGTAATTCTATAATAGCTCCTGCACGTTTTTTCAAAGCATACTCAAGATCTTGTTTCAGTCTTTCAACAAGACAAGTATGCTCTCCAAATAACAGAACTTCATAATCTTCACAATTTTTTGAATCAACTATATCACTCATATCTAACAATGATCTCATAAAATATCAATATATTTATTTTAGAGTTATAACAATATTTTGTCAATATTAAAATTATTATAATTTGGTGTAGCTAAAACCCCAGGTTCTCAAAGAAACCGGGGTTTTTAGAGTCTAATTAGAAATCAAAATGCTTATCACTAACGCCAGAATCAGCAATAGTTGGTAATAAGTGTTCAAACAGTTGCATCGACTGTAAACAACTATTAATTTCCGAAACAAATTGATTGTATTCGTTAATCTTTTGATTCACTTCCCAATGAGATTTGGCATTATTTTTAATTTTCTCCTCCGCTTCCTGTGCCAAAGTTTTTTCCAAATAAACCCGCGCTTGACTATACTGCTGCATAATCTCATCCGCTTGAATATCCGTCATCGGTAATAAATGGGTTTTTAGGGTTTGGTTAACAGTTTGGCGGAAGGTTTGATGAATCGTTTTTGAGACTTTGGGTTCAAAATCTAACTTCAACAATTGACGGATAGCGGGTTCGGCATCAACTATTGCTTTCACGTCATAACTGGATGAGGTTTGTAATAGAGTTTGGCGAAATTGATAAATCGAAAATGTGCCTTCATCATAGAATTTAGGACTTTCTCGGACATAGCGATCGCATTCAGTTTTAGCCATTGCAATTAAGGCTTGATTAACTTCTGCTTCTAACTCTTTTAACCGTTTTTCTAACCCCCCATCATTCCCTAATAAACGATTGAGTTTGCGATAATATTCAGTCTTGCGAACTTTTTCAACTAAACGACGGAAAAAACCTGCATTCACAGATTTAATAGACTCCACTAAAATATCCTCTAATTGATTAGCTAAATAATACAATGCTTCAACTAAAACCGCTAATAAAGGTGCAGTTGCATTCCGAGGATGATTGAAAGTAGCCCGACTATAGGCTTCTTTTACCGAAAAACAATCTAATAATTCATCTAAACGCCGCACCATCCGAGATTCTAATTGCTTAAAATCCTGTTCAAAGCTATCACATTTATTGGTAATAATCTGATTAATTTCCTCCGTAATATGATCTCGAAATTCCAGTCCCGCTTCTTGTAATTGTTGATTCAGCAGTTGTAACTCCTGGGCTTTCATCGCTTCAATTTCCCGGGGTTGACTGTCTAAATCAATTTGAATTGATTCATAATATTTGCGTAGGGGAATACAAATATCTTCTAAATCATCCGCTAAATTTTTAAACAGTTGGGGGCGTTTTTCTTCGGTTAAATAGTAAGTAATGGCGTTACGAAATTCCTCAATTCCGCTATCTTTAATTAACTGATCAACTAAGGGTTGTCCCCAATCGGCTAAAATTCGGGTGTAGTTTTGATTCGGAGATTCAAAACCATTAATTGTGACTCGAAACTGGATGGGAAGTTTGCGAGAACTGCCACAATAGTTATTAAAAGCATAGACAAATTGGGGAGTTTCTTCTTCGCCTCCAAATCCTTTAATACTTTCGGCGAAAATACTATCTAAACCAAAGCGATCGCGTCCACTTGTACCTTTAATTTGACTACCATAAAACCCTAATAATCCACTGGTTTTATAGACCCTGGTGGTATCCTGAAAGTCAGAATAAATTAAGTTCTCTAACCGTTGACGTAATTGGGCATTATACCAGGTTTCATCAATCCGATTAAAAATATAAAAAACGCGATCGCGGATACTCGGATTTTGACGAATTCTTTCTAAGAGTTCCGTTTCTTCTATCGTCATTTCTCCCGCCGATGCGGGTTTCAAAACACAGACCACCGCCGAGGTATCGGGGTTCTCGATTTTGTTATAGGTTAATTGGGCATCTTTCTCCACGGGAGCGTCAATTCCCGGGGTGTCAATAATCACATTTCCATCTTTTAATAGGGGATGGTAGCAATAGTATTCAATCCGTTTTAAGACCGCGCTATTACTCCCTCGACGGGCATAACCCGCCGCTTCTTTGAGGTTGGAAAAGTTAAACTGTTCCATCGAATAAGTGGCGTTATTTAGGGTTTGAATGCGATCGCGATTTTCCGTAAATCCCTTGATTAATAAATCTAAGGCTTTAGCTTGTTTTGCCCGTTCCGATTTATTCACTCCTCCTTCTTGCTGAATAATTCTTTCGCATCCTTCTACTAATACATCAATCATGTCATTTCGATTGATATTAACGTTAGAAGATAACCCCAATAATTGACATAAATTAGTAACTTGTTCCCGAATTTCGGCTTCACTTAAAAAGGTTAAAACTACCCGTTCTTGATCAAGTTCAGCATAATCAATATAGCATTCAGTTCCGGTGGCGTGTCCCTCGGCACTATATAATAATTCCCTTTCTAAAAGGGCATTAATTAACATGGATTTTCCTGCACTAAATGCCCCCGCAAACACAATTTCAAATTTGGGAGAAATGACTTTCTTTAAAGAAGCATGAACAGCAGTAATATCCTGTTGGCGCAGAGTGGGTTCTTGATGCAGAAGTTTGACTAAGCCTTCAACCTGATGTTGTAAATTTTGGCACTGGGGCGATAGGGGATGACTCATAGATACAACTTTACCTTTATTGAAAAATGTCTCACTTTAGATTATCCCTGATCAGATATAACTTTGGGATTAAATTTTACTTTAATTTACAATTTCAGTGTTAATCAGGTTCTAGTTTTAGTTAACTGAGGTAAATTAAAGAAAGTATGCTATAATCAAATGCCAATTTAATTCATATAGTGGTACATCTTTACTTTTAAAATAGACCCTTGTATTATAAAATATGGACGATTTGACACCAGCATTAACAACTCAAGATATTAAGGTGACGATACTCCTTTTGGGAGGTTATCAATATCAAATCACCTTACCCTCCAATTCTCCCTTACTCTTAAATTTATTAAATGCGGTAGTTCATCCCACCGAAAAAAATCAGGATGAACCGCCAAAATTGTTTCAAATTCCGATGAATGGACAACAACAAGCCCTCTGGTTTTCTAGTAATTCTCTAGTCGGAGTAATTACCGAACCACCGATTTTTATTAAAGCTCATACTCCCGCAATTCCAGCTACACCCCAAGGGGAAATTTTTAAACTTAAATATTGGCAAATTGATAATTTTTTATCTCCAGAAGACTATCAAAATCTTCTGAATTATGCTTTAGAACAAGAACAGCAATTCCAATTAACTGGCCCAGCTACCAACACATCAGACTATCCTGAACATCGGGATTCTTTGGTTCTCTATTATTCTCCAGATTTTGGTGATATGGTTATAAACCGAGTTAAAGCGATGTTCTGGAAAGCCTTAGAAAAACTTGATATTCCCCCGTTTCCAATTACCCATATTGATGCCCAACTGACTGCCCATAATCATGGTCATTATTTCCGCATTCATAATGATAATGGTTCGGCTAGAGATGAAACTCGAATGTTAAGTTACGTTTATTATTTTTATCAGGAACCCAAGGCTTTTACTGGAGGAGAATTATTAATTTATGATACCCAATGGCAAGGTCAATATGCTTATTCTAAATTAGAAAATTTTCAAGCTATTGAACCTCTGAATAACCGAATTATCTTTTTCTATAGTGGTTTAATGCACGAAGTTCTGCCCGTTAATTGTCCTTCTAAACAGTTCAAAGATAGTCGATTTACGGTGAATGGTTGGGTGAGAAAATAAAAGCTATCGTAGGAAACAGGCTCCCAAACCCCCCATCGGTGTCAGGATTTTTTATCATTAAAAAAGTAGCGATGAAGTTAGGGTTAGACCTTAGTGGAATCAGTAGGGTGTCTTTGTCAGCACCATTGAAAGTCCGTTTATGGAATCTTCAAGAATCCCCGTCCCTTTAGGGCTGGGGAGTGTCAAGTAGACATCACAACTTCGACACTCAGAGTGTCTTCAGACCTGAGAGTGTCAAAATTATGTGATAATATGGGGAGAAATGGACTCTCGACGATCTTTTATTTATTGTCGAGTCCATGCAGGTTTATTTAAAATTTAACCATGAGTAGCTCCCTAACCAAAGCTGTCTTATTTGTAGACGGCTATAACATAATTGGAATATGGCCTCTATTGCGACAGAAACGCGATGTTGATGATATGGAAACAGCGCGGAGACACTTGATTGAAACCTTAGTGGACTATAGTGCCTTTGAGGGACTTGATGCCCGACTGGTTTTTGATGCTCACTATCAAAATACCCCCGGTGTCAGCGAAACTATTACTCGCAATGTGTCGATTCATTATACCGGTTTTGGGCAAACCGCAGATACTTATATTGAAAAACTCTGTGCTTCTTTAGGCCGCCAACTGAGGTTGTCCCGACGTCGGTTAATTGTGGCGACTTCAGACCGCGCTCAACGGTTAACCGTGACGGGCTATGGTGCTGAGTGGATGTCCGCCGAACAGTTAGCAGAAGCGGTGGAAGCCACTACCCAGCGTCGTCAGCGTCGTCATCAACCACGGAAGCCATCTTCGAGTCGTTTCTTGGCTAATTCCCTAGACGCAGAAGCTCAAAACCGTCTGGCTCGCATGAGGATGGGGTTATAATCACGGTATAAAGAGGGTTTCAGCTTTTGCAACCAAAGTCAAAAAAATTTTTTCAAAAAAGCTTGCAAAAAATTAGGATCAGGCGCTACTATTAGTAACTGTGGCTAAAAGAGAGACACAACGTTCCTCGGTAGCTCAGTGGTAGAGCGATCGGCTGTTAACCGATTGGTCGTAGGTTCGAATCCCACCCGAGGAGTTTAACAAAATATTCTTTGAATCTCAGGTTAGATTTTAACCTAGTCTGAAATTTTAAGCCAGTATCCTACATTTCTATTGAGAAAGGTAGGATATTGTTTTGTATATGCTCAAAACCATTACATCTGATATCAAGGATGATCTTACCCTTATTTCTGAGTTTAACCTTATTGGCCCAAGCCGCCCCTCCGGTGAATGAAATTTTGCAACCGCAGCAGGTGCGACCCCTACCCGGACAATTAGATAAAATTCCGGTATTTAATAGTAACAGTCCCGAACTGATTTTAAACGAAGGAATTTTACTTTCTACTTTTCCAAAAACCAATAAAAAACAGCCAGAAGCCCACTTAAATTTTCCCTTTCAAGGCAAATTTGATATTTTTGCCCACCATATTGCTAAACCTCCCCAAGAACATGATTTAAGAACCCTTTATTTAGGCATATTAGCCTATAATCCAGGGAATAAACCCGTTACTATTAATATTTTAGAAGCAGCCAGTTATTTAAGTCAACCCGATGCGCCTTTTATTCCCCTTGATGCTATTTTAGATAATTCCGCAGGTAATATTTTTGCTGGGCCAGGAAGTCGGGTGATGAATGATATTTTACGGGGAAAACGACAAACTGAATTTGTGGAAAAAATTATTATTCCCCCCCAAAGTAGTCGTCTTTTATTAAATGCTCCAATTCCGGTTAAAAATTTAGAACCTCCTTTAAATGGTCGGTCTACTTTAATGCGTTTAGAGAGTGATGGCGAGGTTTATATTGCTAGTTTAGCTAAATATGCAACACTACAACCAAATAGAATAGAAATCGCGCCTACTTTAACACAATGGGAACAATTATTACAGCAAGGAATGTTAGTTACACCTAGAGATCGTACCCCCACACCTCCTAATACTAATTCTGAACAAATTATCTATGGACGGGTGGCTGGAGTGGCATTGGGTTCCCGTTGGAATGCTAATATTGTTGATCCAAATAGTTCTATTTTAACTATTCCTGAATCGGGAAAAGCATTTTCTTATCCGATTGCAACCTTACCCAGAGGACAGTTAGGAACTAATCAAATTCAAAGTGCTCCTTTAGTGGTTAGATATCCCGATACCGCCTATCAAGCTCACGGAAATTATGGGATAGAATATAACTTAATTTTACCACTTTATAATCCCAAAAGTCAACCCCAACAAGTTATTTTAACCTTACAAACTCCGATCAAAGAAGAAAAATTATCCCAACCTGGATTAAGGTTTTTTGACCCTCCAGCCCCTCAAGTTTTCTTCCGAGGTACTGTTAGGTTGAGCTATGAAGATGATCAAGGAAAATCCCAAATTCGCTATATTCATTTAGTTCAAAGACGGGGACAACAAGGGGAAGCGTTAGTACAATTAACCCTAAAACCTCAAGAAACTCGACCCGTTAAAGTTGATTTTCTCTATCCTCCTGATGCTTCTGCTCCTCAAGTTTTGACGGTGAAAACATTACCGTTAAAATGATAGATTGTAGTCTTTATTTAACCACAAAAACACAAAGAATTTATAAACACTAATTTTGTAGGTTGATTTTATGTCTCAAAGCGATGCACCCAAACCTAAACCACCTCTGGATAAACCCCCGCCACCGCCCCCAAAACCTCCTGATTGGGGGACATTAGGATGGTTAATCGTTGCATTATTTTTATTCATTATTGCGATAGGAAATGCTTCGGGATTTGGAGATAGTCAAAACCGACCATTAACTCCTAGTTTTGATCAAACAGAATCGGATAATTAGGGGGTTATCATTTCGTTGTTGTGCTTTAGCACCTCTATTAAGAGCGCTAAAGCGCAACAAAATTCAAAAAAAATTAACCAATGGTTAAGGCTAAATCCGTGGGTGATGTGATGACCGTGGCTGTTTGGACAACACTAGGTTGGACGTTTTTAACAATTCCTAAAATTCCTGAATTTGTAATCTTAATTACGGTGTCATTCCCAGAGGAGGTAAAACTTAAATTAGCCAGAGGAATTGTATCAAGGATATGAATTTTATCGCCTTCTGAAACCTTGAAATCCGTAATAATATCGGCTAAATTGATATCAGAAACCGTGGCGGCTTCATCCCCTCGCAACATGAAAATATCAGTCCCTCCTCCTCCGGTTAAAGTATCTGTTCCTAAATCTCCGATTAGGAAATCATTACCATTATTGCCATTTAAACTATCATTGCCTTGTCCACCTCGAATAAAGTCTGAACCTGCACCTCCAAAGATAGTATCATCCCCCCGATTTCCATTTAAAATATCATTGCCTTGTCCCCCGGTAATAATATCATTATCTTTTCCTCCCAAAATATAATCATTGGCATCATTTCCATCCAGAGAATCATTTCCAGCATTTCCATTAATTACATCATTTCCTGTCGAACCAGTAACCAAATCATTACCGCCTCCAGCTAATAGTCCCCGATGATTATTTAGGGTAATATCAGGAGTCATGGTTATGACATTATCTGCATCTAAATTACGAGGATAGGCATAACTTAAAGGCAAACTAGCACGATTTATGGTATTAATAAATCCATTCAAGATATTCGCATCTGAAATAATTCCAGAAACCCGACTGGGAATAATTCCATCGACAACAGCTGCATCCCAAATTTGATTACCTACTCGAATTTGATTGACGACATCAAAGCCTTGAGTTACTGTGCCAAAAACCGCATAATTTCCGTCTAAGTTTGTGGAATTATCTGCTAAATTAAAATAGAATTGGGATGAAGCCGTATCGGTTCCCGAAGACCGCGCCATGGCAATGGAACCGACGACATTACTTAACACCGGAGGAACGGTAATTCCTGCTTCTTTAAAGGTTTTGCTATAGATAGGTTCTGTAGCACCTTTGGGTTTAATTTCTAAGGGAATATTTCTAACTTTACCCGTAGCAGGATCAATAAAACCCCCACTTCCTAACAAATTTGCAGCCACATTAGGATATTTACTTTGGGGGTCACCACCTTGAGCAACAAAGGGCGTGGGGTCAATAACAACGCGATGAAATAGGGTATTATCATAAACATTTCGTTCAACTAAATCAACGAAATTTCCAGCCGTTATCGGAGCATTTGCACCATCAACTTGAATCGTAATTGGTAGTCCTTCAACTACCATAATCACGGTAGCAGCACTGGTTAAGTTGGGTAGATCAGCCATAATAAAATAGTGGGTTAAATGGTCTAAAATGAGGTACAATTAACCTAATTGTCTCTTTATATTTTACAATAAAGATTGCAATTAGAATCAGATATTGCCAATATTAGGACACCCAACCTCAAATTTAAGTTCCTGTTATTCCTAAGATTGGGTAAACTGGATCAAAAGTTGTAATTATCCTTCATAATCATGTCCCGTCGTTTCTTTCTAAGTTTCCTCTTATCTCTGGGTTTAGCTGTGTTTAGCTTCAAACTCACTGCGCCCGCTTGGGCGTTAGGGGGAAAATTGCCACCATTGAATCAACCCGCCCCTAATTTCACCTTACCAACTAATAGTGGAGAGGGAAAAATTTCTTTATCTGATTATCAAGGACAATGGGTTATTCTCTATTTTTATCCTAAAGATTTTACTTCTGGATGTACTTTAGAAGCTCGTCGTTTTCAACAGGATTTACCAAAATATTTAGCTAAAAATACTAAAATTTTAGGGATTAGTGCCGATGATATTCAATCCCATGCTGAGTTTTGTGATTCAGAAGGTTTAAAATTTCCCTTACTGGCTGATGTTGACGGAAAAGTAAGTAAATCCTATGGCTCATGGATTAATTTTATATCAATGCGTCATACTTTTATTATTGATCCTGATGGAATTTTAAGGGAAATATTTTTAGGGGTTAATCCTGCTATTCATAGTCAGGAAGTGTTAGCACGTTTGGATGAATTGCAACAAACCAAAACCAGTTAGTTTAAATTCACAGCCAAAAAGGGAAGGTTGAAATCACCATCCCTTTTTTTAAAATTACTTTTCTTTAAACCGGGTTTAATCCTAACATTGCCTTTAAGGTAAAAAAGGTAAATGCAAAAACACTTAATAATAAAATTATTAATGCAGTTGCTGTTACCGGACGATTTAAGAGGGGTTTGAGACGTTCAAATAGGAAAAAGAAAATTCCTAAAGTAAAGGTAATAAAATAACGGGGATAGCGAGAAACGTTTTGAAAAAATTCTTGCATTGTCGTGGTTGGGATTAATTTCAGATTAAAGGTTTTACAATTTTAACAGATTTCGGGATTATTTTTTAAGATAATTTTAGGATAAGCGATCGCCCGATTCCGAGTCAAACCAGTGTATCCGTTGGGGCGATAAACTCAACTTTATGGTTTCACCTTCCCAAGTTTGCTGTGCGGGAACCAAAAAACGGATTGTTTCATGGGATTGGGTGATTCTCACATTCAACAGTTTTTCTTTTCCTAAATCTTCCACTAAAAAAATTTTACTTTCTACATTGACAGAATCTTCCCGATTTTCTAAATAAATATCTTCGGGGCGAATTCCTAAGATAATTTGAGAAGGTTGGGTTTTCAACTCAGGTAAGGGAATTTGAAATTCTCCTAAAATCCCATAATTTTCGCGACAATTTAAGCGAATTAAATTCATCTGAGGACTTCCCACAAAACCCGCAACAAATTGATTAGCCGGAGCATTATAAATCTCTGAAGGAGAGGCTAATTGTTGTAAATAACCTTGATGAAGTACAGCAATTTTACTCGATAAAGTTAGGGCTTCGGTTTGGTCATGGGTAACATAAACAACAGGTTTTTGTTGAGAATTAAATAACTGTTTTAAATCGGCTCTTACCTGTTCTCGTAATAGAGCATCTAAATTACTTAAGGGTTCATCTAATAAAAAAACTTCGGGATTTCTGACTAAAGCTCGTCCTAAAGCAACCCGTTGACGTTGCCCCCCGGACAGTTGAGCAGGTTTTCTGAGTAATAAATGTTGAATATCTAAGCGATGAGCGACATCATTAACCCGGGTTTCAATCTCAGAAATAGGAATTTTTCTTAATTTTAAAGCCGTTGAAATATTATCAAAAACCGTTAAATGGGGGTACAGGGCATAACTTTGAAAGACCATGGCAATATTCCGTTGACCGGGGGGAAGGGTGGTCACATCTCGATGGCCTAAAATAACTTTTCCCTCGGTGGGTTGGTCGAGTCCTGCAATCATTCTTAATAAGGTTGATTTTCCACAACCCGAAGGGCCTAATAGGGTGAGAAATTCCCCATCATTGACCTCTAGGGTAATATCTTTTACTGGAATGACTTGGTGGGAAAATTGCTTTTTTAAATTGATAATTTCGAGTTTTGCCATGATTTATGATCTCCATTAATTGTTAAGATTATTGTTAACCTTTGACGGCTCCTGCGGTAATGCCTTGAACAATTCGCCGTTGAAAAATCAAGACTAAAATGATTAAAGGAAAAGTTCCGGCTAAAGTTGCAGCCGCCATTGGCCCATAGGGAATTTCTAATAAAGAAGCACCCCCCAGTTGAGCGACGGCCACGGGAATGGTATATAAATCTTCCCGGGTAATAAAGGTTAGGGCAAAAATAAATTCATTCCAGGCGAAAATAAAGGTTAATATACCCGTGGTGACTAAGGCAGGAAAGGTTAAGGGTAAAACAATATTTAATAGCATAGATAGGGTATTGTAGCCGTCAATTTTGGCAGAATCTTCTAAATCTTTAGGCAATTGTTGGAAAAAAGTTCTTAAAATTAAAATGGTTAAGGGTAAATTAATTGCTGTATAGGGGATAATTAACGCTAAATAATTATTCCCGATATGAAAAAATTTAATTAACTCTAACAATCCCATAAATAATAAAATATAGGGAAATAATGTTATAATTAAAATCAGTACCAAAATTAAATTTTCTCCAGGTAGCTTTAATCGAGTCAGGGCATAGGCAGCCGGAGCGCCAAGGGTTAAGCATAATAAAGTTGAAATGATAGAGACAAAAGCACTATTGAAAATATATCTCAGAAATTGACTTCCCAAGCTGAGATAATGTTGAAAAGTCAGTTGTTCTAAACTGGGAAAATAAATATTAGGAACCGTTGAAATCGCAGCATTAGTTTTAAAAGAAGTGAGTAATTGCCAGAAAACTGGAGCCAAACAAAATAAAACTGTGGAGATTATTCCCAGGGTGAGTAAAATCTTTTTTCGAGGGATAAAACTAACGGAATTTGAGGGATTAAAATTTGCCATTTATTGATCTCCAATCATATTAACACGCAGTTTTGATAAGAAAAAAGCCGCAATACAAACCGCAACAATTAATAATAAAAAGGTGACGACCACTAAAGCCGCCCCATAACCAAAATCCAGATACCTTCTAATGGTGGCATAAATATAAACAGAAACGGTTTCCGTTGCCCCTGCTGGCCCCCCTCCAGTCATGACTTGAACTAAATCAAAAATCCCAAAGGCTTGAGCGAATCTAAACAATAAGGCAATAATAATTTGAGGGGTAATTAAAGGAATTGTGATTTGATAAAAACTTTGAATTGAGTTTGCCCCATCCATAGCATGGGCTTCATACAAATCCTGGGAAACAGATTGCAGTCCGGCTAGTAAAATAATAGCAATAAAAGGGGTAGTTTTCCAAACATCGGCAATAATCAAAACAAACATGGCTCGACTGGGTTCTCCTAACCAAGTCATAGGACTATTAATAATATTAAGACGCTGTAAAATATCATTCACCACACCATATTGGTCATTAAAAATCCAAGCCCAAGCTAACCCCATGACCGCCGTAGGTAAGGCCCAAGGAATTAAAGCTGTGGTTCTGACCAAACCTCGACCTTTAAAACTTTGATTCAGAATTAAAGCCATGAATAAACCCAAGATTAATTCTAAGATAATAGAAATACTGGTAAAAACCGTTGTATTCCATAAGGTTTGCCAAAATCGACCATCCGCTAAGATACGTTGATAATTATTTAATCCTGAAAAAATGGGTTGTAATTGAGTTCCTAAATTTTGGGTGAATACACTTAATGAAAAAGCCCTTAAAATTGGGTAAATAAACACTAAGGCAATCATGAACAAAGCGGGTGAAATTAACAGCCATCCGGTTCGTTTTTCTTGTTTTTCTAAAGAGTTAGTATTCATGCTCAAAATTCACTCATTAATGTTTAATAAAGTTCGAGTTTCCCTGGCTGCCTCTTTCATGGCTGCTTCCGGGGTTTTACTCCCGGTTAATGCCGCACTCAAATAGCGTTGGAGAATATCTGAGACTTGGGCATATTGGGGGATGGGAGGACGTAAAACCGCATTTTCAGCCCCTTGTAAGAGGGCGGGTAAATAGTTATATTTGGCGACTAAAATATCATCGGTAAATAAGGATTTTCGAGAGGGAACATAGCCCGTTTCTAAAAAATATTGTCGTTGAATATCGGGTTGATTAAAATATTCAATCACTTGCCATGCTTCCCGTTGATGTTTAGAACTTTTAGAAATCCCAAATCCCCACCCTCCTAAACAAGCACCGCTTTGTTTTCCGGGTAAATTAACCATTGGTTGAATCCCATATTTTCCCCTAATGGGAGAGTTAGCAGCCAAAGCATAAACGTAGGGCCAATTTCTTAAAAAAACCGTATTTCCACTTTCAAATAATCGGCGAGTTTCTTCTTCTGCATAGGTCGTAACGCCAGGGGGAGAAATACTTTGTTCAATGGTTTGTCGTAAAAAATTAACGGCTTCTATACTTTCGGGCGCATCTAATCCGATAGCTTGGGTTTCAGGATTAACCCAGAATCCTCCATATCCCTGTAAAATTTCCGTGAACATGGCGGCTAATCCTTCATATTGTTTTCCCTGCCAAACATAACCCCATTGGGCTAAATTTTGATTTTGAAGGGTTTGGGAGGTGGTGAGTAAATCTTGAAAGGTTTTAGGGGGTTTTAATCCGGCTTTTTCTAATAAATCCGTTCGATAATATAACATTCCAACATCTGTTCTAAAGGGCATCCTATACAATTTATTTTGATATTTTCCTCCTTGAACATCGCCCTGAATATAATCAGTTAATTTCTGAGGATCAACTTTTTTGGTTAAATCTTCTAACCATCCTGCTGCGGCAAATTTTTGTACCCAAACCACATCCATATAGACTAAATCATAGGGAGAATCTCCGAGTAAATAGGCAGAGGTATATAAATCTTCAACCAGATTACTATTATTCGGGGCTTTAACCACTTCTAAACGAATTTTTGGATGGGTTTGATGGAAACTATTAATAATCGGTTGCCATTGGGTTGATTCTAATGCTTGAACTAAAACTTTAAGGGTAACAGGTTGTTGTGTGAAAGCAGGTTTAATCATTAATATACTGATGATAACTCCTATCAATGAAGTTAAAATAAATTTATAAAATAATGGAATTTTAAATTTAACAAAAATCATTTTTTAAACCTCAAAATTATGGATTTTTATCTTTTCATTTTCCTAACAACATAATTTTGTCCTTAGACTCCTTATTCTAGCAGGGGTTGACAGGGCTTGGAGGAAGGAGATATTGATTAGGAGTCTTAACTAATCTGGGATTTATAGCAGTTGCCGCATCTATTAGGACATTCTTGAAAACTAAAAGCTGCTCATAGTAAGTATTTACCTATAGCGAGATTGCCTATTCCCTATTGCCTCTTGCTATACCAGGGATTTTGGGTTTAAAGCCCTGCCATTTAATGGTAATGGAGGGCGGTATTGTTTTTTATTGCTTTCTGATATAATTCTCTGAACTTGAGCAGACGGTTTTCTTGCGGGGATTGATTAAAATGATTCTGAAGTTGCAAGAGGCTGGTCAAATTCCGATCTCAAAAATGTGTGTCACCTGTCACTTTTTTCAGGCTGATCGTTATCCGAATAGCGATCGCCCCCATCATTGTGATTTCGTGGATGCACCCTTTAGTGATCGCAATTTGCATCTGGAATGTCCTGAACAAATTGGCATTTAATTTTAATTTATGGATATTTTAATTGTTGAGGATGAACCAGAAATTGCCCGTTTAATTCAGCATACCTTAGAAGCGGAAGGATTTTCTTGCCAAATTTCTAATAATGGTTTAGCCGCTTTACAAAAATTTCAAGAATTACAACCGGATTTAATTATTTTAGATTTAATGATTCCGGGGTTAGATGGCTTAGAAGTCTGTGCTAGAATTCGTCAAAAACCCGGGCAAAAAGACCCCTATATTTTAATGTTAACCGCAAAAGGTGAAGAACTAGATCGGATTATTGGTTTATCTACTGGCGCGGATGATTATTTTGTTAAACCCTTTAGTCCTAGAGAATTAGTTGCTAGAGTTAGAGCATTATTAAGACGGAGTTTGCGCCAAGGAAGTCAACCGAATCAAGTCTATCAAACCCCGCATTTTTTAGTCGATTTAGACCAAAGAATTGCCAGCTATCAATTAGAGTCAGGGAACACAGAAACCCTGGATTTAACTACTTTAGAATTTAATTTATTATCAACTTTTCTGAGTTATCCGGGTCGGGTTTGGAGTCGTACCCAACTCATTGATAAACTTTGGGGAGATGACTTTTTTGGTGATGAAAGGGTTGTGGATACCCACGTCGCTAGACTGCGGAAAAAAATTGAACCTGACCCCTCCCATCCCACTTTTATTAAAACTGTGACCGGGGTGGGATACAAATTTGAAGATGCTGTTATAGGAGGTAATGGGTAATGGGTAATGGGGAAGAAAGACTTTATTGCCTATTGCCTATTGCCTATTGCCTATTGCTATATTTTTAATTAAAATTGAGGTATTTAAGGTAAAATAGATTAATTGTATTAATAATGTTATCACAATGAGTAAATCAAAACCTCTGACAGACCTAGAATTAATTGATTGTGCGAAAGCTAATGCTAAACAAGGCGTTGCAAATGCAGCCAAACTATCGGGTTATGGGGATGATGTAGACAAATTTATGGATGCACTGCAAACCGCTTGTCGTAGAATTGGAGTTAATATTGATTCCCTATCGGATTTAGTTAAAGAGCAGCAGCAAATTCGACAAATACCCGGGTTAGAAATTGCTCCAGATTCAGAATCAAGTTTATAAAGTATTTTTATAAGCGGTTAAGCATATAAATTCTCTATTCTGAAATCCTTAAATCCTTGTAGTAGTGCGAGCGTCCTCGCTCGCTAGTTTATGCCTAGCAAAGAGGGTTTGGAGACCAAACCCCTACGATAACTATTCTAATTTATTAGAAGCCGAATAAACCGCTTTAACATTATACCAATTCAGAAATATTCTAGCAATTTCTAAAGCTAATTGTGATTTTCCTTGATTAATTAAATATTGTAAAAACCCCGCCATTGTCCGTTCGTTTAAACGCCCTCCCAAAGATAATAAACCCCATAATATTTTATGTAATATTGTCATTTGAATCATCATTTTAACTTCAAAAGAGGGATGTTTTTGATAAAATAAAACTCCCATTCTCCCCCGTTGAATTTCTCGATCTATTAATTTCGGTAATTGTTCCAAATCAAACGCCGGATGCCAATGATAACCCACAGCATCGGGACATTTAATTAACTTTAAACCTAATTTTTTTAACCTTACCCCTAATTCTAAATCTTCCCAACCATATTGTTGAAATTGAGGATCAAATAACCCGGCTTCAATTAACCAATGACGAGCGATCGCCACATTTCCAGTAGCAAAATAAGCCGCCGAAAAATCAGTAATTTTATAAGGTTCAGAAGTTGGATCTTCAAAATTACAAGTATTAATTACCCGACCATAGGTAAAAACTTGATCTGAAGTTTGATATCCCTCAACTAAACTATTAGCATGGGATTGTAAAAACGTTTTGGTTACTATTAAATCACTATCAATAAAAATAATAGTTTCTCCCAAAGCCTTTTCTATCCCTAAATTTCTCGCCGCGGCTGGCCCTTGATGGGATTGACAAAATAGCTGAACATGGGGAAAATCTAACTTATTTTCCTCTAACCAATTTAAGGTTCCATCGGTTGAACCATCATCAACTAAAACTACCTCATAGTTAGTAATAGTATGATCATATTGTTGCTGTTCTAAGGCTTTTAAACACTTTTGTAAAATCGGTAAACGATTATAGGTAGGAATGACAATACTTAAAAACACAGTTTTTCTAACCTGAAACTTAAATCACTATTATTATTAACTACTTACCCGAAAAAAATCCAGTCCCCTCCCCCTGAAAGTGGCCCCAACTCAAATATATAGAATTCCTGACATCAAAAGGGCATGAAAGGCGAGATAATGTAACATTTGGTTACTTGAGGAGAAATATTAATCATGGGTCGCGCTGAAAAAGTTGTGCTTGCTTATTCAGGTGGGGTGGATACCTCCGTTTGTATCCCCTACTTGAAAAATGAGTTTGGCGTCAAAGAAGTAATTACCCTGGCCGTAGACTTGGGACAAGGGGATGAATTAGGGCCTGTTCAACAAAAAGCCTTGGACTCTGGCGCCGTCGAGTCCCTGGTAATTAATGTCCAAGATAGATTTGTCAAAGACTATGCGTTTCCGGCCATTCAAGCCAATGCTTTGTACGAAAACCGTTATCCCCTGGCCACGGCCTTAGCCCGTCCGTTAATTGCTAAAACCTTAGTGGAAGTGGCCGAAAAATACGGAGCCGATGCTATTGCTCACGGTTGTACCGGAAAAGGTAACGACCAAGTGCGGTTTGACGTCTCCATTGGTGCGCTCAACCCGAAAATAAAAATTCTGGCCCCCGCCCGGGAATGGGGCATGAGTCGGGAAGAAACCATTGCCTACGGGGAAAAATTCGGCATTGCTTCCCCGGTGAAAAAATCCTCTCCCTACAGTTTAGATAGAAATTTGTTAGGAATTGCGATTGAAGCTGGGCCCTTAGAAGATCCTTGGACGGAGCCCCTGGAAGAAGTCTATGCGATCACCAAACCGATTTCTGAGACTCCTAACGAACCTGAATATATTGAAATTGGGTTTGAAACTGGAGTTCCGGTGAGTTTAAATGGTAAGGCAATGGACGGTGTTCAATTAATTGGAAAATTAAATGAAATTGCCGGAAATCATGGGGTTGGACGCCTGGACATGATTGAAAACCGTTTAGTCGGGATTAAATCAAGGGAAATTTATGAATCTCCGGCGATGATTGTGTTAATTAATGCTCACCGAGATTTAGAAAGTTTAACCTTAACCGCCGATGTGACTCGTTATAAACGGGGCATTGAAGAAACCTATAGCCAGTTGGTTTATAATGGCCTCTGGTATAGTCCGTTAAAAGCGGCTTTGGATGCCTTTATTCAACAAACTCAGGAACGGGTTTCGGGTGTTGTCCGAGTCAAATTATTTAAGGGAAATGCCACAATTGTCGGCCGGAAATCTGCCAATTCCCTCTATAGTTTGGACTTAGCAACCTACGGCTCCGAAGACGTTTTTGATCATAAAGCGGCGGAAGGTTTCATTTATGTCTGGGGTTTACCGACTCGTGTTTGGTCTGAGAAAATAAGAGACTAATAATCTGATTAGAAATCAAATTCATCCTAGGGGTGAGACGCACCTCGCCCCTACACAGCAATCTCGGTATTTTTTAAGATTAATAATCTTGATCATTGTTTTTTGACACTCCCACCCCTTTAGCGTAGCGTAGGGGTGGGATTCTCGTATCTAGCCCAATCAAATAAAGACAGTTGAATATACTCTTTTTTATTGTTTTTCACCGAGTTCGGGGGTGCGCCAAACACCCCATAATTTAAACCGGATGAATCCATTACATAAATTATTCTGCCCTCGGTCACATCCCAATCTTTTCTCTGTCTCAACTTCTGGAACATCCTCTGTTATCGACAGATAGGCATACCACTTATTTCTGTGTTTAATCAACTTAAAAGAACCCCACTTAAAAGTGCCTGCGTCGCGTTTCATTTAAGCATAAAACAATACATAAATTTCCATTAAAAATTCAGTATTTTTACTGAAGACAAAGCAAAAAAAAATGGTTATAGTTACAAAATAGGGCTTTGCATCTCAAACAAATTTATGTCAAATTTTATATTTCCAGTGGTAGCCACCAATCAGTCAATCTTGGCTGATTTGTCACAAAAAATTCAAGAAAACCAAACTCCTCCAGTCAGCCAGTTTCAGAGGGATGATGGGGGGTCAGAGATTATCGGTTCACTAAACCAGGGCAATGTATTTGCAGGCAGTACCGCCAATGATTTTGCCACGGGGGGCAATCAAGCTGATGCTGTTGATGGGGGTGATGGCAATGACATCATCCTGGGTTTAAAGGGAGATGACATTCTCCTCGGTGGTAAGGGGAGCGATAACATTTCTGCTGGCAAAGGAAATGACCTAGTTAGTGGTGGAAAAGGCGGTGACCTGATCTCCAGCGACGAAGGAGATGATACGGTCTTCGGGGAAGAGGGTAACGATATTATCTTTGGCGGCAAAGGAAAGGATGCCCTGGATGGAGGGGCTGGAAATGATAACCTTTCTGGTGGAAGTGGTGACGATACCATTGTTGGCGGAGAAGGAGATGACCTGCTCTTTGGTGATCAAGGCAATGATACTCTTGACGGTGGGCCAGGGAAGGATACTCTCTATGGTGGAGAAGGAGACGACTCCCTAACCGGAGGATTGGATGATGATCTTCTGTTTGGTGGCAAAGGTAAGGATACCCTTTATGGTGGAAGTGGTGACGATACCATGGTTGGCGGAGAAGGAGATGACCTGCTCTTTGGTGATCAAGGCAATGATACTCTTGACGGTGGACTAGGGAAAGATATCCTTTCTGCTGGAGAAGGGGACGACTCCATGACCGGAGGACTGGATGATGATCTTCTGTTTGGTGGTCAAGGTAAGGATACCCTGATTGGCGGTGCGGGGGATGATCTCCTAACGGGTGGTAAGGGAAATGATACCTTTGTTTACGAAGGAGCTATCGATCAGTTAGGCCAAGATACATTAACTGATTTTAATGTTTCAGAAGATGCAATTGCCCTAAATTCCACGGATTTCTCAGCATTAGCTCCGGGTGTACCAGGCGCTTTAGCCAATGGAGAATTCCAAACCATTGCTAACTTCTCTGGAAAGGCTGCGGATGCGGGGGATGCTAATTTAATCTACGACCCAGAAAGTGGTTTACTCTACTATATTGACAAACAAGGGATTACAACTCCTATGTTAGATATGGGTAAAAATTTAACATTAGGTAATGATAATTTTGATTTGATTTAGAACTCGAATAGTTAGTACCCTCAAAATCTAAAAATAAATGTGCTTTTCTCGGATTTTTACAGTCTTGGTAACTTCATGCAAATGGAAGATTCTGAAGCAAGAAAATTAGCTGATAAGGCCTTATTTTACCAAAGTAAAGGACAACTAGATCAGGCTGTTTTATCTTATCAGCAGGCACTTAAAATTCGTCCTAACTGGCCGGAAGTTTATTATAATTTAGGGATTATTTTTGAACAACAACAGAACTTATCGGGGGCAGTTAGCTGCTACAAACAAGCTATTTTACAAGCCGATAATTATGCCGAAGCCTATTATAATTTGGGTGTTGTTTATCAGAAACAAGGTTTAATTGAAACAGCTATCAAGACATATCAAAAAACAGTTATTCTTGCGCCTGAACTTATTCGCGCTTATAATAATTTAGGATGTTTGTGGTTAGAAATAGGAGAATATTCCCAAGCGATTGAAGTTTTTAAACAGGGGATTAATCTCAATCCAGATCAGGCAGAACTTTATAATAATTTAGGTCAGGCTTGTTTAAAAAATGGTAGTTTAGATGAGGCGATCGCCCATTATTTAAAAGCAATTAAATTAGAACCAAATTTAGTTAAAGCCTATCAAAATTTAGGTCAAGTATTTTATCAACAAAACTTATTTGCTGTCGCCCTACAATACTTTCAGCAAGGCTTAAAAATTCAACCGGATTCTGTTTCACTTTATAGTCAATGTGCGATCGCCCTTCTCGCCCAGAAAAACTATCCCGAAGCTACTATTTATCTGCAAAAAATTGTAGGATTAGAACAACCCTGGATCACCGCCTATTGTGAATGGACAGAACAGTTTAAGACTGAAGATATTATCGATCAAGCTACGGTGGCTTGTGGTCAATTTTTGCGAACATTACAACAGCAAAACCCTGATATTACTCAAGTTAAAAAATATTTAGCTCAAACCTATTTATATTTAGGGAATGCTTTTGTTGAATATCGCAACTATCAAAGTGCAGAACGTTATTATCAACTAGCAGTTGATATTGATCCTAAATTAGCTGAAACTTATATTCATTGGGGAGATTGTTTAGCCAAACAATGGCGTTTTAATGATGCAGCTTTACAATATCATCAAGCTTTAGGACAACACCCACAAAATCCTGATTTTTACCAAAAAGTTAGTCAAGTTTTAGAGAAACAGCAACAAGTCGAACAAGGTAAATTAAAATTTATTTTAGTCAAAGATAGGGAAAATTTGACACTCCCAATTTCTTGGCAAAATCCAGATTTATCACAGCCTAAATGTCAAGGATTAGATTGTCAACCCTGTTTAAAAAAACTGCGCCAATACTTTCGACCCCAGCATTTAGGATTAGGAATAGAACAGTATTTCCTCTCGGATGATGTACCAGATAAATTAACCGAAACTACTGTCACAATTATTCCTCAAGGACAGGTTTGGGTCGCCCCTAAAACCAGTTGGTGGAATGTCTGTAATGCGATCGCTATTTTCAATAAAGACAGGGAATTAATTCCCGAATTATCTCGATTTTATCCCACACCGTTACCCAACTGTAAAAATTATGATTGGAGTCAACATCAGATTTTTTCCCTAGCAGAAATTCCCCCCTTAAAAATCATTGAAGGACGAGTTGCTGTTTTATCAGGACTGTCGGGAAATGTCTATTTTCATTGGCTAGTTGATATTTTACCAAGAATTAAAATATTACCAGAAAATGGGATTGATTTAGATTCCATAGATTGGTTTTTAATTAATTCTACCCAACAACCTTTTCAACGGGAAACCTTAGAAAAGATTGGAATTCCTCGCCATAAAATTATAGAAACCGATCAAGTTTCTTATCTCCAAGCATCCAGCTTAATTGTTCCTTCCTATCCTGCTTCTGTCGGGTGGGTTGTCCCCCATACAATCAACTTTCTGCGAAGTCTGTTTTTAACCGATATTTCTCCAACAATAAAAACCTATTCCCCCCGAATTTATATTAGTCGCAACCGAGCCCGATATCGGCGACTTTTGAACGAACCGGAAATTTTAGACTATTTGAATTCCTGGGGATTTGTTGCTGTAGAATTGGAAACCCTAACTGTTCAAGAGCAGGCTAATTTATTTTCCCAGGCTGAAGTTATTATTGCACCTCATGGAGCCGGACTAACTAATTTAGTTTTTTGTCAACCCCATACCGTTGTCATTGAGTTAGTTTCTCCCCATTATCTGCGCCCTTATTATTGGCAAATTAGTCGGCAGTTAGGACTCCAACACTATTCTATCCAGGGGGAAACTTTGGAATGTGCTTTTTTGCAACAACTGATGTATCCCACGCCACTGTTTGAAGATATCCAAATTAATCTGAAATCTTTACAAAGATTGCTGCAAGTTTGTGATATCCTTAAAGATAAGGGTAAATCTTATAATTCCTCTGGTAAACCCAGAATAATTATGCCATCTTCTGTTGATCAGGTCACAACCTTAGCCAATAGGTTGCAAGAGGCTAAAAATCATTTAGCTCAAAACCACTTTGAGTCCGCGATTTTAGCCTGTCAAAAGGTATTGGAAACTGATGTTAATTGTGGGGAAGCCTACACGATTTTAGGCAACGTGCTACAACTTCAAGGGAAGTTTGAACAAGCTCACAACTCCTATAAAACCGCAATTCAGTTACAACCCGAATCCCCGGAACCTTTAGGAAATTTAGGGAGTTTGTATGCTAGAAAACAACAATGGGATTTAGCGGTTAAATATTATCAATTAGCGTTAAAATATAAACCTAATTGTGATAAACTTTATCGCAATTTAGCTAAGGTTTTAACAAAATTAAATCGCCCGGATGAAGCGACGGAGTGCTGGTATCATAGTTATCGGTTACAGCCGGAACAGGTAACAGCCCAGGAACATTTACAGTTAGGAAAAACCTTATTAGAACAGGGAAAAATTGAGTTGGCGATCGCTTGTTTTAACGATATTTTAAAATCAAATCCGAGTTGGAAACAGGCTCAAATAGAATTAGAGAAAGCTGAACAGGCGAAGATCAAATCCGATCAAGTTTCTGTTTCCAACCATAAAAAAATCAATTCATTTATTTCAGATCCAAAAATAACTCTTTTAGATGATCAAAAAATCTTACAACAGGCAGAACTAGATCTTAAAAACAATTTGTTAAAAGAGGCGATCAGCCAATGCCAGCAGGTAATTGCCCAATCTCCCAACCAAACTAAAGCCTACGAGATTTTAGGGAAAGCCTTAAATCAACTGGGCCGCTTAGATATGGCCGTCAGAGCCTATCGAAAATTGGTCAAACTCAGCCCTGAAGATGCGATCGCCCATACAAATTTAGGGAATTTATACGCTAAACAACGGCAATGGCCATCGGCAGTTCTCGCTTATCAAAGAGCGATCGCCATCAATCCTAACCTAGCCGTAGCCTATCGTAATTTGGCCCAAGTATTAGATCGGGTGGGAAAACAGGATATCGCCGTCGAATATTGGTATCAAGGATTTAGTCTGAAACCCGAAGCGGTGAAACCCAGCCAGCATTTAGCCTTGGGTCGTTTGTTACTCCGTCAGGGCAAACTCCTAGAAGCCGCCACCTGTTACCAACGGGCGATTCAGCTAGATCCAGACTGTACCGAAGCCTACCATAACTTAGGGGAAGTGTTAGCCACTCAAGGGCAGTGGGATCAGGCAATTGCCCACTATCAAAGAGCTTTAGAAATTAATCCCCAGGCCTTTGAAACCTACAATAGTTTAGGCAAGGCTTTAGTTGTCCAAGGTCGATGGCCAGAGGTTTTAACCTGTTATCATCGGGCTTTGGAATTGAATCCTCGATTATTAATGGCGGTGCAGAATCTCACCCAAGCCCTGATTCAAAGCAGTCATTCTTTACCTCATAGTGAGAAATCTGACCAGATATTGCACCTGTTAACAAAGAATTTTCTGCCCGGACAAACTCAGTTCGGCACATCCCTACCCAGACGGGAGTTACAAAACGGTAAAGTTGGGGAAACCTGGACAACAACCGC
>Ga0082207_1000400_pt1 | contig 24994 bp, 22 predicted proteins | sample LakMenEpi10Aug09_FD_71540 | JGI IMG/M metagenome (GOLD analysis project Ga0082207, IMG submission 71540)
AAGAAGAAGCAGCGCTGTCATTTGCAGGTGCAATTAAAGATTTAGATCCATCCAATGGTCCATTCTTAGTTGTTGATATTGGTGGCGGATCAACCGAGTTTGTTTTTGGAACAGCAACAGTAGAAGCAGCCCGAAGTGTCAATATCGGTTGTGTACGCATGACTGAAAGACATTTTGCAAAAGATCCTGCAACACCCGAACAAATTGAATCAGCGCGCAGCGATATCCAGGCTGCTATTGCACAAGCCGCAGCTGTGGTCCCAATAACAACAGCCAAAACTTTGGTTGCGGTTGCAGGTACTGCGACCACAGTTGCTGCTGCAGCATTAGCGCTGCCTGAATACGATCGATATGCGATTCACTTGTCCAGAATTAGCGCACAACAAACCCATGATGCTGCCACCATGTTTGCCACAAGCACACGCGAACAACGTTTAGCTTTGGGTTATATGCACCCTGGTCGAGTCGATGTCATTGCAGCTGGATCACTAGTTCTTTCAGAGATTATGAAGGCAACTGGGGCTATTGAATTCGTGGCATCTGAATCAGATATTTTGGATGGAATGGCATTTTCTCTTGCCCGCAATTAAATCTATAAAGCTGCTAGACCAAAAAATCATCGCCTGTAAAAAGTGCCCACGATTGGTGCAATGGCGCGAAGAAGTAGCTGTTGTAAAGCGCAAATCCTATGAAAATGAAAAGTACTGGGGTAAACCTGTACCTGGCTTTGGCCCAGCCAATGCGCGAATTGTGATCGTTGGTTTAGCACCTGGTGCACATGGTGCCAACAGAACAGGTCGAATTTTTACCGGAGATTCATCGGGGGATTGGCTCTATAAAGCACTTCATAAGAATGGTCTAGCAAAAATTCCGACTAGCACATCCGCAGATGATGGACAGAAACTTATCGATACCCGAATCACTTGCGCTGTTCGCTGTGCGCCACCTGATAACAAACCTTCAACTGAAGAAAAGATTCAATGCTCTGATTACCTGGTAAATGAGATTGAACTTTTAATGCCAACTGCACGTACCTTTGTTGCTTTAGGCAGCTTTGCCTGGACCGCAATAATCAAAAGCCTGCGCGCACTTGACCATCAGATTCCTGTGCCGACGCCAAAGTTTGGTCATGGTGAAAGCTTTATATCGGTGGGGCCAGATGCAATCAAACGTTTAGTGTTAGCAAGTTATCACCCAAGTCAGCAAAACACATTTACTGGAAAGCTAACCGAACCAATGCTCAACTCTATTTTCAGGAAAGCAAAGAGTTTTAGCTAGCTGCGTTCTTTAGTTGCGCAATGTGGCTTTCAATGTGTTTTGCAGAAAGTGTGACAAGTTGTAAAAGAGTTACTTCACCGCGGTCTGGGTGTGTAGAAACTCGAGTCCAATCAGCATCAGATGCGTTTTTCAGAATCTCATAATTCATCGCATGTGATGCAGCAAGGGATTGAAGGGAGACAGCTACAGAACGCTTTCCGTACTGCAATCCAACAGGAAACTTTTCTTCGTCAAAAGGAACAATCGTGGGGTTGTCTTCACATAATGCATTTGCATATCTGACACCAAATTGAATTTCAGCATCTGCAATATGGTGAATTACAAATGCCGCAGACCATTCGCCATCCTTTGATTTGATAAGAGCGTCAGAGGAAATGCGCTTACCCTCTTCAACAAATGTCATTGCAGATGAGTGATACTTTTCAAGTAATTGTTGGTTGTCCATACCTTTATCGTAACCGTGGAATTTGCAGAATCTAGGCTCAGTTTCTGCAAAAGCCCCTCATCAAGTAAACTTCCGCAGAACTTGTTTGTGGCCCCCGTAGTCCAATGGCAGAGACAGAGGACTTAAAATCCTTCCAGTGTCGGTTCGAGTCCGACCGGGGGCACCAGTTCTAAGCGGGTTCTAAGCATCCAAGCGTGCACTTACTTAGCCGTAACCCCAACTAAACCGTACGATTGCCCTGCACCACAACCACCGGAAACTCTGGTGGCCCTACAAAAGGAGAACAAAGATATGCGCAGTTCAAACCCTGTTCTTGGACGGGCGTTTAATCAGCGTGGATACGCTGCATTCGATCCGAGCACAATTAACTCAGACCCAGCAGCGCTAGAGAATTTGTACAACACACCTGCCGCTTCATCATTACGCACAGGTCGCATGACGATTGATGATGTTGTCACTCGCACCGCAATTATGTTCGCAGTATTGGTAACAGTAGGTGCAGCAGCGTGGACGCTTAACCTTGGTGCCGGTGCACTATTGCTCGGCTTCCTTGGTGGTTTCGCACTTGCGATGGTTAACACATTTAGCAAGACAGTAAAGCCAGCACTTGCAATTGCATACGCAGCTTTCCAGGGCTTAGCTCTTGGCACGATCAGCAATCTGTACAACACCATGTACGACGGAATTGTTAGCCAAGCAATCTTGGTAACACTCAGTGCATTTGCGGGAATGTTGTTTGCTTTCAAGAGCGGACGCATTCGCGTAACACCTAAGTTCACAAAGGTATTGATGACAGCGCTCATCGGTTACCTAGTACTTGCTGTTGTTTCATTGGTGTCTTCATTCATCACCGGAACAAGCATTTACAGCATCGGTGGACTTGGTTTAATCATTGCAACAGGCGGAATGGTTCTTGCAGCCTTCTTCTTGATTCTTGATTTTGATTCAATTCAAAAGGGAATTGCAGCAGGAGCTCCAGAGAATGAGTCATGGAGAGCAGCATTTGGCTTGATGGTAACAATCGTTTGGTTGTACCTAGAGGTCTTGCGCGTGCTTTCAATCCTGCGCGGAAATGACTAATTAGATCTAATTAAAGATCTTCATCGACGGGCCTCAGGTTTTTAACCTGGGGCCCTTCGACATTTCTGGTCTCTGGAATTCGGTAGACCAAAACAAGAACAACTAAGAAGATTACTGCCGATGCCCCAAAAGCAGTTCTGTATGAATAAACATCCGAAATCCAACCAATAATGATTGGTCCGAAGATCATTCCTGCATCCCCTGCCATTTGGAAGATAGCAATAACCTTGCCGCCTTTACCTTTGATGATGTCTCCAACGATGCTGGCCGGCGTGATTGAAAGATAAGCCCCACCAAAGCCAAGAATGATCATGGAAATCAGGTACATCAATGGATTAATCGCAAAAGTCAGAACCAATATTCCGAGAAAGACAAAGTTGGCACCAAGTATCGATGCAGCTCGTCGGCCTTTTGAATCAGAATATCGTCCAGCTCGCAAAAGCACTGCCCCTTGCACCATGGCAGAAATAGCTAGGCCATAACCAACGATTGCGGTCGTGGAACCTAACTCTTCTGTCACGAAGACCGGCAAAATCGAAGCGCGCATTCCGAAGAAAACCCATGTTCCAATAAAAGCTAATACCAACGCAATTCGATACGCAGGCATTGCAAGGGCTTCACCAATAGTTGTGGCCGGTTCATCTGAACTGTTTTTAACTTTTGCACCAATTGAATCGCCCTTAAGGAAAATCAGTGCAACTAAACCGGAGCACAGCAATAGCCCTGAATACACAAAGAAGGGAGCGCGCAAGGAGATAAGAGACAAAACGCCACCAATAGCTGGACCAGCAATTCCACCAACAATAAAAGAACCTTGATAGACAGACTGTGCTTGACCACGTTGTGAATCGCTGACAGAACGCAGAATCACCGAACTTGCGGCAACGGAAAACATTGATGAACCAAGACCACCGGCTGCTCTAAAGAAAAGTAATTGATCGTAACTTTGTGCGATTCCAGCTAAGAAAGTAAAGGCAGAAACCATAAAGATTCCAGTTGAAAACACGGCGCGCTCACCAAATTTATCTACCAAAACACCTGAAATTAAGCCTGAAGCAAAGCGTGTGATTGCAAAGGCTGAAACCATTAAACCAATAGCTGCGTTATTTACACCAAAAGATTTTGCAAAGACTGGAATCGCGGGCATAACAATGCCGAAACCAACTGCAACAAAAAAGGAAGCCGCAACAAGAGAAGAAACTTCGCGGGGTAGATCTCTAAATGGTGATTTCATACTCATAGGAAGTGCAGTCTACTTGTTTGAATGTTGATGGGACTTGGTTCAGGGGTGGCTCAGAGGTAGTATTCAGGTGTGAAATCAGTTATAGCCGAAAATTTAGTAAAGAATTATCGCAATGGCGAAGTCAAAGCACTCAATGACTTATCTCTAGATGTTGAAGAAGGCACTGTTTTAGGCGTACTTGGACCAAATGGTGCAGGAAAAACTACAACTGTCCGAATTCTTGCAACACTACTTAAGCCTGATTCTGGATCTGCAACTGTCGCAGGTATTGATGTCATCAAGCATCCAGACAAAGTGCGTGAACAAATTGGTTTATCAGGTCAATATGCAGCTGTTGATGAAACTTTAACTGGCTGGGATAACTTGGTGATGTTTGGTCGCTTGTATCACTTAGGTCGTCAGAGCTCGGTTAATCGCGCAAATGAATTGCTTGAACGTTTTGATTTAACTGAAGCAGCACGTCGTCCCATCAAAACTTATTCAGGCGGAATGCGCCGTCGGCTTGATTTAGCGGCATCATTAATTGTTAAGCCAAAGATTTTGTTCTTAGATGAGCCAACAACTGGTTTGGATCCTCGCGGACGCCAAGATATGTGGGGCGTAATTCAAGAGCTTGTTAAGGGCGGCGTAACGCTCCTGCTGACTACTCAATATTTAGAAGAAGCAGATCAATTGGCCGATGAAATCGCAGTAATCGATCGCGGAACAGTAATTGCCCGAGGCACATCCGATGCTTTGAAAAAGCAGGTTGGCGGCGAACGTCTAGAAATTACTGTTGAACCTGCAGATCTAGCTACGACAAATGAGATTGTGGCCAAGATCAGTGGTCATGCAACACATGTTGATCACCGCACAGTAAGTGCTCCAGTGCTTCATGGATCTAAGGATCTGATGGAGGCCTTGCGTGCAATGGATGATTCCAATATCCATCCGTTAGATATCGGTTTGAAGCGCCCATCACTAGATGATGTGTTCCTGTCATTAACCGGCCACGTAGCTGAAGAAACTGTAGAAGAACCGGTAGCAAAGAAGAAGAGAGGCGCTAAGAAATGAAAAATGCGATCCTTGATACGTTAGTTATTACGAAGCGCCAATTACTTCAACTAGCCCGTGTTCCAGAACTGCTTGTTTTCTCCACCATTCAGCCGGTGATGTTTGTGTTGTTGTTCCGCTATGTATTTGGTGGCTCAATTGATACGGGCCAACCAGGTGGATATGTGCAGTTACTAATGCCCGGAATCTTTGTGCAAACCGTTGCTTTCACGCTTGCATCTACAGCTATTGGTTTAGCAGAAGATATGAAGAAGGGTTTAATTGATCGGTTTAGATCTCTGCCAATTTCACGCGGTGCGGTAATTATTGGTCGCACATTCGGAGATGCACTTCTGAACATCTTGGTTCTAACGGTGATGGCCGCTGCTGGATACGCGGTTGGCTGGCGTCCGACTTCAGGAATCGTGCAAACAACCCTTGCTTTCGTTTTCCTCTTCATGTTTGGTTACGCGCTTTCATGGATCGGAATATTGGTTGGCCTATCGGTTAAAGAAGCCCGGACCGTACAAAGCGTAGGTTTCTTGGTTACCTTCCCGCTGACCTTCTTATCAAATGCATTTGCGCCGACTACTGGAATGCCTAAAGCGCTGCAGTACTTTGCAGAATGGAATCCAGTATCAACAATGGTGGCTGCCTGTCGCCAATTGTTTGGTCTAGAAAATGAATTTGGCGCAACGGCTAATTCCTGGCCAAGTCAGCATCCATTAGAGACATCATTGCTCTACATGGTGTTGTTAATGGTGATCTTTATTCCACTGAGTATTCGTAAGTACAAGAACTACTCAAGCTGATTTAAAGGTAGAACTCCGCCGCCACAATCTCAACTGAGATTTCACGGCCATTTGGTGCTGTGTAAGAAACCTTGGCACCAATTTCTTGGCCTAGAACCGCCGCACCCAATGGTGATTTTTCGCTGTAAACATCTAGATCACCTGATGAAATCTCGCGTGATCCAATTAAGAACTTCATTTCATCGCCGGCAATAATTGCGGTTACAACCATTCCTGCGCCAACTTTTCCATCTGCGCTAGCTGGCGGAGTTCCAATGTGTGCATTTTCTAGCATTTGCTTTAACTGGCGAATACGCGCTTCCATTTTTCCTTGCTCATCACGAGCTGCGTGATAACCACCATTTTCTTTTAAATCACCTTCGGCACGGGCGGCTTCAATTTTTGCAGTGACCTCTTTGCGACCGGGACCTTCGAGCTGGGCAAGTTCAGCACGCAAGCGATCTGCGGCTTCTTGGGTCAACCATGTCTGTGTCATAAGGGGTAACGGTACTGGTTACTTACTTAGCGCGACAACTGGAAACATCAGCGTTGACGGCTTCACTACGCGTAGGAACTTCGGTGACCAGTTCAACCTTGGTTTTTCCTGCAGGAATCTCTTGATCAATCTGTCCAACAATATTCTTGTCAAAGTCACGTGCAATCAAGGTGCACACCACCACTTGGTTACTGTCCTGTCTTTCGATGAAGTAGCGCACCGATGCGGCGCGATCATCAGTAATTGTGAAGGAAACAAGCTGAGAGCGAAGCGGCGGATTGGAGTGATACAGCGCCGACCATACAAGCCAACCGATTCCGAGAATGCCGACAACAAGGGCTATCGCAGGCCAACGTGTGGCTTTGGCAACCCCATATCGCTCTTCATAGTTGAACGGCTTTTCACTTTGCATGACATGATTATCGCATGGAACAAGAAGAAATTTTTATGGGGTCTGCGGGCTCCCTTACGGTGGGTATTTTGCTAATCGCCGTGGTCTTTTTGATGCGCAGTTTTTACAAGCGCTTCATGGGCGTAGATCGAAGCGATGACTCAACCGAATAATCTTCTTGCCAAGATTTTTCAAGGCGTTGCCGTACTTGCGATTGCAGCACTCTTTGTCGGACTAGGTTTTTGGCAACTACAACGTGCCGCAGATCTAAAAGAAAGTTTAAAAGTTGCTCGAACAGTTGATACAAATGTTGTTACTTTGCAATCAGTTGCACAGCCTCGGACAGCTCTAGAGGAAGCAGCATTTAACCGAACAGTTTCTTTGACCGGAAAGTACATTGCTAATTTCAGAGCCCCCAATCAAGTTGATGGAAATGGTGTAGTGGCTGATTGGGAAGTTGCACTTGCCCAAGTTGATCAACGATCAGCAATTCTGGTTGTGCGAGGGTTGTGGTCAGAACGGTTGCTCAATCCAGAGATTCAGCAATCAATGAATATTGATATTGAAGGCGTCTTAGTTGCCAGCCAATTTGCAGATCGCGCAGACAATGTGCCTGGCGTTATTTCCAGATTAGATAGCGCAGTGGTCGTTGGGTTAACCGATTTGGATTTATATGATGGCTACATCCAAGCCAGATCCGAATCTGTGCGGGGGGCCCAACTAGAGCGCTCCCGAATCACTGAAGAGAAGATCAATCCCAAAATCCCGGGCTACTACTGGCAGCACATTTCCTATGTGGTCATTTGGTGGCTCATGGCCGCAGTGGTGCTGTACCTACCCTTCTATCGCCGTAGAGTTACCCCATGAGCAGTTCAGTCAAGAGATTTAGATTCATGGCCATAGTCGCAGGCATCATGTCCATCCTGTTGTGGTTCGTAGATCTGCCAGTGGTGTACTTGTTTGATAATCCAGATTGGAAAGCTGCAGTCGCTTGGATTCCATTTGTCCATGGCTGGATTTACGCGGTCTATGTCCTTGTTGCCCTTCAGTTTTCGGTCAAGGCGCATTGGCCACTAAGAAAGGTCATCTGGCTAATCTTGGCCGGCACACTTCCATTTGCATCAATTGCCGCGGAGCGCAGAGTTGTTCGACAGTATTCGTGATTTAGTTAAATCCCTGATCTACCCACTGTACGAGTGGCGTTTGGTTCGGTCCCTCGATTTTTCAAAGACCCCACACCATGTTGGAGTCATTCTTGATGGAAACCGTCGATGGGCTAAATCCAATCCAACCGATAATGATCCTCATGGTCATAAGGCAGGTGCTAACAAGATCATTGATTTTCTGGGTTGGTGTGATGATGCCCAAGTTAAGGTCGTAACTCTGTGGTTGTTATCAACGGATAATTTCAAGCGCTCGCAAGAAGAAATCGATGAGTTACTAAAGATTATTGGTAACACCGTGGATCAACTTGCGGCCACTGGTCGCTGGAATATCAAAGCGGTCGGAGCGCTAGATCTGCTGCCACCTTGGCTAGAAGAAAAACTCAGTTCACTCAAGCCGATTCGAAATGATGGAGTCGAAGTCAACGTGGCCATTAGTTATGGCGGACGTCGTGAAATTGTTGATGCGGTGAAGAGCTATTTATCCGAAGAAGAAGCTGCGGGCCATTCGATTAAAGATGCACAAGAGAAATTAACCGTCGAAGATATTTCCAAATATTTATACACCGCAGGACAACCTGATCCCGAGCTGTTGATCCGCACCTCTGGCGAACAACGCCTTGGCGGCTTCTTATTATGGCAAAGTGCTTTATCTGAATTTTACTTTTGCGAGGCGTACTGGCCAGATTTCCGTCACCTAGATTTTCTGCGCGCACTACGTTCTTACTCTGTGAGACAACGTCGTTTCGGTTCATAAATCGCAACCAAGAATTTACCTAGTTCTATCGCGTGTCTGCGCAAAATTCATTGCTGACAGTTCTACCTTTTTACTGTCCGAAGCACACCCGGCGATCACAATTAAATCTAGGAGCAAGCATTGGCTGCAAAAGGTCAAAAAGCTAAGAAAACCTTTGTTTTAGATACCAGTGTTTTGCTCGCAGACCCCGGGGCGCTCTATAGATTTGCCGAACATGAAGTCATCATCCCGATCGCAGTTATCGGAGAGCTTGAAACCAAACGAGATCACCCAGAATTGGGCTACTTTGCCCGTGCCGCTCTGCGTGCTTTAGATGATCTGCGGGTTTCCCATGGTCGCCTTGATAAAGCGCTGACAATTACGCCAGAAGGTGGAACTCTTTCGGTCGAGCTGAACCACACCGATCTTTCGACCTTGCCCCATGGCTTCCTTCGAGATGGCACCAACGATTCGCGAATCCTGGCAATCGCTAAAAACTTAATGTCTGATGGTAAAGATGTAGTCCTTGTAACTAAGGATCTGCCACTTCGAGTCAAAGCTTCATCGGTCGGTGTCGAAGCCCAGGAGTATTTGGCCGAACTGGTATCAAATAGCGGATGGACCGGAATCGAAGATTTGGATGTCAGCCACAGTGTCATCGATGATTTGTACGCCGGCGACTTTGCAGATCATGAAGCCGCCCACCAATTGCCAGTCCATACCGGTGTGGTCCTGCATTCTGAAAAAGGATCGGCGCTAGCCCGGGTTACTGAAAGCAAGCAGCTGAAATTAGTGCGAGGTGATCGCCAAGCTTTTGGTTTGCATGGTCGCAGCGCCGAACAACGAATTGCACTAGACATTTTGCTCGATGAAAACATTGGAATCGTTTCGCTGGGTGGCCGGGCCGGAACTGGAAAGTCAGCCCTTGCCTTGTGCGCCGGACTTGAAGCGGTTATGGAAAAACGTCTTCACAAAAAGGTCGTCATCTTCCGTCCGTTGTATCCAGTCGGTGGCCAAGAGCTGGGATATCTGCCTGGCTCAGAAGGTGAAAAAATGTCTCCGTGGGCCCAAGCGGTTTTCGATACTTTGGGCGCTCTGGTTAGCCAACCCGTCATTGATGAAATCATCGACCGGGGCCTGATTGAAGTTCTGCCCCTGACCCATATCCGTGGCCGCTCGCTGCATGACTCCTTTGTGATCGTGGACGAAGCCCAATCCTTGGAACGGGGAGTCCTACTGACCGTCCTTTCCAGAATCGGAACCGCCTCCCGAGTTGTGCTAACCCACGATGTTGCCCAACGCGACAACCTGCGGGTCGGTCGCCATGACGGAGTTGTCGCGGTGGTCGAAACTTTGAAGGGCCATCCGCTCTTTGCCCACGTGACCTTGACCCGAAGCGAGCGCTCGCCAATTGCAGCCTTGGTAACTGAAATGCTGGAAGGCCCCGCCGGCAATTAACCGGCGAATAGCCCGGTAGCGACATGGCTCCAAAAGGGCCAGAATCTATCTCACAGTCACATTTCGGACATATCGGACATTGCCCTTTCTGACCTGCGGTTTTACCTATCCACAGCATTCTGATTTCCTGAGAATTTCCGACTCCCGCCCACTTTGATTTGCCGATGAGCCTTATCTACGGCACCTTAAAGGCATTCCCCTTAAGTCAATGAGCCTCATTTGAGGCTGATCGGCCATGGCAAGACCACGGATCATCACCAGCGGGTGAGTACCGGCGGGTGAGTAGAAGAGAAAAGGAGTCAAGGCATGAAAGCTTTTAGTAAGTCAGCACGATCAGTTGCCATCCTTGGCATCTCATCCTCACTGCTTTTGGTTGCCACCTTGCTACCAGCGGCTAACGCCCTTGAACTTTCCGTGAGCTCTACTGTCGAACTAGACGTTACAAAGAGCGCCCTAGTCATCGAGCCCGGAACCCCCGGTTCACTCTTTGCCGAGGATGACCTGACCGCCACTGCATCAGGTGCGATCTTTTCAACCCAGCTGGCTTTGGTTTCAGCGGTAAGCCGCCAAGTTGAATTAGCTCGAACACCGATAGGTGCCAAAAAAGTTGCTCGAAGCATCTTGATGGACGAATACGGCTTTTCCGAAACACAGTACAAGTGCTTGAACCAGTTGTGGACTAAGGAAAGTAACTGGAACTACAAGTCACGGAACAAAAAATCTGGTGCACATGGAATTCCGCAAGCTCTGCCAGCTAGCAAGATGAATGTTGTTTCAACGGATTGGCGCACCAACCCAGTAACTCAGATTCGTTGGGGACTTCGCTACATCAGCATTCGCTATGAGACACCATGTAAGGCTTTGGCAAAACACAAGCGAAGCAACTGGTACTAATCAGTTCGTTGTTTTAACTTCGGGCTTTAAATCTCGGAACGCTTGCCTATTGTTAACGGCTTGCTGGTCGAGGCAAAGAAATCATTGCCCTTGTCATCGACAACAATAAATGCCGGAAAATCCACGACATCGATCTTCCAGACCGCTTCCATTCCTAGCTCTTCAAAATCTAGGACCTCAACTTTTTTGATGCAATCCAATGCCAAGCGAGCTGCCGGCCCACCGATTGATCCAAGATAAAAACCACCATGTGAATTACATGCATCGGTGACAGCTTTTGAACGGTTTCCTTTGGCCAGCATCACCATAGATCCGCCTTGTGATTGGAAATAATCAACATATGAATCCATACGGCCTGCAGTTGTTGGACCAAAAGAACCGGATGCATACCCTTCAGGAGTCTTGGCCGGGCCTGCGTAATAAACCGCGTAATTCTTCAGGTATTCAGGCATTGGCTTGCCATCATCCATCATCGCTTTGATCTTGGCATGGGCTAAATCGCGAGCCACAACAAGTGTGCCGGTTAAGGAAAGACGGGTCTTTACTGGGTGCTTTGAAAGCTCAGCCAAAACCGCACTCATTGGCTGGTTCAGATCAATTGCTACAACATCATCATTTAAATGTTCATCTGTTGTCTCGGGCAAGAAATATGCAGGATCCCGTTCTAGCTCTTCCAGGAAAATTCCATCTTTGGTGATCTTGGCCTTGGCCTGGCGATCTGCAGAACATGAAACTGCAATAGCAATAGGCAGGGATGCACCGTGGCGGGGCAGGCGAACAACGCGAACATCGTGGCAGAAGTACTTGCCACCAAACTGGGCGCCAATTCCTAAGGTGCGGGTCAGCTCCAAAACTTTTTGCTCTAATTCAATATCGCGGAAGCCATGACCTGTTGCGGCATCACCTGATGTTGGCAAGGAATCCAAATACTTAGTACTTGCCAGCTTTGCCGTCTTTACTGTGTGTTCGGCACTTGTTCCGCCGATGACAATTGCCAAGTGATACGGCGGGCAAGCCGCGGTTCCAATAGATCTTAGCTTTTCATCCAACCAAGTCATAAATGATGTTGGGTTTAAAACCGCTTTGGTTTCTTGATATAAAAATGATTTATTGGCACTGCCGCCGCCTTTAGCGATGTAGAGCAGGTTGTATTCGTCCTGATGATCACTATCGGCATAGATTTCAATCTGGGCGGGCAGGTTATTGCCAGTGTTCTTTTCTTCCCACGTTGTAACAGGGGCCATCTGTGAATACCGAAGATTTAACTGGGTGTAGGCATCATAAATTCCTTGCGAAATCGCAACTTCATCTTTGCCGGTGGTTAAGACGTACTGGCCTTTTTTGCCCATAACCAGCGCTGTGCCAGTGTCTTGGCACATCGGCAAGATTCCACCTGCTGCGATGTTGGCATTTTTCAAAAGGTCGATCGCAACAAAGCGATCGTTTGCAGAAGCCTCTGGATCTTTAACAATATTTGTTAACTGCTGTAAATGTTCAGAACGAAGGTAATGGTTGATGTCATGAATTGCTTCTGAGGTTAATTTTTCAAGGGCTGATGGTTCAACCTGTAAAAACTCTTTATCGCCAAGCTTTACAACCGATACGCCTTCTTTGCTGACAAGGCGGTATTTGGTCTTATCTTCGCCCAGTGGCAAAAGATCTGAATATGAAAAGTTTGGCATCGTCTTTACGAATCGCTAGTCGGCTTTACTGAATCAAGCTTCTTCTTTGCCCCATCTAGCCATTCCTGACAGATTTTGGCTAACTCTTCGCCGCGTTCCCAAAGCTTTAGCGACTCTTCTAGGGTTGCACTGCCCGCTTCAAGGGATTCAACAACGTCTGCTAACTCGTCTCGAGCTGCTTCATATGAGATCTTCTTCGCTTCGGCCATGGTCTAAATCTACTCTCTTCTTTGCTGTGGTGTGATTTTTAGTTACCGAGCGCTGTGGCTTTGGTCTCGCCCTTTGCAAGACGAAGTCGCAATTCATCGCCGGCCCTTAACTTCTTTGGATCTGTGACGATTTGGCCATCGGCTAACTGCACTACTGAATACCCGCGGTCCAAAGTTGATTGTGGCGACAAAGCGCGCACGCGAGCCTTGATCTGCTTGAGCTCTTCCTTGGCTAATTTCAATGAAGCCCCAAAGGATCGATTAGAGCGATCGCGCAGCCCAGCAATGATTTCAGCCCTCGTTGTGATTAATACGTGCGGGTCCTTCATAACGGGGCGATTTTTAAAGTTAGTAATACGTGTTGATTCAAGATCTAAGCGATTTAACAATGTGCGACGGGCTCTATCTCGCATCGCACTGATCATCTGGATCTCTTCAGCGATATCTGGAACAACGCGCTTGGCCGCATCAGTCGGAGTAGATGCTCGGTAATCTGCAACTAAATCAAGAAGCGGAGAATCTTTTTCGTGGCCGATCGCAGAAACAATCGGGGTTTCACATGATGCAGCTAAACGAACCAATCCTTCATCACTAAATGGCAGGAGATCTTCAAAGGATCCACCACCGCGGGTAATGATGATGACTTCAACATCCTTGTTGGCTTCTAGTTCGCGCAGGGCTGCAGAAACTTCAGTCACAGCTGCTGCGCCTTGAACCGTTACTTCGCGTATTTCAAATTGAACACTTGGCCAACGACGCTTTGCATTTTCAACAACATCTTTTTCCGCATCGGTGTTGCGGCCGCAGATCAAACCAATAACTTTTGGAAGCAAAGGCAGCGCCACTTTTCGATCTGAGTTAAACAAACCTTCGCCAGCCAATTGATTTTTCAATGCTTCCAAGCGAGCAAGCAGTTCGCCAACTCCGACCTGTCTAATCTCGCGGGCAGAAAAAGAGAGTGAGCCATTTTTGGTGTACCACGATGGTTTTGCATACATAACAATGCGGGCGTTATCCGGCAAAGGCTTGACCGCAGCGATCACAGATTTGTGACACATCACTGAAATAGACATATCAACGCTTGGATCACGAAGGCGCATAAATGCCATCATTCCGCTGCGTTCATTTAATTCACTGATTTCGCCCTCAATCCAGATTGGGCCAAGACGTTCGACGTAATCCTTTATTGCTTCAGAAACGACCCGAACCGTAGCGGGGGCTTCACTTGAAGTTTCGAACATGGGATGAGCCTAATAGACTGCCCCTATGACTAAGAGAGTTCTACTAGCAGCGCCTCGCGGATATTGCGCAGGGGTGGATCGCGCCGTGATCACCGTTGAAAAGGCGTTGGCTCTCTATGGCGCACCTGTCTATGTCCGCAAGCAAATTGTGCACAACATCCACGTTGTTACCTCATTAGAAGCAAAGGGTGCGATCTTTGTTGATGAAACCGATGAGATTCCAGAGGGTAAGACCGTTGTCTTTTCCGCACATGGAGTTTCTCCAATGGTTCACCAAGAAGCAGCTGCGCGAAATCTAAAAACAATTGATGCAACCTGTCCCTTGGTAACCAAGGTCCACCACGAGGTTCGACGATTTGCAACTGAAGATTCCGAGATTTTACTTATCGGTCACCATGGTCATGAAGAGGTTGAAGGAACTGCAGGGGAGGCACCGGACAAGGTTCGAATTGTTGATGGCCTTGAAGGTGCGCGCACAATCCAACCAACACCTGGCAAGAATTTAGTGTGGTTGTCTCAAACAACCTTATCGGTTGATGAAACCATGGAAACTGTTGCAATCTTGAAAGAGCGTTTTCCAGATATTCAAGCACCACCAAGTGATGACATTTGTTATGCAACCCAAAATCGCCAAGAGGCGATTAAGGTCATTGCACCGCAAGCAGATTTGGTCATTGTCGTTGGCTCACAGAATTCAAGTAACTCAGTGCGTTTGGCTGAAGTAGCTTTGGAATATGGCGCAAAGGTTTCACACTTGATTGATTATGCCGAAGAGATTCAGGATCATTGGTTTAAAGATGTTGAAACTATTGGCGTAACAAGCGGTGCATCGGTGCCGGAGATTTTAGTTAAGGATGTTTTGGCAACCTTGGCCGAACATGGCTTCCGTGATGTGCAAGAGATTACTGCAGCCGAAGAATCACTACTTTTTGCGTTGCCACCAGAGCTTCGTAAAGATATGAAAGCAGCTGGCCAGGTTTAATCTGCTTGCTTAACTGCTCGCTTTTTTGAAGGCTTGGCTTTTGCTTTTTGATTGAAGTACACAAACCAGCCATAGAGCGCAGAAATAATCAAAAATGGCGCTTCGGATGCAAGAGCTGCGATGAAATCAATTCCAACTCGTGAAGGTCTAAAACCATCAAGCACAATCGTGAAAAAAAGCGCTGATCCAGCAAAAGCTAATGGCGGAGTTACAGCAGAAACATAGGTAGTACCTGGGCGACCAAAGCGAAGGGAACCAAAGGTGGCTGCACATATTGCGATTCCAGTCAGGATTCCAACGCCAGTACGGATTGTCATCTCAACGAAAACAAAGAATCCAATAAAAAGGAATTGCAAAACAACGATGCCTTGCTTCTTTAATCCAGGACCCTGGATTTGAATCTTTTGAAGTGTGCTCATCGTTCATCTACCTCTTCTGCGTCAATGTAATCATCGCCGCTTTCTAGTTCAGCGTTCTTTAAATCGCGAACATCGCCAGGGGCTTCAGGATACTCAATAGCTAACTTATCTTTATCTCCGGCAACTCCCAAGTTATGGATTCGCCGAGCTGGCGCTAAAACCGTCTTTTCTGCTGTTGGGACCAGATCTTCATAGGCCTTAGATGTTGATGAGATCGCTTTGCCAACCGCCACAATCTTGGTGTGCAACAAAGTGATGTTCTTTAAGAATGTGCTTGCCACCTTTTGAATTTCATCGGCATTTTCAGCCAACTTGTTGCGGGTAAAGATGTAACCAATGGTGCGCAATAGCGCCATCATTGATGTTGGAGTTGCCACGGTAACCCCAACTTTGAAAGCCTTTTCAAGAAACATTGGATCAAGGCGCAAAGCCTCTGATAACAAGGTTTCAAAGGGTACAAAGAGCACAACAAAATCAGGGGAACCCTGGGATTTGTGATATCCACGCTTTGCTAGCGCTTCGACATGCTTTAACAAATCCTTAGTGTGCTGCACCAAGTATTCATCACGTTGTGCTTGATCATCAGTTCCAAAGGCTTCTAGGAAGCGTTCAAATGGAAACTTGGAGTCAATAAATAATTGTGAACCGCCAGGCATGTTGACGGTGACATCTGGAATACCTGAAGAATCAGAATCTGTGGTTGATCGTTGCGCGGTGTATTCATGTCCTTCACGAAGCCCTGCTTGCTGAAGTAAGAGCTCCAGTTGTGCTTCGCCAAATTTTCCACGGGTCTGCGAATTAGATAAAGCGCCCGCAATTTTCTTGGTTTCATCAAAGATTGATTCCGATGCACGACGCATTTCTAGAATTGTTGTATTGAGCTTGGCTTCAGCTTCGGTACGGATGCGATTTGCTTCGTTGGATTGGGTCGTTAACTTTGAAACAGAATCCTTAACCGCCAGCAGTTCTGCATTTAATGTGATCGCAGTTTCCGTCTTTTTACGTTCTGCATCTAGTTGCGCCTTGTAATCATCGAGCAGGGCTTGATTGCCCGCTGAATCCTTGGATTTCAGGGCTGACAATAGGTATCCGATCGCAGATCCTGCGATAAGTCCTATTAATAAGGTCACTACGTAAGCGGGCATGGGCCTATCGTGGCAGGGAGCACTGACAATCCCGCGTAGGCTTACCCCAGTGAGCCTCTCTATCGGAATCGTCGGACTGCCAAACGTGGGAAAGTCGACCCTTTTTAATGCTCTGACTAAGAACAATGTTCTGGCCGCTAACTACCCTTTCGCCACCATCGAACCCAATGTGGGAATAGTGGGAGTGCCTGATGAGCGCCTAGCCAAGCTGGCCCAGATCTTTTCTTCAGAAAAATTACTTCCTGCCACCGTTTCTTTTGTTGATATCGCCGGAATCGTAAAAGGTGCATCCGAAGGTGCCGGCCTTGGCAATAAGTTCCTAACAAATATTCGAGATACCGATGCAATCTGTCAGGTGATCCGAGTTTTCAATGATGGCGATGTTGTTCACGTCGACGGTCGAATCGATCCAGCATCTGATATGGAAACCATCAATACCGAATTAGCGCTGGCGGATTTACAGACAATTGAAAAGGCAATTCCGCGTCTTGAAAAAGAAGCACGCGTCGCCAAAGAAAAGGCACCTGTACTAGAGGCGGTCAAAGCTGCCAATGATTGGTTGCAATCTGGAAAGCCTTTGTCACAAAGTTCAATTGACCGCGAACTGTTGGCCGAACTTCATTTGTTAACTGCAAAACCATTCTTATATGTATTTAATGTCGATGCTGCCGAATTGAATGATCCAGAACTAAAGACAAAGTTGCAGGCACTTGTTGCACCAGCTGAAGCAATTTTCTTGGATGCAAAGACAGAGGCAGAACTAGCAGAACTCAGCGATGAGGATGCATTGGAATTGTTGCAATCAATTGGTTTGAAAGAACCAGGTCTTGCAACCTTGGCACGTGTTGGCTTCGATACGTTGGGATTGCAGACATATTTAACTGCAGGTCCAAAAGAAGCTCGCGCGTGGACGATTCACAAAGGTGACACCGCACCCATGGCCGCTGGTGTTATTCATACTGATTTCCAAAAGGGATTTATTAAGGCTGAAATCGTCAGCTTTGAAGATCTCATTGCCGCAGGATCTATGGCTGAAGCGAAAGCTAAGGGCAAGGTTCGTATGGAAGGCAAGGAATATGTAATGGCCGATGGAGATGTAGTGGAGTTCAGATTCAATGTCTAAGAAGCAAGCACACCTAAAGGATCTACCTGTAAAGACCCGCGATAACCTGCGTAACGTAGCGATCATTGCTCACGTTGACCACGGAAAGACAACACTGGTTGATGCCATGTTGTGGCAATCCGGCGCATTCGCAGCCCACAAGGTTCAGGGCGAAGGTCAAGATCGCATGATGGATTCCATGGATCTAGAACGCGAAAAGGGAATTACGATTCTTGCCAAGAACACTGCGGTAAAGCGTGGCGACACAATCGTTAACATCATTGATACTCCGGGCCACGCCGACTTTGGTGGCGAAGTAGAACGCGGACTTGAAATGGTTGACGGCGTTATCTTGTTGGTTGATGCTTCCGAAGGTCCACTGCCACAAACACGTTTCGTTTTGCGTAAAGCACTTGAAAAGAATTTGCCAGTTATTTTGTTGATCAACAAGGTTGACCGTCCCGATTCACGTATTGCCGAAGTTGTTGACGAAGCTTACGAATTGTTCCTTGATCTTGGAGCAAATGAAGAGCAGATTGAATTCCCAGTTGTCTATGCATCAGCTAAAGCTGGTCGTGCATCATTGACACGTCCTGCAGATGGTGGAATGCCAGAAGAAGCAAACCTTGATGTTTTGTTTGACACTATCTTCTCTGCAATTCCAGCTCCTGTTTATCACGAAGGTGCGCCATTGCAGGCACACGTTACAAACCTTGACTCATCACCATTCTTGGGTCGTCTTGCACTATGTCGCGTACGCGAAGGTGTTATTAAAAAGGGCCAATCTGTTACATGGATTAAGACAGATGGAACAACAGAGCGCGTAAAGATTTCAGAGCTATTGATCACTGAAGCGCTAGATCGCGTTCCAGCACTAGAAGCACACCCTGGCGACATCATCGCGGTAGCCGGTATCGACACAATTACATTGGGCGAAACCCTGGCTGATAATGAAAATCCACATGCACTTCCTTTGATCATCGTTGATGAACCATCTATTTCGATGACAATCGGTATCAATACATCACCACTAGCGGGCAAGAGCGGCAAATTGCTTACTGCTCGCCAAGTTAAGGGACGTCTGGATGCAGAGCTAGTTGGTAACGTTTCATTGCGCGTTCTCAACACTGATCGTCCGGACACATGGGAAGTACAGGGTCGCGGAGAGCTACAGCTAGCTGTGCTTGTTGAAATCATGAAGCGCGAAGGTTTCGAACTAACTGTTGGTAAGCCACAGGTAGTTATTAAGAAGATTGATGGCAAGGTTCACGAGCCAATGGAGCGTTTAACAATTGATGCACCTGAAGAGTACTTAGGTGTTCTTACTCAGTTGATGGCACTTCGTAAGGGTCGCATGGAGCAAATGGTTAATCACGGAACCGGTTGGATCCGTCTTGATTACAAGGTTCCATCACGTGGACTTATTGGTTTCCGTACCGAGTTCTTAACTGAAACTCGCGGAACCGGTTTGCTACACCACGTCTTTGATGGTTACGAGCCGTGGTTCGGAGATATTCGTACTCGTGCAACTGGATCACTTGTTTCAGATCGTATGGGAACAGTTACATCGTATGCACTTTATGGAACACAAGATCGCGGAACTATTTTCGTAGAACCAGGCGATGAAGTGTACGAAGGTATGGTTATTGGCGAGAACTCTCGTAACGATGACATGGACGTTAACTGTGTTCGCGAAAAGAAGCTAACAAACATGCGTGCTTCAGGTACTGATGAATCAGAACGTTTGATTCCGCCTAAGAAGCTCAACATGGAAGGTGCGCTTGAATTCTGTCGCGAAGATGAATGCGTCGAAGTTACACCTGCCGTTGTTCGTATTCGTAAGGTTGTTCTAAATGGCGATGAACGAGCACGTGCTACTTCTCGTGCAAAGAAGGCGAATCTCAACGCCAACTAAATTCAGTGAGGAAGGCCCGTGTTAATCACTTAACGCGGGCCTTTTTCTTGTCCAAATGGTCGCATCCCTAGATTTGTCGGCGCATTCGGGCAAGATGCTCACTGTGAGTAAGCAGCCATTCAGCCTTGTACGACAGGTACTTAAGGCTGCCCCTACTGCACTGGACGCCGAACAACTATCTGTTGTTGCACACCGCGGATCGCCAATTGTTGTTCAAGGTGGTCCGGGTACCGGTAAGACAACGGTTTTGATCGAAGCAGCCCTTGCTCGGATTGAAGAAGGGCACAATCCTGATTCAATTTTGCTTCTTACCTATGGCCGCGAGCGAGCATCAGAATTACGTGATGCAATTGCGTTGCGCACAACTAAAACTATGTTTGAACCACTTGCACGTACTTTCCATTCTTTAGCATTTTCGATTTTAAAGATGAAAGCAAAGTCAGATCCTGATCCAATTTTGCTCAGTGGTCCAGAACAAGAAAGCTATATCCGTGAATTACTACAAGGTGATATCCAGGACGGATACAAGGAATGGCCAGAAGATTTACATAAAGCGCTAACAACAAATGGCTTTGCCCGCGAACTACGTGATTTGATTTTACGTGCATCTGAACGCGGTATTGATGCCGATGAATTAGCAAAACTTGGAACGCAAGAGGGCGAAAAGTATTGGCAAGCAGCCGCTGCCTTCTGGAAGCGGTATTCAAATTCTATGATCATGCGCGAAATCAGCGCCCAAGATGCCAAACTACGTATCGATCCATCCGAACTAGTTTCGCGTGCATCAATTCACTTGCGTAACAACCCAGACTTGCTAGATCAATTGCGCAATCGATTTACAACGATCATGGTTGATGAATTCCAGGAAAGTGATCCAGCCCAGCGTGAACTTCTGGCACTGCTTGCTGGCAACGATGTAATCATTTGCGCCGATGCTGATAGCGCCGTTGGACGATTTCGCGGGGCAGATCCTGATGGTTTAGCTGCAGCCCTTGACCCGTATCGCGTAAAGGAAGTTGTTCTTTCTCATGTGTATCGCAATGCAAAGGCGGTCTTTGCAGTTGGGCACCAATACGTACAGGGATTCAGGGGTTCACCGGTTACCCGCAAGCGCTACGAAGCCAATGAAAATCAGGGTTTTGTAGGGGTTCACCGCTTTAGAAGCACTGCCGAAGAAGCAGCTTTTATCGCCCATCAATTCCGCAGCGCACATTTGCGTCAAGGGATTTCATATAGCGACATGGCAGTTGTTTTGCGTACACCAGGTGTTCAAGCATCTGCACTGCGCCGGGCATTTTCACAAGTTGGCATTCCAGTTGCTTCTGAACTTCAGGCATTAGCTGGTAATCCTGCAGTCACTCCATTTTTGCTATTGGCACGGGTTGCAATTGGTGCACAACCACTTAATTTAGATACGGCAGAGCGTTTGCTGCTTTCTGAATTTGGTGGGGCTGATTCAATTTCGCTCCGCCGCATGCGCAGAGCCATGATTACTGCGCGTCCTGAAGGCGATGAACGTTCCGGAACCCAATTATTGCTAGATGCAATTCTTGACGGACAGTTATTTGTTGAAGGTGCAGACAGTGTTCTACGAGTTCATGAATTGCTTAAGGGTGCAAAAGCCATAGCGCGCAACAAAAGCGCGTTAGCCGATGATCTCTTGTGGTTTGTTTGGGACAACGCAATAACAAGTGATGGGCAGAAGTTAGCAAACGCATGGCGCAACCAAGCGTTGCGTCCCGGAATTCGTGGAGCTGCTGCCGATCGAGATCTTGATGCGATGATGCAGTTGTTTGATTCTGCTGCGCGTTATTCAGAGCGCTTTCCATTGTCAGGCCCGGCAGCATTTATTAATGAAGTTGCGCAAGAAGAGATCGCGGGCGATGTCATCACCGCTAAAGGCATTCGCCCAGATTTCGTAGAAATTCTGACCGTGCACAGTGCCAAAGGTCGCCAATGGGAAATCGTTGCAGTGGCAGGTTTGCAAGAGGGCACCTGGCCTAATTTGAAGCAGCGTTCGTCATTGCTGGGTGCTGAACGTTTAGTAGAACGCAATCGCAATCCTGATGTGCCGCGAGATCAACTAGATGTGATCGCGGCTAATGGCTTACTGCAGGACGAACAACGCTTGTTCCACGTGGCTCTAACCCGCGCAAAACAATCACTTTTCATCACCGCTGTGCAACGCGAAGATGAAGAACCTTCGCAGTTCTTTGAAGCAATCGAAGTCATGGTCAATAAGACCGATGATGAGGATGAACATGTCATCACCGATGTTCCACGTCCAATTACCGCCCCAGCTTTGACGGCCGAACTTCGCGCCCAGTTAGCTGGACCGAGGGCAAAAGAGGCCGCAGCGTTGCTCAAGGCCATGAGTACCGAAGGAATTTACTTAGCTAACCCTGAAAGTTGGATTGGTTCAGTTCCATTAAGTACCGATGCCCCAGTTATCGACTCCGACAAAGAAGTTGTTGTCTCGCCATCGGGTGCAGAATCCTTTGTGGAATGCGGTGTGAAATGGTTCTTGCAAAATAATGGCGGATCAGATGGTGATAGCACCGCACAAGTCTTGGGTTCTGCGATACATGCGTTTGCGGCAAAGATGGTGCAAGAGCCAGGCACAACTCGCGAGCAGTTAATTGATTCGCTACGAAGTTCCTGGAAATTAATTGATCCTGAAAGTGGCTGGGTCAGTGCATCACATCTTGAATCAGCGGTGATAATGCTTGAAAAGTTTGCCGAATATCATAAAGAGACTAAGCGCGAAGTTAAGGGTGCTGAAATTCGCTTTGATGTAAAGCTAGGGCGTGCTCGAATTATTGGAACCGTGGATCGACTTGAAGTTGAAGCTGATGGATCACTCTTCATCATTGATTTTAAAACCGGCAATACTGCAATTAGCAAAGAAGAAGCCAAGAAAAATCTGCAGCTTGCTAGTTATCAATTAGGTGTTGCCGAGGGCGGATTTGCTGATGGGAGCAAGAGTTCAGGTGCTGAACTGGTGTACTTGGGAACAAGCAGCGCCGGCGCATCTATCCGGCCGCAGCATTCAATTGATTTAGAAGAAACCAAAGCAACCATCGAAACAATCGGTGAAGGCATGGGAGCTGCAACTTTCTTTGCCACAGTAAACAAGCGCTGTAAAGGCTGCCCAGTAAGGAAATCCTGCCCAGTTCAAAGCGATGGCCGGGCGGTGATTGAGCAATGACAATTAACGAAAACATTGATCGATTGACGCCTAAGTACACACCCGAAGAAATCATCGCCAAGCTCCAGGGGCACCCAAAGTTTGGTTCACAGATCAAACCGATCACTAAGCACCAATCCGCGATCATCAGCAGTGGTTTAGAACCTGCCGTTGTTATCGCTGGTGCTGGTTCCGGCAAGACTGAAACTATGAGCAACCGTGTTTTGTACTTAGTTGCCAACGGCTATGCCACACCTGATCAAATTTTAGGTCTTACCTTTACACGTAAAGCTGCCGGCGAATTATCAGTTCGTATTCGAAAGCGCTTGCGCCAATTGTCACAATTGCCAGAATTCAAACACATCACATCCAATAGCACCGCAGTGACTACGTATCATTCATATGCCGGTAAGTTGCTCAGCGAACACGCAATCCGTTACGGAATCGATGCTGATGCCGAACCATTGGGCGAAGCTGCAATTTGGCAGATCGCATCGGATGTTGTGCGTAACTGGTCTGATGATTTATACCGCAATGACAGCGCGGTCAGTACTGTGATCAAGGATTTGCTGGGACTTTCTAAATTCATATTAGAGCATCAAGTAAAGGCTGCAGATATCGAAGTTATTGGTAATGAAATGCTCGAGAGGTTGCAGTCACTTGCTGGTAGCACTAACGAAGATACCCGCGCAGTTGCACGTGCGATGCGTCAACGTAATTCATTGCTACCTATGGTTGAAGCCTTTATGCAACGCCGCAAGGCCGCAGGTGAATTGTCATTTGATGACCAAATGTCATTAGCGGCAGATATCGCTCAAAACTTTGAAGATGTGGGCACCTTAGAACGCGGTAAATACAAGATTGTCCTATTGGATGAATATCAAGATACTTCGCAATCTCAGGTGCGTATGTTGTCTTCGTTATATGGAAATTCTGTGCAAGAAACTGGCCACCCAGTAATGGCGGTGGGAGACCCATCGCAGGCTATTTATACCTGGCGCGGGGCTTCTGCCGGCACCATGGCTTCTTTCCACAAGTACTTTCCAAAGGCCGAAGGACAAACTGGGGATGCACAGTTCTCGTTACCAACAACTTTCCGTAATGATGCAATCATCTTGGCTGCAGCAAACACCATCAGCGCTGAAATAAAAGCTGCAGGTGGTCAGCAAGTTGTAGAACTAGAAGCACGTGATGGTGCAGGTGCGGGTGAGCTTGCCTACGGAATCTACGAAACGGTAGAAACAGAGTCACAAGCTATCGCTGAATATTTCAAAGCGATATGGAACCCAGAAAACAACAAATCTTTTGCAGTCTTGGTGCGAAAGCGCAGTCAAATTACTTCAATTGAAAACGCATTGCGCGAACACGGTTTGCCGGTAGAAGTTATTGGCATCGGTGGTTTGATTCATATCCCCGAGGTTGCAGATGTTGTTACTTTGATGAAGATCATCACCGATCCTGATGCTGGTTCATCCTTGATGCGCCACCTAACTGGTCCACGAATTAATTTAGGTCCACGCGATATTGCTGCCCTCGGTGCATTTAGCCGTGAACGCGCCAAAGCGATGCATGCCGATTCCAAGAGTTTTATTAAAAAGATTGCAGCCGGCAACCCTGATCAATTAGAAGCAGATGATCAGTTTGCAGGATCCATTATCGACGCACTAGATGAAATTGCCGCTGCCAAGAAAAGTAGTTTTAGTGATCTTGGATACCTGCGTCTTGTGACTTTTGCTCAGGATCTGCGTCGTTTGCGTGCTCGCGCAGGTGGGCAGATCACCGATTTAGTAACTGAGATTGAAAACTACTTAACCCTTGAATCCGAAATTACTTTGCGTGAAGGCTCACAGACCGGACGTCGTCACTTAGATCGATTCTTAGATGAGGCAGCAAAGTTTGAACGCAGCGGCGGATCGGTTTCAGCATTTTTAGATTGGCTAGATGTCGCATCAGATGAAGAGGGCGGCCTAAAGGTTGGAGCCCCTGAAGTACGCACAGATGTGGTCCAAATCCTCACCGTTCACATGGCTAAGGGCGCCGAATGGGATGTTGTTGCCGTCCCTGGTTTATCTGAAGGAACCTTCCCCGGCGTAAATCGCTCTGAC
>Ga0082207_1000401_pt1 | contig 24931 bp, 15 predicted proteins | sample LakMenEpi10Aug09_FD_71540 | JGI IMG/M metagenome (GOLD analysis project Ga0082207, IMG submission 71540)
CCCAGGGGCGAGCCGACCCCGGGGGTTAGTATTTCGGTTTGCGACACATCGAGAAGTTCCTTCTTCTTTCTGATGACCAACACTCGGAACTCCGGAAAAGTCCCAAGTGGCCTGCTCGAGCCGTACCCTCAATCCGTTGTTGGAACGCTAGCTTTGCACGATGAGTTCATCGGATCGATGGATTTCGAGTATTTGCGGAATGCTCTGGGGCCAGGGCTGATTCTTAAGGCTGAAGCGTCAGAACCGGCAATTTAGACATAAGCGGTTCAAGCGGTGGTGCTGACCCGTGGCCATCCGCTGCCGACCCGTAGCCATCCGCTGCCAAGCGGTGGTGGTTTTGATGCGTGAGTAAAGCGTCCACCGTTTGGCGACATACCCCGGGGGACAGGCACCTGTAGAAACGCCCCGGCGCAAAGCTACCGATTGCTAGCATACCACCGCTGCTACTGGGGACAGGCACCTGTCACCGCTGCTACTGGGGACAGGCACCTGTGGAAACGGCCCGGCGCAAAGCTGCCGATTGCTAGCATACCGCCGCTGCTACTGGGGACAGGCACCTGTAGAATCGCCCCAATCTTTACAGCACGGCGATCAAAAATGTTTCGACAGTCATCGACTCTGTAGCAATCCCTTCTTTGTTTCAAATCGACCATTCCTCTGCCATTCCTCGACACGCAAAGTGGCGCGCAAAGCGACACGGATTTAAGCTCAGAAAACTCTCAAAACACACGGTTTTGCGTAGGTTTCAAGAAAAGAATCTGATAAATCGACCAATTCGTTGACACAAACGCACTTTTTTAAAAAATGAATGTATTAGTTGTTCGTTAGCTGCGGTAGATGCAAACACTGAACCTAACCAAAACATCGCGTTTCTTGCTGCCAGCGTACGGTGCATAGAGATGAGTAGCCCCGCGAGGCTCAAGTACTGCGTGGTTGTGTGTCATAAGTTCCACCTCAATAGTAGGGAGACCCGTATCATGGCTCGTAGTAATCGTTCAAGCCGTATTTCTCCTGACGAAGTGACCATCGTTCATGTCACCACTCAGGTGGCTCAGCAGATGTTTCTCCTTGGCAAGGATTCCTTGTCCGGACAAGACTTTTCGCACCGCAAGGACTGGATTATCAACATCATGTCCTTTCAATCCCTCTACATGGGCATCGATGTCTTACGATTCGCCGTCATGGACAATCACGTCCATTTCTTATTACGCACGCGGCCCGATGTGGTCGGTAAATGGACGGCCAAGGAGGTGGTAACCAGGTGGATGAGTCTGTGTCCGCAACGCAAGCGTCGCAGGAAAGTAGAAGGCAAGTGGGTCTACGAACCCATCGAGCCTACCCAAGAAGAAATCGATGCGATCGCCAATGACGAAGCGATGGTAAAGAAGCTTCGTCGCAAGCTTAGCTCGGTCAGCTTTTGGATGCAGTTGCTCAAGCAAAAAGTAGCCAAGCGGGCCAATGCCGAAGTACAAAAAGAAGGGGAGGTCAAGGGAGCCTTCTGGAAGGGGCGCTTTCACATGACAGTTATCCATTCCTCAGACTATTTGTTATCTTGCGCCGTGTACATCGACTTGAATGCAATTCGGGCCAAGGTGACCAATTCGCTCGATGGCTATCAGTACACCTCGATCTACATGCAACTCGAGGAAGCTTATCGACAGATGGGCGAAGAAGGAGAGCAGATCGACTGGGACGTCGAGTCGCTGCGTAAATTCGCCGAGAAGTCGATGCTCAGTCCCGTCGAGATGAAGGAGGAAAAGACCGATGAGGCTCCGGCAGACGCCGTTGAGGCCACGCACCGCTGTAGCGATACGGGCTTCTTGCAGATCAGCCTTGGTAAGTACTGTTCACTGCTCGTTTGGAGCATTCAGAATGACTGCGTCAATCGCGATTTGCCCTCAGAAACGCTACAGGACCCAAAGAGAAACAAGCCGAAGTCATGTTCGAGCGATCCGCAAGTGGATCAGCCTAAAGAGGCTCAAGTAGCTACAGAGGTCACGCGTTCTACGGCGACTGAGCAACAGGACGATCGATCCACGGACGAAGTTTTTGACGAATCCTTGCACCCGGTGGTGCGAATGCATGGAATGGGCCGCGGGACATGGAATGACCGGCTCAGGTTATTCCGTAAGTTGTTTCCTCGGGAGGCAGGAGTTCATCTGAAGCAGCGGGATACCGAGAGTTGCAAAAATGCTTTCCCCAACCAGGTCAAGGAATTGCCCATGGGCTATGAGCTTCATTGGGGGGGAAGAAAAACCACGCAAGTCGAGTCGATTTACCAAGTCGATAGGTTACCAAGTCGATAGGTTGCCAAGTCGGTAGGAAAATTGCATTTAGGAGTCTTCCTCGGTCGCATCCCGGGGAACGAGGGAACCATCATCTGGCCAACATGCCACTAATGCATCCATTTGAACATCTTCTGAGGTCCATCGAAGTTTTTTCCATGGCTCGATTCGCCGAATTCGATGTGTCTGCGGAACCTGGGGCATGAGATAGGTAAATGCTTTTTGAAGGGGCCCAAAGCGGTCTTGAGCGTCCACTCCGCGCACGTCGATCTGCCTCCTTAGGTACAACCCGCAATCCTCCTTCGGATCGTATTCTTCAATCTCATCGAGCACCCGGAAGGTCTCTTTGATGTCTTCAGGACGAAAGATCCAAAGCTCACCGAGCACCCAATCGCTCCCTGGGTGCATGCCTGGGTAACTTCCCAAATCCCAGAGTTCGCCGAGGGTGATTGCAGGCCCTATCGCAATAGGTGGCCTGGGCCAAAGCGAACCTCGAAGCTGATTTTGCTTCAAGGTTCCATAGACGAAGATACCTACCTTATCTGTCCTGCTCATCGAAGATCTCCTGGATACACGTTGATTGGCTCGATTGCAGATCGTTAGGGAGACCGCTCTACATAGAATTCCTAGGGGATGGTTCGAAGACGCTCCCCTCGCAAGAGCTTCATGTCTTTCAGATTGATCATTCTTCGGTCCTCGCAAGGTTCGATCACCAAGAATAAAGACATCTGGCCGTTGCCTTGGAAGTACTCCACCTTGATGGGCAACAAGCCTTTGGTCAATCGAACGATTCGTCCGGAGGGTTTCGCCGGATGGTTTCCATCATTATCGATAAACAGTTCGTCGTTGATGTAGAGTTTGCTTCCATCGTCGGATACCAGTACGATTCGGTAGAGGCCATCGGATTCGATGGCTGCATTCCCTACGAAACGGATCGCAAAGTCTTCATTTCGGCCCATTGCTAAGGGAGCGATATCGAAGGATTCGGTCACTCCCCCTCGAACCGACTCTAGCATGTCAAAGTCAGGCATTTGGTTAAATTTGCCTTCGTAGAACTCGTAGCGGATCCCTGTTTGGGTCGTTTCTGCTTGGATCGTCTTTAATCCTACGATGGATTCCAAGGGCCATTGCACTTGGATTGATTCCCCATTTCGTTCGACGGTAAGTGTCAATTGATCGCGATTGGGCAAAAGGGATTCGAGCATGAGCTGCCAATCGATTCGATTTCGTATCGGCTCATTATTTGCAGTCTTGATCCGATCCCCTGGAAGGATGGCGGTGTTGGCTTCGTTTGGGATCGACGAGCTAGCCACGGAGAGGACTTTCAGATCGCTTGCTAGCGGGTCGAATTCCAGTCGGGTCGTTTTGCGGTGCGCCCATTCTGGCTCAAGCATTCGCTGAGCTAAACGATTCGCACGATCGATAGGGATTGCCAGGCCAATGTTTTGTTCACCTTCGATGACTGCCGAGACGATGCCGATCAATTCCCCTTCCATGTTGACCAGCGGGCCGCCTGAGTTGCCTTTGTTGCTTGCTGCATCGAATTGGATCATTCGTTCGCGGCGATCGTTGATGTAGTTCGACATGACCATGGCATTAGGACCTCCTTCGAGTACCTCTTTGCCACTGACGATACCGGCGGTGAAGACCAGTCCCCTACCCCCAGGATTTCCAGCCACGACGATGGGTTCACCGTTGATGACCTCGGAACTGAGTCCGATCGGGATGGTTGCCAGTGGGGGCTGGATGTCCAGGAGCCGAACGATGGCCAGATCGGACTCTGGATAGCGGGAGACAACCTCGAATCGAACGCGTTTGGAATCTTGGAAAAGCGCGAACCCTTGAGGCTCGGGCAGCACATGGTTGTTCGTAAGCACATAGCCTTCTGGATGGATGATCGACCCGCTACCCGAAGAGATTTGGTTGTTGCCGATGGGAGTAAAAAGGCCGACGACTGCCGGTTCGATACGTCGAATCACTTTGACCATGGGGGTGATTCGTGGAGAGTCGTCCGGGAGTGGGGCGACTTGGGGGGGAGTTTGGGCAAAGGCCGATGGGATCAGCCCAAAGGAAATCACAGCCCAAGCCATGAGAAAACGGGGTCGGACAGATACTCTGCGGATCTTTTCGGTCACTTGGATTTCCCTGATGGAGCTCAAGAAGCTTAGGATTCGAGGTGATTTGAGAGCTTCAAGCTACAATCCCGCAATGGGCTTGGCAATGCGGGCAGGGCTTATCGACGCGTTTAGGCGGGGTAACTCTGGGAGAATTCCGGTAATTCGACTGATCCAAAAGCCAATGAAAAGCTATGCTAATCTCGCTGTCGAGAGCCGCAAGTTGCATTCCATCGAGGAATGCTTGGAAGAGAACCGACGATGACCACCGAAACGATCCAAGTCCCATCCAACATCCCCCCACCGGCTCGTCAATTGGCCAATGTGCTGAGGAACGTGCTGGGGATACCTATGAGTCACAGCCTATGGCTCATCGAGAACAACTGTGTGACGGTCAATCATCGGCCCTGTCGCAAAAGTCACCTGATGGTTGAACCCGGTGATTTGCTTCAGGTCGACAGGATTCCCATGCCCATTGCGCAGCCGGCGGCGCGCAAGAGTGCGGCGAGTCGCGGTGCGATCGAGTTTTTGCATGACGATTCGGATCTTTGCGTGGTGGTCAAGCCCGCGAATTTGCTGACCGTACCCACGCAGCATCGCGAGGGCCAAACGCTTGTGGGGCGAGTCGAGCGACGGCTTAAGGACCAGGATGTACGGGCGAAGATATTCTGTGTGCATCGATTGGATCGAGACGTCTCGGGCGTGCTGGTCATGGCAAAGAGTCTTGCGGTCGCAGAGAAGCTTCGCAATCAATTTGCTCAGCGCAAGCCTGACCGTCAATACATCGCGATTGTCGCGGGGAACATGCAGAACGATTCCGGGACCGTGCGAAACTACCTGGCGACCGATGCGAATCTGAACCGTTATGCGGTTGCCGATCCATCGCAGGGTGAGCTTGCGATCACCCACTATACGGTTCGTCAACGATGGCAGGATACGACACTGGTCGAAGTTCGCCTTGAAACCGGTCGACGGAATCAGATCCGTATCCATCTTGCGGACCTTGGGCATCCGATCTTAGGGGATCCGCGATACCGTCGGGATCTGGCAACCCATCGCGCTTGGCCTTATCGTCGTATCGCCTTGCATGCCGAGAGCCTTGGGTTTGTCCATCCGACAACAGGCTTGCCATTGCGATTCGTCGCCCAATGGCCCCAAGAATTTCGGGATTGCCAGCGAGGAGTATCGAGCCAGCGCAAGGGTGGCAAAGAGGGCAGATCCGACAGATCCGACAGAGAGAGCCAAGGAGACTGATCGATGGAAGGGGCTAGTAGCCGACTGCTTTTGGGGTACTGCACCAATGTGCATGCCGGAATCGAGACCGAGTCTATTCTTGCGAATCTTCGTCAGTGCGCTTTGCCTGTCAGACGCAGACTCGGGCGATCGAAGCTAGGAGTTGGCCTGTGGTTTTCCCAAGGGGCAGCAAAAGAGCTTGTAGGAAGCGAGCGTTTGAATCGTTTTGCCCAGGAGCTCGATGAGATGGGCTTGGTGGCTTATACCATCAATGGATTTCCGCAGGATGATTTCCATCAGAAGGTCGTCAAGCATCGGGTGTATCGGCCTGCGTGGTGGGAGCCTGCTCGTTTGGAATACACTCGGGATTTGGTCCGAATTTTGGATCGGCTGTTGCCCTCGGGGGTATCTGGTTCGATCTCGACGTTGCCCATCGGTTGGGGATCCGATGCGTTCGATGGGGGAGTTGCGATACCGGGAGCTAAGCACGAGGATCGATGTTCACAAGCTGCATCGCAATTGCTGTTGCTTGCCGCTGAGCTCAACGAGCTCTATGAGCGAACAGGTCGCAGGATTCGCATTGCACTAGAGCCTGAGCCGGGCTGCGTTTTTACCGACCATGCATCGATGCGAGCTTTTTACGATCGGTGGTGGACGTCCCCTCGGGTGAGTTCTGCCCAAGCCGATTTAGCGCGAGAGTACTTGACGGTCTGTCATGATATTTGCCATTCAGCCGTCATGGGTGAGGACCAACAGCAGCAGTATGAGCTTTCTCGTTCGGCGGGGATTCGGGTTGGTAAGGTCCAGGTTTCCTCTGCGATCCGAGTTTCCTGGAGCCAATTGGATTTGTGTTCCCAGGAGCGGGCATTGCTGCAACTGTCGGAATTCGCTGAAGATCGTTACTTGCACCAAACCTTGAGGATCGATGCTCAGGGGAATCGGCACTTGGAGGAGGACTTACCAGAGGTCTTAAAAAGGTACCTCTGCGGAGGAAAGCTGTTGGATCCAACCAGACTCAGTGACCAGCAGTGGTTGATCCATTTTCATGTGCCGATCTACCTGCAACGATGGGGCTGCATCGAGTCGACCCAATCGCAGATCATCGCATGGTTGAAGCTTGCCCAGAGCCGACAGGAGTTGCTTGCTTCGGAGGTGGCCTATGAGGTCGAGACCTATGCGTGGGGAGTCTTGCCTAGCGAGTTGCGTAGGGAATCGCTCGATGAGGGGATCGCCCAGGAGATCGCTTGGTTGCAATCTCAACTGGACGTGTTGGGATAAGCGGGCTCAACGTTTTTCGATAAAGACCATCATGGACCGGTTCAGAAGTCGGGTAATGCTCTGAGCGTGGCGGATTGGATTTGGACTGGCCGGATTTGGATTGGATTCGATCAGCGATGGAAAGATATCGTTGGGGGGTTGTTTTGCAGTATCGAGGAACAACTGCCAATCCAACAGTCGAGATTCCCAAGGGAAAACAAAAGGGATTGATTTTTCAGAGGGGTTCAGCAGGATGAGGATATCTCCGAGTTGGTTGGATTGCTGAGGTTGTTTCGCGATGGGGCAGGTCAGCCAGCAGACCAAAGAGGTGTTTTGTTTGCTCCAGTCCATGCTCGTGCCGCGTGGGTCGTACCAGGAGATATCGGCGAGTCCTCGGTCGTCATAGGGCTTACCGGTGAGGAATTCGGTTCGGCGCAGGGTTGGGTGCTGGTGACGCAGCGCGATGAGCGACTTGGTGAATCGCAAGAGGTCCGTGTCGAGTTTGTCGGCTTCCCAATTGAGCCAGGAGACAGGATTGTCTTGGCAATAAGCGTTATTGTTTCCAAGTTGGGTACGGCGAATTTCATCACCCATCAGGAGCATAGGAACGCCTTGGCTCAGCAGGAGAGTCGCCAGGAGGTTTCTGAGTTGTCTGGTCCGTTTTCGCTCGATGGGCTTGCTGGCCGAAGGGCCTTCGACTCCGTGGTTCAGGCTGTAGTTGTTGTTCTCCCCATCACGGTTGTTTTCACCGTTGGATTCATTGTGTTTGGATTGGTAGCTGACTAGGTCGTTGAGCGTGAATCCATCGTGACTGGTGATAAAATTGATGCTGCACGAGGGGCTTCGTCCGGAGGGTTCATAGAGATCGGAAGATCCGGATAATCGGGTAGCTAGGACACCGGTTCGCCCTTCATCGCCGCGCCAAAACTTGCGGATGTCGTCTCGGAATAGGCCGTTCCATTCGCTCCATCGTCGGCCACCGAAGGCTCCGACTTGGTAAGCTCCTGCGGCATCCCAAGCTTCGGCGATGAGTTTGGTATCGGCGAGCATTGGGTCTTCGGAGATCAGTTCGACAAGCGGGGAATGGTTCAGCAGATGTCCGGTGCGATCGCGACTAAGGATGCTTGCTAGATCGAATCGAAAGCCATCGATGTGGTAGTTATGCACCCAATGTCTCAGGCAGTGCAGGATCCATTCGCGGCAGATGGGGTGGTTGCAGTTGATGGTATTGCCGCAACCGGTGTAGTTGCTGTAGTGGGCTCCATCGGTATTGAGGATGTAGTAGACGGGGTTTTCGAGACCTTTCATCGAGAGCACCGGACCTCGTTCGCCTCCTTCGCAGGAGTGGTTGAAGACCACATCGAGGATGACTTCAATGCCTGCTTTATGGAATTCCCGCACCAGAGTTTTGAACTCATGGACTTGGGCACCTGGTTGTTTCGAGTGCGCGTAGCCTCGATGAGGGGCAAAGAGTGCAAGCGGATCGTAGCCCCAGTAGTTTTGGTGCTTGAGGGTTTGCCCGCGGAAGTCCAGGATTGGGAATTCATGGATCGGCAGGAGTTCGACGGCCGTCACACCAAGGTCTTTGATGTATGGGATTTTCTCGATGGCTCCGAGGTAAGTTCCCGGCTTGGACACCCCGCTCGATGGGTGTTTGGTCAGGCCTGCAAGGTGCATTTCGTAGAGGATCGAGTCTTGGATCGGGATTTTCGGTGGTCGATCGGCTTGCCAGTCGAAAGCGTGGTCTATCGCGACGCATTTAGGGGGCCGGATGACGCCGTCGGTGGATGATTGGAAGTCTCCAGCGAGGGCGTTGCAATAGGGGTCGATCAAGCGAGCGTTGCCATCGAACCACAGCCCGTGTTCGGGTCGGAAGGGCCCATCGGCTTGGAAATGGTAAAGCTGTCCGGAAGTCAGGTTGGGCAGGAAGCGGTTCCATACGTTGCCGATTTTGTCGTGGTGGGGATCGAGTTCGATCGACAGGGTCGGTTCGCGATCATCGACGCACGAGTAGAGCAGTATCCGCATCGCCGTGGCCGACTGGCTAAAGACCGAGAAGTGGATACCGTCTGGGTCGGTCAGAGCACCGAAGGGGGGCTGGTAGCAGTACGAGTCTTTCGATCTTCCTGTCCGCTTTAGCATGCAGGTTTACCATTTCGGCTGAAGTTTCGAATCGGAGGCGCCGGTGGAGTCATTTTAGCTTCGGAGAGCTTGCCAAGGTAATCTAGCTCAACGAAGATACACAGCAGATGCGGACAAAGCTCCGCTGGAAACTTGAGATTTTTTTCCTAAGGCGGAATCGAAATTCATGAAGCGAAATCAACCAATGTTCTTTACGGTCGTACGAAGCGGAGTGATTGGGGCTGGACTTGCAATGGCCTGCGGGACCCATTCGGGCCTTAGCCATGCGCAAGAATCGGCTGGAGTTACGAGCAAGTCGGCCGCGAGACAGTCGGCAGTCGCTCAAGCGATCGCTGCGATCAAATCGATGCCTGGGATTGCGGTTCAGGAGAAGGATGGAGAAGTCATCGGCGTTGATTTTCGTAAGTGTGGCGATGACTGGATCAAGACGTTTCCGAGGGTGCTAGAGATTCCGTCGGTGCAGACCGTATCGGTCAGTGGTCCTGCCGCCACGCATGAGTTGATCGTGAGTCTCAAATCGATGCCGAATCTCAAGGCATTGCGGATGGAGCAAGCGGCGATCACCGACGATACGATCGCTCAGATTGCAAAGTTTCCGAAGGTTGACGATTTGCTCTTGGACCGATGCGGAATCACCGATGCGAGCATGCAGAGTTTGGGTCAATCCAAAACCATCAAACGGATTCGTGCTCCGAGGACGAAGCTATCGGATGCGGGTTTGGCTTATTTGAAGGACACCGTGCAGTTGGAGTTGTTGGATTTATCCGACTGCAATCAGATCAGCGACGCGGGGCTCGCGCACCTACAAGGACTGAGCAAGCTTCGCAATTTGAGTCTATGGGGTCCCCGAATCACCGACGAAGGGATGAAGTATTTGTCGGGCATGACCAATATGGTGGCGATCTCATTTCAGGATTGTGGAGTAACGGATCAGAGCTTTGCCGCATTGTCTGGCATGACCAAGCTCAAGGAGTTTGATATCTTCAGAACCCGTGCTGGCAACGACGCGTTGGCCGCGCTGTCTGGGGCCAAGGAGATGTCGAAGATGAAGCTTCGCGACTGTGGGGTAACGACCAAGGGGATCGTCGAGCACATCGGCAAGTTTCCGAATCTGACCGCGTTGGACTTGAGCGAAACGACGACCAAAGATGCGGCACTGGTGGAGATTGGTAAGTTATTGAAGTTAGAAGATCTGAATTTGTGGCATACTCGGGTGAGCGATTCGGGTTTGAGTTCTTTGACGTCGAGCAAGATTAAGCGGTTGAACCTGGACGACACGAATATCGGGGATGGGGCGATTGAGTCCCTGTCAAAGATCGAGACTTTGGAGTTTCTCCACATCGGTAAGACGGCGGTGACCGATGAGAAAATAGGGGAGTTAGCGAAACTGAAGAACCTCAAAGAATTGATTTTGACGAACACGACCTTGAGCAAAAAGGCCGTGGCGGACTTGCAGGAGAAATTACCTAAGACCAATATCAAGTACTGAGAAATCGCCGTTGACACCGTCGTCGGTATTGCGGTAATGGTTTCTTGGTTTCAAAGAATCACAAATCAAGCTCTATCGGCGGTCGGGGTTTTGCGGGAAAACTCGACCGGCCTTCCTCCTGGGTAGGAGCAGCATTGAGCCGCAGATTGGCAGTTACTGGGTCAATTGCCGGTCGGCGGTGCTTCACGGTAGAGCTTAAGACTGAGCGTCGGGGGACTGATTGAAAGTCCCCCGACGCCAGGGACCACCCGTAAGAAGGCCGGCGGTAGTTACCGTCGGCCTTCTTCGTTGAACGGCCCGGCAAGTCCGGCTTACTTGAAGAATTTGCTCAGTTCAAGGTAGAGATTGGTAAAGCCGATCGCGAAGAGCAACGCAACGCTGATCCACAGGCCCAGTTCGATCCAACGCGAGCCGAGCAGGTCACGGCGTGTTTTGTAATAGCGAAAGTACAGGGCGGCGAATCCGAGCATCGGAAGCATGATGGCTTGTGCCGAACCGCTGACGAGAACAAGCCAAGCCGGGTTTGGTAGCAACCAATAAACGGCTAAGCAGAGCATGGGGAACAGGGCGCTAAGGAGCTTGACCATCTTCGCTTGGATTTGTGGATCGCTCGAGAGCAAATTGATAATGCTTAGTCCATCGGTAAACGTACGCGCGTGGCTCGCATTGGCGACGTAGAACGTCGAGTAGAGGACCATGAAGGCGCCGAAGAGGTAGATCGGTGGGGCCCAGGAGCCGAGGACCGGCTCGTACATCGCCGAGAGGGTTTGGATCAGTTTTGATTCCTCGGGTTGGATTCCGGATCGGTGGAGGATTCCGGCACCTAGAACGAAAAAGCCGATGGTTGCTGTAGTGTAGATGAGCATCGAGACCCAGATGTCGTAGTGCATCACGCGCAGCCAGCCTCGGGCTCGTTCGAGCCAAGCTGGGCTACCGTCGTCGATTCCGGTGTGTTTTGCGTAGCCTTTTTCGATGCACCAGTAGGGGTATTGGATCAGCTCGGCGGCCCCTACGCCGATGATTCCTACGGTGGCCATCGCCGTGGTGAGGGCTTTGAGGCGATCCCCTTCGGGCAGATGGAACGAGAGGCCTTGGAGCCATTCGCTCAGGCTGATGGACCAATCGGGTTTGGCCTGCAGACCGATGACAGTCGCAAGAGTCACGAGCGTGAAGATCGCGACCATTGCCGTCGAGGCCGATTGGACCAGGGAGTATCCGCCGTAGAAGAGCAAGGCAGCGGTGATGCAAGCGACCGGGATAGCCCAGTAGCGATCGTCCATGGGTCTTGGCAGTCCTGTAACACTCATCGAGGAGACGAGTTCGGAGGATGTTTCGTTACCTTTGCTCCGGTTTGGATTGGATGGGTCCAGGGGCATCGTCGAGTCGGGGCTTTTCGCGATCGAGTATTTTGCAAGGTAGGCACCTTTGAGTTCCTCAAGTTGTTTAAGTTGTTTTTCGAGGTTAAGCGTTTCGATTGCGATGGTTTCAATGTCTTGCGAATTGGCCGATCGGTTTTTGACGGCTGCGAGTTTGATTTGGGTTTCGAGGTTTCCGATGGTTTTGTAATCGGCTCCTTGGGTCGTCAGGGGTTGGACGATCGCTAGGACTTGGCCGACGCTTCCGACGATCCCACCGAGTTGTCCGATGCTGCAAAACCACATAAAGAACCAGTACCATACGAGCCAGTTTCCACGGCCGGGTATTTTGGGGCCCGGGACGGTGTTCAGGGCAGAGAGGGTTGGGATTCCGGTCGAAACGGTGAATCTTCCGATTTCGATTTGCGCGAAGACTTTGACGACACAACCGAGGAGGATCAGCCACAGGAGGTTTAGGCCGCCGCGAGCACCTGTCAGGGTCGTCGCGATCAGCTCGCCACTTCCGACGATGCTAGCGGCGATAATCAGGCCTGGCCCGAGGTAGGAGAGGATACCGAGGTAGCTCGTTGGTGGAGCTAAGGTCGACGGGGTCGAATCGGATGGTACAGCGAGTTTTTTTTCATCGATCATCGCAAGTTTACTTCGACCACATGAGGAGAGGACCACCGGCACGCCGCGCTGACGCGTATGGCGTCAAGCCTGCCAAAACGATACACTAAGGGGTGTATTGACTACCGTCTATCTTAACTCCATCCCCAAAGCACTCCCAGCCATGATCGTCGGTGTCCCCAAAGAAATCAAAGAAGATGAATACCGAGTTGCGATGATTCCTGCGGGAGTCGAAGAGCTTGTCTCCCGTGGGCATCGTGTGTTGATCCAAGCCGGATCAGGACTCGGTTCGGGGTTAGCCGACGATTCGTACCGTCAAGCTGGCGCGACCTTGGTCGAAACCGGACGAGAGGTCTTTGAACAGGCTGACTTGATCGTGAAAGTCAAAGAGCCCCAGCAAGCCGAATACGGGATGATTCGACGCGGACAGGCTCTGTTTACTTACTTTCATTTTGCAGCAGATCGCGTTTTAACCCAAGCGATGATCGACAGCGGTGCGACATGCTTGGCCTATGAGACGCTGCGGGATGCTCAGGGGCGCCTGCCGCTCTTAACTCCGATGAGTGAGGTGGCCGGTCGCATGAGCATTCAGGCTGGGGCGAAATACCTCGAGAAGCCGCAAATGGGGCGTGGGATTTTGCTCGGAGGGGTGCCCGGGGTGCCACCGGCGCATATCACCATTTTGGGAGGTGGAGTCGTCGGGGCCAATGCAGCGCGGATCGCGGCCGGTTTCCGAGCCGACGTGAATATCCTCGATGTGAACCTTGATCGTATGCGCTACCTCGATGATGTGATGCCGCCGAACGTCAACGTGATTTACTCCGATCGCTACAATGTCCGCGAGCAACTGAAACTCGCCGACTTGGTCATCGGATCGGTGTTGATCCCCGGCGCACGTGCACCGTATTTGGTTCGCAAAGAGGACCTTCAACTCATGAAGCCTGGCAGTGTGATTATCGACGTGGCGATCGATCAAGGAGGGTGCATCGAGACAAGTAGGCCTACAACCCACCGCAATCCGACGTACATCGTCGATGATGTGGTCCACTACTGTGTGACCAACATGCCTGGTGCGGTGGGTCGGACCAGCACATTTGCCTTGTGCAACGTCACGTTGCCTTGGGTCGTGCAATTGGCCCAACAGGGAATTGAGCCAGCGATTGGGGCTTCAAAGCCCTTGCGAGAGTCGCTCAATGTGCATTTGGGGAAAGTCACCAACGAGGCGGTGGCAAAGACTTTTGGGTATCCTTACGTCGCTTAATGCAAGAGAATATCGGGGCTTTCAACGCCCGAGCAAAACGCGCGATGGTCGTCTTTTTGGCGGCTTAAACCCATGAAATGCTCGAATTGAGGATTCCCAGATGCTATGATGGGGCCTCCTCAATTCCCACCCCCAAGATCGGTTGAATGCTTGGCCAGTGCCAGCTAGCCGAACTGCCGTTTTGTCGTCATCGCGAGAGTCTCAGTGACCGCTAACCCACTATTCCGTTGGCTCAGGCCGACCGATATCGAAAAAGTATCCGTCCTGCAGTTGATTGCAAGAGACGCCGTCGAGGGAGCTACCGGCGGGATCCATCGATCGAGGCACGTCGGGGCGAGTGTCGATTTCAAAGAGCATCGACCTTATGTTCACGGCGATGAGATACGATCGATCGACTGGAAGTTATTTGGGAAGACGGACCGATTGTACATTCGTCAGTACGAAGATGAGACGAGTGTTCGTGCGACGTTGGTCGTCGACCAGAGCGGATCGATGAATTACAGCGGTACGCGTTCTAGGGAATTGACCAAGCACGATTACGCGATTCGACTCGCGTCCTGCTTAGCCTATCTTCTGGTTTCCCAGCAGGATTCGGTGGGGTTAGTGACGTTCGACACGGCGATTCGCAAGCATATTCCACCGCGATCGCGACCGAATCACCTGCGATTGGTATTAGAAACGCTCGCCGGCGCCGAGTGCCGAGGCGAGACGGAACTTGGAACCGTCTTGCATCAATTGCTGAGTCTGTGTCGAAAGCGTGGGATCGTGATGGTTTTATCCGATTGCTTCGGAAATGTATCGGAGCTCTTCAAGAGTTTATCGATGCTTCGAGCCAACAACCAAGAAGTATTGCTTTTCCAGATCATCGATGACGACGAGGTCGATTTCCCCTTTCAGAATCGAACTCTGTTTCGATCTCTCGAACTCACAGAACAGCAGTTGCTGGTCGATCCGGTTTCGTTGCGGGAATCTTACTTGCGAAAGTTCGCTATGCATCAGGAGTCGATCCAAAGCGGCTGTAAGCAAAACCGCATCGATTGGATTCCGGTTCGGACTTCCGAGGCCTTCAGTTCTGTTTTGGCGACTTACATTGCAAGACGGGGACAAGCATGACTTTATTGAATGCGTTGCTTGCCTTCGGTGCGACCGCCTTTGCTGTTCCGCTGATCATCCATCTGCTCAATCGCAGCAAGTACCTGACGATCGACTGGGGGGCGATGGAGTTTCTGGATTCCTCGGTCAAGGTCAACTCTAGGCGGATTCAGTGGAAACAATTGCTGCTGCTGTTGGTCCGCTGTTTGATACCGATCTTGTTGGCTCTTGCGATGGCTCGGCCCCTGATCCAGTCATGGAAGGACGCCTCGGGGACAACACCGATGAGTCTGGCAATCGTGCTCGACGATTCGCTTTCGATGCAGAGCATCGATCCGCAGGCAGGGCGTCTGGGAGAGCAGCGGAATCGGCTTCAGCAGGCGATTGTGCAGATTCAGGAAATTCTCGAGGGGCTTCCGGCCGGCTCGGACGCTTCGATCATTCTCGCAGGTAAGCCCGTCGAGACCTGGGCAGAGCATCAACCGAGTCAGTTGGCCGAGCGCTTGGTAGGACTCAACGATCGGGTCGAATCGGCCGGTCGATTGGACCTGGCCGAGGGCACACAAGCGGCCGCGAATTGGCTTGAGAAAAGTTCCAATCCAAGGCGACATCTGCTGTTGATTTCGGACTTCCAAGCATCCGAGTGGAAGTCTCCGCAACAAGACTTGGCTCGTGACGTTGTCAAGCAACTCTCGAGTCGTACGGTCCCGATCACTTGGAGTTTTTTGAATGCCTCGAGCCGAGCTCAAGAGTCAGACAAATCGAACTTGTCGATTGTGAGTTTTGAATCCGTCCCGTCCCAGGTCGTTCCTCAGGGCAAGTTGACCCTCAGCGTCACGTTGCAGAATGATTCTCAGCAGGCCGTTCAGGTCCCGGTAGTGCTGATGGAGGGGCTCAAGGAACTCGAGCGGCAATCGGTTTCGATCGCGGCCGATTCGACCACGACCGTTCGGTTCGGATGGACGTCGAAGAAGGCACAGGACACGGTTCTGAAGGTCTTTGCGGATTGGAGTGACGCGAGTCCACAAGACCATTCCATGACCAAAGTGGTGCGTGTTCGTGAGCCAGCGAAGATTCTGATTATCGATGGAGATCGAAAGAAAGAAGCGATGCAAAGCGAGTCGGATTTTGTTCGCCTTGCCTTGACGCCATTCTCGTTGCTCCGGGGAGAGCCTGGGGATTTGTTCACCACGTCGCTCGTCGATGCGGGAGGGTGGAATGAGGCGATGCTCAAGGAGTATCAGGGGGTCATCGCGTGCAATGTTGCCGATTTCAATCCGGACCAGAGGAAGTGGCTCCGTGGGTTTGTCGACCAGGGTGGGGGGCTGTTGATATGTTTGGGAGATAAAGTCCAGGTCGATCGAGTCAATGCGTGGGAACCTGTGGCCGAGGGTGGTTTGCGGATAGGTTCTCTAGGAGCCAGAGCCCCCTGGGAGGGCTCGATCAAACCTACGGCCAATGCGGCATTCGAGTTTTCTAAGGCATCGCTCGATTCGCTCGGTTCGGCGAGGTTTGTCGCTCGCAATACGTTGAAGCTCGACGAAGACCAAGGCATTGCGCCGATCACGACGTTGGCCTACGACGACGGCCTCCCCTTCTTGGTCAGTGTTGCGTTGGGTTCAGGGCGTTGTTTTTGGATGACCAGCGGATGCGATGATGACGATAGCAATCTACCGGCCTTGCCGGTCTTCTTGCCCCTGGTCCAGCGGATGATGACCACTGCCCTGAGGTGGCCGGTAGGTTGGGAAGAGACCGAGTTAGGAGAAAATTGGGTCGAGAGTTTTTCGCAAGCCAAAAAGCTCTCGTTGCAGGTGCCGGGGCAAACGGCCAGAGAGTTCCAAGCCGATCCAGCAAGCTTGGTGTCGTTAGGGAGTTCTAGGCTCGAGGGGATCGGCCAAGCGGTCGCTGACCAGGAACGGTTCTATCACGGGTTCACCACGACTGCGGCGGATCGCAAGCAGGAGTTGAGCCGAGATCTCATGGCGATCGAGGAGCAAGAAGCTCTCGCCAAGTCGTCATCGGCAACGTTGCACCAAGACGCAAAGCATTGGCTCGAGCAGGAGAAGACCAATTCCAGTGGGAAAGAGCTTTGGACTTGGTTTTGGCTGGGGCTTTTGGCGATGTTTCTCGCCGAGATGTTTCTTCAGCAGTCACTCTCACCGCGGTCCTCGGGAGCCCGGATGCCGACGGGAATGGAACAAGCGACAGGTTCGACCAAGCGGGGTGCAGCATGAGTTGGTTTGAGTTCAATGGCCTGTTGCCTTTTTGGTTGATGGTCCCTGTTTCGATCCTTGGAATGGTGTTGGTTTGGTGGTGGTACTACCGTGAGTCGCGGCATGCGCGAGCGCCTTATCGGTGGCTTTTGCCCACGCTCCGCGCGGCGGCCTTGGGCGGGATCCTGTGGATGTTGGCCGGTCCGACTTGGGTTCGCGAATGGGTTTCCGGGGAGCTCAGTCGCATCGCGGTCCTTTTGGACACTTCCGGAAGCATGGATTTGAAGGAATCCGATACGACTCCCAGCAGCAGGCTCGAGAGGGCCACGCAGTGGCTCAGCAGTCCATCGGAAAGGCAACTCGGGTGGTTGGATCAGCAGCGACGGCGATTTCATTTGCGACTATTTCCGTTTTCCGACGCGGGTGCTACCGGAGTAGAGGGAGCACCTAGCCAGACCGGAGTTTCCTCAGTGTGGGACTCGACGGTTGAAGCGTCCAATAAGCCGACGAATTTGCGACTCGAGTCAGGCGGTCGCCGGACCGAAATTGGCGAGGCACTTTCCTCCGTGCTACGATCCGGCGGGGTGCTCGGCTCGGCATCGGATTCCAAGGGAACAGGGGACGTTTCTGGTAAAAGCGCAGGGACAACCGAGGAGCAGCAGGCCGGGGCGACGAAGCCCTATGCCGCGGTGGTTTTACTTTCCGATGGGCAGAGCAATTCCGGCGAGTCGCCGAGTTCCGTCGCCGAGCGGTTTGCACAAGCATCGATCCCTGTATTTGCGATCGGATACGGTCGGGAGTCCGAGCCGGAGGATCTTGGAGTTTTGGCCGTTGAGCATTCCCGCAGCATGTTTCAAGCCGATTCCTTTCAGGGTACCGCGACGATCAAGCAGCAAGTACCCCTGGGGCGGCAGTACCGTGTCGATATTCGCTCGAACGGACAGGTCGTGTGGAGCAAATCGTTCGAATCGGATGGGAATCCGAATCGATCGATCGAGTATCGCATCACTGGCGATAAGTTGTTTGGAGCTCAGCAGGCTGCGACTCGGTCCAAGGCGATCCCTTTGGATTTGGAGTTTGAGGTTGTGCACGCTGGTCAAGATGCATCCGAGCAGAACAACAAGTTCGAGTCGTCTTTGTGGGGAGTGATCCGCAAGAACCGCGTCGTGGTCCTCGATGGCAGGGGGCGTTGGGAATCCCGATACATCAAGAATGCGTTTGGTCGCGATACGACTTGGGATCTCCAAGCAATTCTCGGTCCAGAGGAGTTCGCATCGAACCCTTTCCCGAAGACTCGCGAGGATTTTTCAGGCGTGGACTTGATCGTCATGGCGGCCGACAGTCTCTCGTCGATGAGTCAGACACAATTGCGCTGGTTGGCCGATTACATCGCCGACTTCGGGGGCGGATTGATTCTCATCGACAGTGGTCGAGACAAGCCGCCTGCGGTTTTTGGGGACAAGGAAGTCGATTGGTTGCCGGTATCGTTCATCGAGAGCGAAACGGCTCCGATCGCCGTATCGGCATTGAATTTGGAGCTTGCGGCCGTCGAGCAGAGGGCTTTTGCTTTCGAGCAAGAGACCGGTGGCAATCGGCGTTTGTGGGAGTCGTTTCCCACACCTCGCTCGGCCCGACGGGTGCAGACGGCTCCGGGTGCTGAGGTGATGGTAAGTGGCAAGAATGAGGACAAGCAGTATCCGATGATTGTCACGAGGCGAAGCGGGCAGGGCCGGGTGGTTTATTTAGCCAATGATGAGACTTGGCGGTGGCGTTACAACGTGGCCGATCTGTACCACCAGCGGTTCTGGAACCAATTGGCTCAGTGGAGCATGCAAGCTCCTTATGCGGTTGAGAACGACTATGTCGGTTTGGATTCCGGAGAGCGGGTGTATGGATTTTCGCAGCAGATTCCGATCCGTGCGAGGCTTCGGGATGCTCAGCAGGAGCCCTTGAGCGGCGTGCGAGCCATGGCGGTGATCGAGCAAAATGGGGTCAGGGTTCAGAGTTTTCCATTGGCCGAGGACGCCCAGGGATCGGGAATGGTCTCGGGATTGGCTAGTGGATTGCTGGCTGGGCGATACCAGGTGCGGTTGGAGGTTCCTGGCTTACCGACCGAAGCGATCGATTTGGAGACCGAGTTTTTGGTCCATCCGCCGGAGGATTTGGAGATGCAGCAATTGGCATCGAATCGATCGGTCTTGGAACAGATCGCAAAGACCACGGGAGGGAAATACTATGACGAATCGCAAGCCGACCGGGTCAACGAGTCGTTGCAGGCTTTGAGAACGGGTAAAATCGAGCAATCTCGGACATTGTTGTGGCAGAGTTATCCATGGTTTTTGGCGATCATGACGCTCCTGGCCCTCGAATGGTATCTCAGAAAACGGGCTGGATTCATTTAACAGGTACAAACCTATGAGCACAACCATAGCATCGATGGATCCGAGGCCGCAGCAAGGCGAGGTGTTGGATCCGCACCGAGTGGAAATTCAGAATTGGATGCGTCGGTTCGGTTTCCGGCAAACCGGGATCCTCATTGTTCAGGGAGTCGCCCTTGGGGTCCTGTGCATGATCGCCTGCGCGTCGATCCTAGTGCTCCTCGATACCTTGCGATGGATCGATGATCCAACCCGATGGGCACTGAGTGTTGGGATGTACTTGCTCAGCGCCACGGTGGGGCTTTGGTATGGTATTGCAAGGTTGTGGCGCAAGGACGATCCGATTCAACTGGCCAAGCATATTGAACATGGGAGTCCCGACCTTAACGAGAGTCTATTGTCCGCCATCGAGTTGCAGCAGATTCCAGCCGACCGTCGGCACTTCAGTCCGGAGTTTTTGACGGCGATCCAGCGCAACGTTGCACAGCAGTTGGCTGGATTGTCCATTTCAAAATTGCTTCCTTGGTCCTTGGTCCGATCGAGTCTTTTGGCAGCGCTTGGGGCCGTGGGGTTTGTGGGGGCGCTCTGCGGTTTGCCGGGGATGGATATGCCTCAACGCTTCGCACGGGCTTTTTTTCCATTCATGGAAATTCAGCGTCCGTCGAAGACCAAAATCTTGGTTCGATCCCCGGCTCGCGAGGATAGCACGGTGCCTGAAAACCAAAGTGCATCGTTTGAAATTGAGGTTCAGGGCTTAGAAACCCAAGAAGCATTTCTAGAGACACGATTGGTATCTAAGGGACGCTACGCCAGTCCGGAACGTGTTGCGATGACACAAATCCAGAAGGACCCGTTGGTGTTTGCGACGGCGATGGCCGTCGGCGATGAAACACTCGAATATCGCTTTGCTACCGGAGATGCGATCAGTCCGTATCGCAAGCTCCGGACCACCCCAAGGCCCAAAGTGGTCGAGTTCCATCAGACCGTCGAGTACCCGGAGTACACCCGAGTCGCTCTTGCGAATCGATCGAGCGACCGGGGAGACGCTCGGTTGCTTGCGGGCTCAAAGATGACCTTGGCAATCGAGCCTTCGATGCCGTTGACCTCTGCGCGTCTGACGATCGATGATCTCGACTCGGGCGACAAGCAATCGATCCCGATGGAATACGATTCAACATCGAAACGCTGGAGCGTGCTTTGGCCCTCGCAAAAAGATGCGAGGTATCAGGTCAAGCTTGCTGCTGAAGTTCCCGGTGCCGATGCCCCTATCGAAAACACATTCAGCCCATTCTACGAGGTCGATGTCGTCGAGGACCAATCGCCGAGCGTTTCGTGGTTGGTTGGAGATCAGACGCTCATGGAGAGGCTTCCTAGTCCCAACCAGATGTGGATTGTCTCTCCTCACGAGTTGGTGAAGTTCTCTGCGGCCTTGGCAGATGATTTGCCCAACGCGACCCTTCGGCAAGAGATCTCCGTCAATCGGCAGCCCTACAAGACCCTTGAGTTGCCGTTGAATTTGACCCAAGCCAGCGGACAGCAAGTCAACTTCTTAAGCGGAATGGTGACATGGACTCCCCTCGACGGTGTATCGGAACCGACCCGGTCGGTCGGGGCATGGACATGGGATTTGCTTGCCGAATCGCTCCGTTCGGGCGATGTGGTGAGCGTGCGCTTGGCGGCGAGCGATTCGGCCGATCATGTCAGTTATTCCGTACCGATCCAATTGAGTTTGGCTTCCGAGGATTTCGATCGCAATCGCCATCAAGCATTGTATTTGCGATCGGTGCTGGGACCTGAATTGCAGAAGTTAGCCGATTTGATCCGGACCAATCGGGTCGATTTGCGGCCCAAGATGTTGCAATTGAAGGACCCGAAACTCGACGTTGCGATCCGGCGGAATGTATCCAGCGAGGTCGAGGAATTCAGTCAGGAGTGGATGAAACAGACCGAGAGAATTCGCGCGTTGGCGACGCAGATGGTCGGCAAATTGCCAAGGGTATTGGATCAATCGGAAACGGAATTTGTGGTCCGGGCCGTCTCCAAGTCGGAGCGAGAAGCTGCGACGATGGTGGCTTTGGCAGCCAACCATGAGGCTTGGACTCCTATCGAGGTCCAGGGCAAGGGGCTGGTGGTACCTGACAAGCTTGCGCAGATTCTTCAGCAACAGATCGACCGTGCGATCGGTGCCTTCGATGAGGCTGAATCGTCGTCTGCGAGGTTGAGCGACATTTATCGCCAATTGCTCGGGCATGAATACCTTACGGCGATGACGAAGGATTTGATGGTCTTGCGAGATCACCAGCGCAAGCAGGTTGAGAAAACCGATGGGATCGATTTCGTGACGTTGGCTAGGACTCAGACGATCGCCGACCAATATTTTGAGGGGGCCATGCAGTTAGGGTCCAAGATGGACTCGTATTTGGCTCAAAATCTCAAAGACCAATCCAGGAACTTGATGCGATCGATCGAACAGACTCGCCAAGAGATTCGCGATTTGGCACAGGCAGAACCTACACCCCAAGCGTTGGCCCAGTTGCGTCAGCGGGTGGAGCGATCCTCGAATGATCTGAACGGCCAGCATTGGGCATTTAACATGGACGGGGGATTGCTATGGAATATCTCCGACGTGAGGAAGGACTTAATCGTCCGGGGTTCCGGTGTAGGTAATGCATTGCAGCGGAGCATCGACACGCTAGCCCGAACGGCTGAATGGGCAAGCGACAGCAGTCTCGACAGCGAGATTTTGGGGCGGCTTCGATCGGCCACGCTCGATGAACTGACGATGCAAACACTTCCAGCTTCGGATCAAATCACCGACCGTCGGGACTTTCATCTACAGCGCAAACCCATCGATGGGATGTTTCCGAGCGATATGGGGCTAGCGAGCAGAGCATGGACGAGCCTGTTCGGATCGTGGTTAGAGTTACCAACTGGCACACCCCAGTGGAATCAAATGCGGGACGATCTCCGGGCGATCGCTAAGGCTTATCGGGTTTTAGAATCCGCGCATGAACTTCAGGACATGCGATCGAATCTCGAAACGCTTCGGCGACAAGAGCAGTACGATTGGCAGACTCCCGAGGGGCGTCTGAGCCACCTGCGCCAATGGGATAGCATGAATCACCGATGCGAATTGACCCACCAATGGATGAAAGAATCCGGGTTTCCCAATCCGGTCGCAGACCGACTCAATGGGCTGCGATGGGGACCGGTCTCCAATGCGATCCGTCAGAAGCTTGACCCTCGCCGATCGGCCAACAATGAAACCATGCTCAATGCAGCCCCAGAACTTGGGGATCTGCTAGGTGAATTCGACACTATATTGGCCGATGCGCAACCGACGGTTGACGAAGCCAGAAAGCTGCTCTCGAAATTCGCTCCCACGGTATCCCAACTGGCGCAGATCGCAGCCGAAAAAACTCGGGACCTTGAGCAAAAAACACGGAATCCTGAAACTTCAACGCAGGATAGCGCGCAGCAACAAGAGCAAGTCGAGCAAAGCATCGAGCAGTTGCAAGAAGCCCTCTTGGAGATGGCCACCAAGCAAGACCTACTCAATGATGCGCAGTTGCAGGCAGCCAAGGATTCCGATCAAGCTCTGAGCATGATCGATGCGGTCCAGGAGCCTATGGAACAAGCCAATCAGAAGCTAATCGATGCACAAGACAGTTCGCAGGATGCGACGCAAGTGGCTCAGTTGGCAGAGCAAGCGGCGGAGAAACAGCAGCAGGCAGCCGAAACTCTAGAGACGATCGCCAAGCATTTCGAGAGGGTCCAAGAAGCGCTTGCCAATCCCCAGCCAAGCAACTTGGCCGCCGCAAGTGAGTCCCGCGCACAGTCGCAGCCAGAGCCCAATTCCCCCAAGAGTCAGCCGGACCCTGTCGAGCAGGCTAAGGCGTTGTTGGACAACTACCAGCAAGCCGAACAGCTCAATCAATTGGCGAAGAACTCGCCCGAAGAACTGCTCAAGCTTCTGGAGGCAGAGTTGCGACGGAATGAACCGATGCAAAAGGAACTCTCGGAAATCTCCAAAGATAACGTCAGCGATGCAGCCGCCGAGTTGCGAAACGCCGCCCAGCGCGAGGCGACTTTGGCTCAACAACTCGAAAATTCCGACGCGCAATCCATGGATGCCAAAGCCGTACAAGCCCAGCAGCTAAAGGCTCTGGCGCAAAATGCCGAGAACCTTGCGGCCAATGTGCTCAATAAAGCGCAAACACCCATCCAAAGGATTAATCAAAAGGAGCTGCAAAAAAATGTGGCGGCAGTGACGGAGTCACTTTTGGCGGCAGCAAGGCAGGCCCAGGGAGCCGACCCGAATGCATCGCAAAAGTCGCTCCAGGAGAAAACCGATCAGCTCATGAAAGAAGTTCAAAAAGCGCAGCAGCAACTCGGTGAGATGAACCCGAATTTGAATCAACTCGTCGATCAAAATCCATTTAAAGAGGACAAGCAGAGGCAAGCCCAATTGACCGAAGCCCAATCCACCCAATCCTTAATGCGCGATCAGCAGATTCGTCAAACCAAGGACATGGCACGACGGCGCGAACAGGTTGCCAACCAGTTGGGCAAGGAGGCAGAAGCGCGCGATAAGGAAATGCAGCAGAAAAACACCGAACGAGGAAAATCGCTCGAGGCGCTCCAAAAGAAACCCGAGGATGCAGGATTGCAAGCCCAGGTCGATCAAAAGACCAGAGAGCTATTCCAATCGATGCAGAGAGCCACTTCGGCCAAGCAGCTTTCGCAATCCGCCCAGGAGATAGCCAAGAACGCCAAAGAGTCCGAGCAACGGACCGAAGCTGCGCAACGAGCCAATCTCGACGCACCGAATCCGATGGCTGCCCTGGCCCGAGAGCAAATCCAATCCGCCAAAGAGCAACTCGATCAATTGCAAAGTCAATTGCAAGGGTTGCAAGGACAAGTCGCCCAGCCGCCGGCTAGGTCCCCATCTTCCGATGCATTGGCCCAAGGCGATCCGACTCAAAAGGGGGTCGAAGAATCCGTCGATCAAGTAGCTGATCAGTTAACGCGGAGCGCTCGGCACGAGGAAAGGCTGAACAATCAGCAAGGCAAACAACGATTGGAACAACAGGCCAATCAGGTTGGCCAAAAGGTCAAGCCAGATGTTGAGCGAGCGACCGAGCAGGTCAACCGAGCCGCAGGCGAAGCCAAGCAACAGTTGAGCAATCAAGTTCAAGAAGCAAGGCAAAACGGGGCTCCGCAACCGCAAAGGGCTCCGAATGCAGAGGCGCCCTTGGCGGCCTTGAATCAAGCCAAAGAGAGTCTCGGTCAGCAGGCAGCCGAACTCTCCGGACTGGCTTCTCGAATGGACCAAGCCCCCGGCCAGCAGCCCAGTGACCAGCAACCCAGCGGGCAGCAACCTAGTGGGCAGCAACCTAGTGGGCAGCAACCTAGTGGGCAGCAACCTAGCGGGCAGAAACCTAGTGGGCAGCACCCCAGCGCACAGCAGCCTAGCGCTGAG
>Ga0082207_1000405_pt1 | contig 24848 bp, 17 predicted proteins | sample LakMenEpi10Aug09_FD_71540 | JGI IMG/M metagenome (GOLD analysis project Ga0082207, IMG submission 71540)
CAGCGTTTGTTGGCGAAGTTTCGGACCAAAATCCAAATTGATGAGTCGCTGACTTGTGTATAACAACGAGGCCTTCGACCCCGGCAGAGGGTGTGCCGGCCCTTCGGGCCTATGGAGCTGCATGATTGCTACTTACCGGGGCCTTCGACCCCGGCAGAGGGTGTGCCGGCCCTTCGGGCCTATGGGGCCACAAGATGCTACTTACCGGGGCCTTCGACCCCGGCAGAGGGTGTGCCAGCCCTTCGGGCCTATGCGGCCACAAGATGCTACTTACCGGGGCCTTCGACCCCGGCAGAGGGTGTGCCGGCCCTTCGGGCCTATGGGCCACAAGATGCTATTTACCGGGGCCTTCTTGGACACTTCCAAGCGTGCGGAAAACAGATCCACAATTTTCCTCTTTTCCTCTTTGATGTGACCAAAGGTGTCACTGCACTTTTTGAGAATACGATCAATCCACGACTTGTCTGTTAGTATCGATTGCAGGGGGACCCATGAATCACCGCTTCAACTCGCACCGGATCCGGTGCATCTCGATCATCGGGGGATTCCTCGATAAAACCAAGTTCGAATTGGCCGACGGCCTGAAATACTTCATCGGTGCTCGCGGAGCCGGCAAGACGACGTTGCCCGCGTTCGTCCGCTACGCGCTGGGCGCTTTGCTCCGCCACACCGAGTGGATCTCGAACGCAGCCTACGACACACTCCGCAGGAGTGGTCCCTCATTCGGAACGCAACCGGACAACACATGTAGACAATATTTGACAAATGTCCGATAGGAGTGTACCGTAAACTTGGCTATCGTCAGCGCGTTTTCCATCTCGGGACTAAAACTTTGGTTCTGGTCCAATGACCACGAACCTCCTCATTTCCATGCCAAGCGACGCGGCGAATTGTCGGAACAATTTCGACCGGAGTTGCTAAAGCAATGGCAGAGTCTAAGGGAAAGCGAGCAAGCCGAGTGAATCGAGGCGAGGCGGTCGTTGCCCATCGCGTCGCGGGATCCAATTGGTCGTATGTCGCGACCAATGCAGACTATGCGAATATTTGCAGCCTCTCTGCAAGTAAAATATCGCGACTCAAGAGTTCGTCGCGAGCGAAGGCTTCGGTTTCACGGGCTATCGTATGTTTTTCCCGGTTGACGGACCTGACCGAGGAACTGGTTTCCTCGTTGAAAGATTCGAAGATTACCAAGCATGTCCTGTTTGTTAGTGGCTTACCTGTCGAAGCGACGATTTCTCGATTGAAGGCGCTAAAGATTCGCAGTCTGGATCGGTTGCATCTGGCGGACAAAGAGAATCGTGAATCGGAGGCGATGTTGATCCAACGGTTCTTTGTCGGAATGAAGGACCCGGTCGGTAATCCCACAATCACCGATGCGTGGATTGAAGGAGATGAATTGGTGCTACTCTCCGCATCCTTCCAACGCCTGAAAATACCCCGCTCAAAGCTTGATCGTTTTCTTGGGACGAACAGCGACAAATGGCTGCAATTCGAAATAGATGAAGATGGGTCCTTTCTGTATTGGCCGCATGCCGATGCTCATTTTGGATGGAAGCAATTAGAACAACTGGTCGATCCGACCAAGTCGATTCAGGATCAGAAGAAGACCGATCAGTTCAAACGCTTGTATGGGCATGCGATCCGGGCAGTTCGCGAGTCGGCGGGGCTAAAACAGATCGAAATTGATGGTTTGACGGACCGGCAATTGCGTCGTATCGAAAATGGAGAACAGATGGCATCGCCCAAGGCTTTGGAATCTCTGGCCAAAGCCCATAAACTGGATATATCGGATTACATGAATCGTTTGGCCGCGATGACCCGTGCCTGAAATTCTTGCGGCCTGTAGGTATAAATTATTCAAGGCGCGTTCGCCGTTCCGCTCAATACCAGAAAGATATCCGGCTGCGTTGGCCTGACGTGTTTTGTCAGCGGGTACTCGAGCGATTGCTTGCGATTGCCGATTGTGCAGACGCTCGTGTCGAGGAAGCGAAAGGTTAACTGATAGGGAGGTTTCATTATCATGGCTAAAGCCAAAGCATCGAAAACGTCTCTGGCCACGAGCAAGCCAAACGAAGTCGCGATTCCCAACCTGCTTGGCGACATTCGCCAGGTCATCGAAGCCGCTCGGGAACACACGGCTCAGGCCGTCAATTCAACCTTGGTGACGATGTATTGGCAGATCGGGAAACGGGTTCGACAGGACGTGCTTGGGAACGAACGCGCCGAATACGGTAAGGAGATTGTCCAGACCTTGTCTGCGCAATTGACGGTCGAGTACGGCCGTGGCTTCGACCGGAGAAACCTCCACTATATGGTTCGTTTTGCGGAGCTTTTCCCCGATGAGCAGATTGTGAACGCACTGCGTTCACAATTGTCTTGGACTCATTTTCGCGAACTCCTGTCGATCGAGGAACCGCTCAAACGTGAGTTTTACGCAGAAATGTGCCGAGTTGAGCGATGGAGCACACGAACCTTGCGACACAAAATCGGGCATCTTTTGTATGAACGTACCGCCGTTGCCAAAAAGCCCGAAGACCTGATTGCCGATGACATCGCGGCCTTGCGCGATGAAGATCGCTTGACCCCGGACATGGTCTTTCGCGATCCGTATTTTCTCGATTTCCTGGGACTGACCGGCTTCCACTCAGAAAAGGATGTCGAGGCGGCGATTCTTCGTGAACTCGAAGCTTTCATCTTGGAACTGGGTACCGATTTTGCCTTCGTCGCTCGCCAAAAACGGATCACGATCGACAACGAGGACTATTACATCGACCTGCTGTTCTACCACCGTCGATTGCGACGCTTGGTCGCCATCGACCTGAAGCTCGGTAAATTTCAAGCTGCCGATAAAGGCCAAATGGAACTCTATTTGCGATGGCTCGAACAACATGATGTCCAGCCCGGTGAAGCCGCACCCCTGGGGTTGATCCTGTGCGCAGAAAAGTCCACTGAGCATGTGGAGCTACTCCAACTGGAAAATAGCGGAATTCGAGTGGCGCAGTATCTGACCGAATTGCCAGATCGACGTCTTCTGGAACGCAAACTCCACGATGCCGTTCTGCTTGCCAGAGAACGACTGGCAACGCAGGACCAACGTCGACCAAACCAAAACACGGATCCTTAAAAAAACTCGGGGACAGTCCCCGAGTTTTTTCCAAAAGGATGCTACTTACCGGGGCCTTCGACCTCGGCAGAGGGTGTGCCAGCCCTTCGGGCCTATGCGCGTCCAGCAAACCAAAGGTAAGTTAGGGGCCACGGAGGGGGGTTAAAAGTTCGATTCCTCGGTTTGGCTCGCGAAACACTCGACGCTGGGCAAGCGTTCTTGGAGCATCGATGCGAGTTTGTGCATCGCGAAGCGCTCGCTTGCGAAATGGCCCATGAGCAGCATCGAGACGCCTTGGGCTTGCGCCTCGAGCGATTGATGGTACGTCGCCTCCCCGGTGACGAACGCTTCGCATTGGTGCTTGAGCGCAAGCGGCATAAGACTTGCCCCCGAACCACAGACGATGCCGACTCGAACAACATGGGAATCTTCGGGATCGGTGCACTTGGGACGAATCTCCGGGATGGCACTTTCAAGTCGAGCCCATAGATCGGAGAGTTTGGTCGGAGAGGCAAAGTCGCCGACAATACCCGATCCGAGTTCGGACCGAGCGAATTCGGGCTTGGAGGAGATTTGCAATGGACGCAGGTTACCGAGTTGCAGGATCTGGGCCAATTGCCGATTGATGCCGTTGGGGGCGTTATCCCATGCCGTATGGGGCGAGTAGATCGCTATCCCATGGCCGATGGCATCCCAGAGGATTCTTCCCGTGGTCGTCTGCGTGGTGATTCGATCGATGGGTTTGAATGGAATCGGATGATGGACGACGATCAACTTTACGCCGCGCTGGATCGCTTCTCCGAGCACCGAGTCGGTCAAGCTTAGGCAGGTCATGAGGGTCTTGACTCGGATCTCTGGATCCCCTGCCAAGAGTCCGACGTTGTCCCAGCTTTCGGCCAGCTCCAGAGGAGCGATTTGATTCAGGTGCAGGAGGATTTCCCGGACCGATGGCTCGGCATCGGAATTCTGGGTTGGGCCGACCATAGCATTGCATTCAATGGGGAGATAGTCCGAGGCGACTTTAGGGAACCGGCAAGATCGAAGTCGGCGGTTTGAGGGCTTCGATTTTCAGGCCACTGCCGACTTCTGAGGACTCTAGGCCTGTGGTTCCATCGCTGGACGGAGAGTCGGGTTGCTGGCCGACGGTTTGCTCTTGCAGAGTCGCAGCGGTTTGCAGCATTTCCTCGACCGCTTTCGAAACCGTTTTGGCCATCAGTGCATAACAACTGACACGTCCGGCCCGGGCGATGTTCAATCCGATTGCGTTACCATCCACATCGACGATCGGTCCACCGCAGTGCTGGGGTTCCAAGACGCTGTCGTGCTCGATGACTTCTCGAAATCCTGTCGATCGTGCAGAGACGCTCCCATTGACTTGGAGTTCCGTAGGATCGAGCATGATGTTGGTCAAGTCCATCATCTGGGCTTCGAACGAGATCGCCTTGCTGTCGCGATTGACATCGACGGTAAGTCGTTTTCCGGCCGTGAGGGTCATCAGGTAATTGAGGACTTCTTGGCGAGTCTCAACGGGCTTGCCTTCGATCTTGATGATGATGTCCCCTTGGAGGATCCCGGCTCGGTAGGCACCGCTGCCTACCACGACGTTTTCGACCACGGGGCCTTGGTGGGCCGAGGACAACTGGATGCCCAGGAGCGCACGTTGCTGTTGGATGGTTCTTTTCTCGACGCTGACGACGCCCAGAGCCAGGGGCAGCGACCTTGAATCGGCGCTGGCGATCCAACCCCCTAGGGCTACCTTGGTGTTGGTATTCCATTGGATCGCTGGCAAATCTTGCCGTTCGACCTTGATCAGTACCAGGTCGAGTTCGGGCCTGCGGACTTTGACCGTACCTGGGGTTTTGGTTCCGTCGTGCAATCGGACTTCGATCGCAGAGTCTGGTATTTCTGAGGATTTCGTGACGATCCAGCCCTCGGGACGGGCGATTGCGCCGAGTGCGATCTGCTGGTTTTGGGCGAAGATCTGAACGGTGGATTTCCAATGTTCGCCCATCGCTTCGCGGAAGGCCCGAAGTGTCGCGTACTGACTTCTCTGGCGAGCTCGGCTGCTTGCAAACCGGCCGTCACGAGCTCGGTTGTTTCCCCCCGGAAGCCGCATTTCCTGTTGGATCAAATGTTGGGGAAAGAAATCTTCATCGCCTTGGGAGTTCAAAGCGCCGAGCGGATCGCTGGTTTCGAAATCGGAAGCGTCCGATTTGGGTCGGTTCGACTCCGATTGGTTTGCTTCGGATTGGTTTGCCTCTTGGAGCGCTTCGAAGCTTCGGCTCCGTGGGTCGGTGTCGAAGCTCGTGGGGAGCTGCAATGCGGGGGCAGAGGGTTTGCAAGACCCATCGAAGCAGCGAGGGTCGCCGGTGCGCAGGGAGCTTTCGGTGAGCATCCCGCCCCAGAGTCCCAAGCAGCCCAAAAGCAATACTTTGTCGATCCCAAACTTCATAATGCGGTCTCTCGGTGGCCTTATGGCTCGTCAGAAACTCCGATAATCAACTTCAAATTCACCTTCTTGCCATCGCGCAAGACTTCGACATTGACCCGTTCGCCCGGCACCATCGCATCGACTTCTTCTTTGAGTCGATCGAAGTTGGTGATTTCGGCGTTGTGGAATCGAACGATCCGATCCCCTGGGACGATTCCGGCTTTGGCCGCAGGGCCTCGGGGTGCGACGGTACCGATGATGCATTCGCTTTTGGTGTCCGATTGACGATCGGCCGTCACGCCGATGATCGGTCTAAAGCCAGGTAGGACGCCCCAAGCTTCGCTGTTGGCCAAGCGATCCCAGGATTCCATGTAGACGTTCATAGGGACATGCATGTTGTCGTCGACGTCGATTCCGATGCGGCTGTGGATGCCGATGAGCTTGCCTTGGAGGTCGAAAAGTGGTCCTCCGCTGTCCCCACCGATAAGCGAACAGTCTGAGACGACTGTCGAGTCGGTCACGGCGAGGATACGTCCGATGCGGATGACCGCAGGTCGGTCAGAGACCCAACCCCCCGGATGCCCTCCGGCGATGCACCATTGCCCTGTCTTGACGCGCTCGCCGACGGCCGGGAGTGCAGCATGAGGCCAGGGCTGATTGTTTTCGTCCCGCGTTTTGAGAATGCGAACCAGTCCCGCGTCGGTGTCTCGGTTGACACCCATGCTGACCCCTTCGACGCGTCGGCCATCGTGAAGCACGACCCACATCTTTTGCTTGGGCTTACCGGCGACGTGGGCAGCAGTGAGAATGTATCCTTCCTCGTTGATGAGCACACCGCTTCCTTGCGTGCTGCCATGCTGAAGATTGACGGTGACTTGGTGGATTTTCGCTGCGACCTTGGACTGTTGGGTCTGGAGCGCCTTGAGGTCCGTCAGGGACTTGGGGTCTTCGCCCGAAAAGAGTCGGTTTAAACTCGGGTCCAACGAAACGTAGGTCGCACCTTTGGTTTCTCCGTCGGTGTTTCGATCCACCGGGGCGGACATCCGTGGTTTTGCGGGAGCTTCTGGCAACACGTCTTGGGCGCGGACTTGCAAGCTCGCGCCGAGGAGTTCCAGGACGACAAGGCCCGAGCAGAGCAAAACGATCCGTTTGGTAAGCCGAAGCATTCCAATTCCCCTAAACGCAGTTGACCCCAAGGCGGTATGCCTCGTGGCACGGTATGATAAGACCGATTATTCGGTATCAGAGCTCAAAATAAAACCCTTTACCCCAAAGAACTTAAGAAAGTTCACTCCGGAATGTCAAGAAACTTCCCCGCAGGTCCGTTCGTAACGGTTCGGAAGGATAAATGATCCCTAACTCACCTAACCCGCCAGATTCCGATTCGGATCGCCAATCACGCCCAACTCGCCTGATTGTCGGCTGTGGCTACGTGGGCTTGCGCGTCGCGAGCCTGTGGCTCTCGGCAGGTGACCGCGTCTTGGCTGTGACTCGCACGGCTCAAAAAGCGGCTGAGTTCGAGAAACTTGGGATCGAACCGATCGTCTGGGATTGGCTCGATGATTCTTGGCTTTTGCAGGCCCAGCATTCCTGCCCATCGGAACTGGCATCTGTGCTTGTGGCCGTCTCGCATGCTCCGATGGTCGACGTACCCCCGGCTCAAGCGCATCGGCTTGGACTGGCAAATCTCGAGCGTTGGTTATCCCAAGCGTCTTGTCCTCGACCGACGCGTTGGGTCTACTTGTCGACGACTGGCGTGTTTGCAGACCCGCTTGGGAGCCAAGATTTTTGGGTCGATGAATCTTCCCCTGTCGGACCGAGTCGGCCAGGTTCCATCACAGCGCTTGAAGCCGAGCGTTGGCTCGAACACTCGAGCATCGAGCATGTGGTCCTGCGACCTGCGGGCATCTATGGACCGGAGAGAATCCCCAATGTTCAACCGCTGCGAGAGGGTCAAGCCATGGCCGTCGATCCGGATAGCTACTTGAACCTGATCCATGTCGACGATTTAGCCACGGTCATCGCAGCCGTCAGTCAAGGAGCCCGCAGAGGGCGACTGTACTGCGTCAGCGATGGGCACAGTGTCCAGCGCCGCGACTACTACGCATACATCTGCCAGAGTATGGGCTGGCCTGCGCCGAGCTACGCTTCGGGACAAGAGCTTCAAGCGGCCCATTCACAGGGAGCGGTTCCTCGACGTCGCAGTCAAGGGAACAAACGGGTAAGCAATCGTCGGCTTCTCGAAGACCACGCGATTCGCTTTGCGTTCCCGGACTATCGCAGTGGACTATCCTCACTTCTTGCGGAAATGGCTCGCTGATGCTCCGACTTGTTTGCTCACCGACGGCGATCGCACTGTTGCACGGGTCCCTATTGCACGGGTCCCTATTGCTGGTGCTGTGGCCCGTGTTGCTCTTGAGCATGATGCTGCCGACGGAGTGCTTGGCACAGAGCAGTTCGGCTGAGCGGATTGCGAGTTTAATCGTCCCGGAGTCGCGGATCGAACAAGCCTCCTTTCCGGTGATCGATGTCCACACCCATTTCTTCGTCAAGGGGAAGCACGATCCGGAATTGCTCGAACGCTATGTCGAGATGATGGATCGCAACCGGATCGCCGTGAGTGTCTCTCTCGATGGAACGCTTGGACCACAGCTCGAGGCTCATACGGCTTATCTGTGGTCCAAATATCCTGATCGTTTTGCGATTTTTGCGAACATCGATTTTCGTGGCAAAGGCAATCTGGACGAACCTTCGAGTTGGGCTTGCAATCAAACCCGCTTTGTCTTCGATACCGTCGAGACGCTTCGCGCGGAGGTCAAACGAGGGCGGGTCTGTGGCCTGAAATTCTTCAAGGACTTTGGGCTGCGTTGGAAGAATGCAGACGGTACTTTGATCCAGATCGACGATCCTCGCTGGGATCCGATTTGGGAATGCTGCGCTGAGCTTGGGATTCCGGTCTTGATGCATACGGCCGACCCGAGCGCGTTCTTTCGACCGTTGGATGACGCCAATGAGCGAATCGGAGAGCTTCAAGCCCGGCCTGAATGGGCTTTTACGGGTCCTGAGTTCCCGAACCGCAAGAGCTTGCACCAAGCTCGCAATCGGGTCATCGCGAAACATCCCAAGACCCGATTCATTGCGGCGCATTTTGGCAATGACGCCGAGGATCTTGTCGAGTTGTCTGGATGGCTCGATGCGTATCCGAATCTCTATGTCGAGTTCTCCTCGCGCCTCAACGAACTCGGTCGCCAGCCGTATTCGTCTCGACGGTTCTTTGAAAGGTTTCAGGACCGAATTCTGCTGGGAACCGATGGCCCGTTCCCTGAGCAGCGACTGCGCATCTACTGGCGATTCCTCGAGACCCAAGACGAGTACTTCCATTACTCAGAAAAGTCCCCGCCACCGCAGGGCGACTGGCGAATCTATGGGATCGGACTGCCCCGAGAAGTGCTTGAAAAAGTCTACCACCAAAACGCTTGCCGGATCATTCCAGGACTTTCCAAGAAACTCCAATCCTTTGTCGAGCCCGGGCCCTGATGGGTGTTTAGCTTCGCAGATTGGAGTAAGCTATAGCACCCGCCTTGATGAGTCCTCTTCCCCGGTTCCCAACCAAACGCTGAGCCACCTTCCCAAATTCCGAGCCACTCGGATCTGCACGATTTCAACTTATTTTGCACCATTTTTGCACTGCACTATTTGCACTGAACTATTTGCACTGCACCATTCTCCACCATGCACCATCCGGCCAACACCACCGAACATGAAGAAATCCATGTCATCGCCAAGCGTCAGCGCATCGGCGTGATCTTGCTTCTTTTTTTTACGCTCGCCTATGCGAGTTTCATCGGACTTTGCACGTTCGCTTACGAGTGGATCACTCAAACCAAGATCGCTGGGATCCCCCTGACGGTCGCTTATGGGGTCGGTTTGATCCTCCTATCGTTGGTCATCGCTATGCTCTACGGTCTCCTTAGCCGAACAAGGTCATGATCTACACCTCAAGCAGCCTTGCTATCATCGTCTTTTTGGTGATGGTCCTCGGGACCGTCGCTTTGAGTTTCTATTTGGGTTCCAAGGCCAAATCGAGCGCGGGGTACTTTGCCGCCGGCGGCGAAATACCTTGGTTTGTCAACGGGATCGCGTTTGCTGGAGACTACCTCTCGGCGGCGTCCTTCCTGGGCATCTGCGGCATGATCGCCTTCTATGGATTCGACGGTTTCCTCTATTCGATCGGATACCTAGCCGGTTGGTTGGTGGCCCTGTTGGTTATCGCCGAACCCCTCAAGCGGCTTGGTAAGTACACGTTTGCCGATGCCTTGGCCAGCAAATTTCAGTCCTCGGGGATTCGCTCGGCGGCTGGTTTGAGCACCTTGGTCGTCAGCTTGGTTTACCTTATCCCACAGATGGTCGGAGCAGGGGCTTTGGTCAAGCCTCTGCTGGGTTTGCAGTATTGGCAAGGTGTTGTGCTTGTCGGTTCGATTGTGGTGGTGATTGTCGTGACGGCCGGCATGGTCAGCACCACTTACGTCCAGTTCCTCAAAGGTGGATTGCTGGTCCTATTCTCGCTGGTCTTGACCGTCATGGTTTTGAATCGAGGGCTTACTCGATCCGAGGGTGAAGCTCGGACGGTCCCGCAACGGATCACCGTCGATGATCAAAACAACAAGTACATCGACGGCGTTCGGCTGGGGCTCAAGGAGGACCAGAGCAATGTGCAGCCGGTTGGCAGAGTGCTCGAATTGAACGGCGGAAAAACATCGACCGGCCCACTCGGTCCGATCTCCTTTCTGACCGAGCTCTCCGGTGCCAAGATCGAGCTTTCGCAAACCGTCAAAAGCACCCAGGACGGCAAGCCGGTCGTCGAGTATGCACCCAGGGTGGTCCAAGGCTCGGCGATGATGGCCCCTGGTAACCACCCGACGTTCCAGGGGATCCGGCAGCAGCAGTGGTTCCCCAAGCTCGATTTTATTTCGTTGATGTTGGCACTCTTTGGAGGCACCGCGTCGCTTCCCCACATTTTGATCCGATACTACACGGTCAAAGACCAAGCTTCGGCTCGCAAGAGCACCATTGTCGGGATCGCAACGATCGGATTTTTTTACCTGTTGACCTTGTACATTGGCTTCGGAGCGATGGTCAGTGGATCGATGGACCCGAGCGACAGCAACATGGCCGCCCCGTTGCTTGCCAAGAGCTTTTCCGAGTTGCTCTTTGCCGCCGTCTCGGCGATTGCCTTTACTACGGTTTTAGGAACTGTCAGCGGATTGATCGTTGCGGCTGGAGGATGCGTCGCGCACGACTTTGTCGCTGGGATGCTTGGGATGCAACTGAACGATCAGCAACTGATTCGGGTGGCAAAAATCGCATCGATCGCCATCGGTGCCATCGCCATCTTGGCCGGCTTGGCCTTCGAAGGAATGAACGTGACCTATTTGGTCGGATGGGCCTTTGCAATCGCCGCGTCGGCGAATTTGCCCGCGCTGCTGATGCTGTTGTTTTACAAAGGGACGACCAAACAAGGGATCATCACCGGGGTGCTCCTCGGGACGGTCAGCTCAGTGCTGTGGATCGCGTTGTGTCCCGAGATGTACAAGAGCATGTACGGGTTAGACCCTAAGGATGCTTGGGTCCCCTTTAGCCAACCGGGAATCGTGACGATCCCCCTGAGTTTTTTGGCGATCTTGGTCGTCTCGAAAATGACCGCTGCTTCGGGCGATCTGAAGCCCATGGACGGTCCTATCGGTTCGGTCTCTTGAGTCCTATTTGAAAATCTAACGGTTCCATTAATCTGGATTACTTGATCACTAACAAGACGATGAGCGACACGATGGCATGTTGGAACTTGCAAGTTCTTTGCGATGGAATTCGATTGGGAATGGCAAGGCTCACGGGATTCCCGAGGCTCCTTTATGGGTTGCTCCTTGCCGGTTGCGTTTGCACTTCGCCATCCCGGCTGGAGGCGCAGCTTGCGGCCGAGTTCTTTGAAGCAAAGTCGGCTGCACAGTGGGCTCAGTTGGCTCAGGAGCGAGGGGATGCATCGCGCGGTGTGAATGTGTTCTACCAAGCGAGTTTGGCTTGTGTGCGATGCCATGTATCTAAAGATCCTCAAGCGACCGCGTTGGGACCGAACCTTGGTCATGCTGCCGATATTGCTCAGGCAGAGCGACTCAATGACCAGCAGCTTGTCGAGTCGATCCTCGAGCCCTCGAAGTCGATTCGCAAAGGATACGAATCGATCACTCTGCGTCTGGACGATGGCGAGGTGGTCACGGGCCTGTTGATCGACAAGGACCCCAAGCGATGGCGACTGAGAAACGCCAACGGCGAAGCGGTCGAGATCCAAGCCGACCAAGTCGAGGCTTCGGCGACGAGCACCCAGTCCCTGATGCCCGCGGGTCTTGCACAGCAGTTAGGGACCGAGCAAGCCTTCCTGGACCTTGTGAAGTACTTGATCGAAATCCGCGATGCGGGCCCTAAGCGGGCAGCGACCCTTGAGCCGGACATGTCCCTTTTGGCCGTCAAGATACCGGAATATGAATCGAATCTGGATCATGCCGGGATGATCCGCGAGTCGAATCAGGAGGCTTATGAGCGTGGGGGCCAGATCTATCAGCGGGTTTGCGCTAATTGCCATGGAACCAAAGAGCTTATCGGATCGCTCCCGACGGCCCTGAGGTTCGGAGAGGGAAAATTCAAGAATGGGGCAGACCCTTATTCGATGTACCGGACTCTGACCCACGGGTACGGATACATGGCCGCTCAGACCTGGATGGTCCCGTCGCAGAAGTACGATGTGATTCACTACATTCGCAAAGAGTTCCTTGAGTCGAATCCCAACGTGAGGTCCGTTGCGATCGATCCAGAGTATTTAGGCAAGTTGCCGCGTGGGGATTCCCGAGGTCCCGAGCCAAGCAAAATCGAAGCATGGAGCGCGATGGACTATGGAAACATGCTCACGCATTGCTATGAGATTCCCGGCGATGCGTTGAATATCGCTTACAAAGGGGTCGCGGTTCGACTCGATCCGGGGCCCGGAGGGATCACCCGAGGGAGCCAATGGATGGTATTTGATACCGACACCTTGCGATGGGCTGCAGGATGGAAAATTTCCCAAGAGCATCCCAATGAGGTATTCATCGATTGGCGCGATATCCAATTCAATGGCGAGCACGGAATCCATCCGAGAATCGTCGGAGATATCGTATTGAGGAATGCCAGCGGACCGGGTTGGGCGAACCCCAATGCGGACGGAGCATCCTTTGAGGATAACGCCCGGGTCGAGGGACGCGATTCGAGGCGCTATGGGCCGTTGCCCAAGGAATGGGGCAAGTTCAACGGTCAGTTCGTCAGCGGGTCGCAGACCATCGTTTCGTATCGGATCGCGGATGCTCAGATCCTCGAATCTCCCAAACAGCTTTTGATCGCCGAGGGCCAAGCGGCGTTTGCTCGGGTGCTGAACATTGCGCCTCATGCCCAAGGGATCGAGCTGAGGGTGGCTGATTTGGGTGAGTCGGAAGTCGCTCAAGCGTCGGTCAGCCATCCTTCTGGAGAATCCCGATGGACCTCGAGCGAGCGCTCCTTTGGGCTGCTCGGGCAGGCTGATAGGCTGGCTTGGAACGTCAGGGATGGCAAGTTGACCGTGTCGATTCCCCCGAGCGAGCAACCGCAGCGGTTTGCGGTTTGGTGCAGCGACTTGTTGTCTGAAGAGCCGGAAAAATTGGAGGTCGATTTGGATCTGCTCGGAAAGCTGCGTATCCAGCCTGAGCGTTGGGAGCAGGTGCTCGAGACACGCGCCATCGAGACGTTTGCCAAGGGAGCGTTTGCTGTCGACACGATTGTTTCTCCGGAATCCAATCCATGGTTTGCGCAGATGCGGCTGACGGGTTTGGATTTCTTCTCCGATGGCTCGATGGCTGTGTCGACTTGGGATGGCGATGTTTGGCACGTGCGAGAAACGCTCGACTCAAAGGGTTGGACATGGAAGCGGATGGTTACGGGTCTTTACCAACCGTTGGGAGTTAAAGTCGTAGACGATCAGGTGTATCTGACTTGTCGCGACCAGCTTGCAGCGCTTCATGATTTTAATGCGGACGATCACATCGACTACATCGAGTGTTTCAACAATGACCATCAGGTCACGGAGCATTTCCATGAATTCGCGATGGGATTGCAGATGGACCAGGAGGGGAATTTTTACTACGCCAAGTCCGGGCGACATGCCCTCAAGGCCGTGGTTCCTCAGCATGGAACGTTGCTGAGGGTCTCTCCCGACGGTTCCAAGACCGATATTTTGGCGACGGGTTTTCGGGCAGCCAACGGGGTTTGTTTGAATCCTGACGGGTCCTTCATCGTCACCGACCAAGAAGGCTTTTGGAATCCCAAGAATCGGATCAACTGGGTTACGGTCCAAGAGGGTGCAGGGCCAAAGTTTTATGGCAATATGTTTGGGTACCATGACGTGACCGATACGTCCGATGAGGCGATGGAGTCGCCGTTGTGTTGGATCACCAATGCATTCGATCGATCGCCTGCGGAGTTGCTTTGGGTCGAGAGTCCCACATGGGGTGAGTTGCAAGGGAGTCTGCTGAATCTCTCGTATGGCTATGGCAAGGTGTATTTGGTGTTGCATGAACAGGTGCAAGGAGCAGGGTCTGGGGAGCGTCAAGGAGGGATGATCGAGTTGCCTATCCCGGCCTTTCCGACAGGGGTCATGCGAGGGCGATACTCGCCTGGGGATCACCATTTGTACTTGTGCGGGATGTTTTCGTGGGCGGGCAATGCGACGGCCCCGGGTGGGCTGTATCGGATCCGCAAGCTTTCGCAGGACAGCCATCTACCACTGCAAATGCGGGCTCTTGAGGGCCGCATCGAATTGGATTTCGCAAGCCCGATCGATCCGAAATCGATCGATCCTGCGAAAATACGCATGGAGCAGTGGGGGCTCAAGCGAAGTGCTCGGTACGGCTCAGATCATATCGATCCGCATGGGATCGATGTCCAGGGGGTGAGTCTGTCCGAGGATGGCAAGACAGTACGAATCGAGAGTCAGGAGCTCAAACCCAGTTGGGGGATGGAGATCCAGTACACGTTCCGCAGTACCGACGGTCAGTTGGTCCAAGGAACGATCCACAATACGATCCACCATTTGGGTGTGCAGGCAGCCGTTCAGGAGTAGGCCAAGAGCGTGTCGGTTTCCGTGGTTTGGGAGTCTATATCCAAACCCCGGCGTTGGATCCGAGTTAACGCGTGATGCTTATCGTATGTCAGGTCGCTGCTGTAGTCTCTACTGTATTGGTTGGGTCGGGTATGCCATTGAAATCCGAGAGTTCACGCCGCAGGATGCTCAGCGTGGTTTGCAGAAGGGTTACCGCTAGAGGTCCGATGAGGATCCCGATGGGCCCGAGGGCTTGAAGACCTCCTAGGACACTCAGTAGGGCCAAGAGGGGATGGAGTTGGCTCTGGCCGTGGAGGATGAGCATTTTGATTAGGTTGTCGATCGTTCCTACGATCAACAGGGCGTAGACTGCGAGAATGATTGCGTTGGGCATTTTGTCTTGGTACAGGGCCATGTAGATGGCAACTGGCACCCAGACAATCGCCGTACCGACAAACGGGATCAGGGCGCAGACGATCGTCAGGGCGGTGAGCAAAAACACCGAAGGGGCTCCGAGGAAATAGTAAGCGATGCCGGCCGTTAGTCCTTGGGCGACGGCCGAAAGGACCGTCGCAAGAACGATGGCTCGCGAAGTGCGATCGAATTCCGCCAGGAGTTCCTCTTCGTAGCGATTGTCCAGGGGGCTCAGGTCCATGAGGGTACGGACCATCGAGGGCCCATCGCACAGAAAGAAGTAGAGCGATACGAGCAGGATGGTAAGCCCGACGAGGAGTTTGATCACGAAGGCGACCGAACCGCCGCCGAAGCTGATCAGATGGGGTTGAAGGTAAGCCAGCAGGTTATCGAGGTTCTGTCGGACTTGTTCGGGCGACGGATTGGCAACTTCCTTGAGGATTCCCACAAAGCGTCCTCCGGATAGTTCCTCTCGGGATGCTTTCCAAGAGGCATCGATACTCCAAACGGATTCCTGGAGGCTCGTAAGATTCCCGATTTCCGAGGGGGCAAGCGCTTTTAGTGAATGGTTCAGTTTCGCCGAGGCGATCGAGGCCTCAAGGGTCTGATCGATCAGAAAGGTTCGGGTCCGTGACAATGGATCGATCCAGTTAGGCTCCAATCCATCGATGGCCATGATTTGCGATTTGATCGTGCCGGCTTGTTCCCTAAGTTCAACGAGATGATTTTCGAGATCCTCGGAAGCAGGATTGGAATCGAGAAAATCGGGGAGCGTCGCAGTCAGCAGACGGATTTGTTCGAAGGTGGATTGTAGGTGGGCTTCGATTTTCTGTCGTACTTGGACCTCGAGTGGAGCCTTGCCGTTTTTATTGGCTTGATTCTTATTGGCGTTGTTGACCGAGTTGAGCTTCGAGACATTGACGGCTTTGTCTTTGGAGTGTTCGAGAATCGCTTCTGGGATTTCCTTCAGACGGTTTCGGACATCGGCGATATCACCGGCCATGCGGCCTTGGGGGTCGGTGACCTCGGCGTAGCTGGTCGATTCGGCGACGACCTTTTTGATTTCGGCGAGCTTTGCATCGATCGAACGGAATTGAACCGCGGCGGGCGATTCGAGATTGATGAATTTGTTGGATCGCAGTCGGCTTAACCCGAGACGCACGTTCGATTCGTTGAACTCTCCGAGGAGTTTGAATCCTTGGACACCGGCGAGTCCTACGATCAGACCGGCAGGCAGCAGGACGCTCCCGACGATCAGGAGCGTCGTGAGCGAAGCGGCCAGATGAGCGCGTCCTTTGGTTTTCTTTAGCACCCAGCGATGGAGCGGTTGAAAAACGACGACGAGTACCACGGCGATGAAGACGGGTACAAAGAAACCGATCATCACTTTGTAGAACAGGATCCCGATCAAGGTCAGGATCGCTAGAAGAACAGCAAAAGAGATGTAGCGAGCCATGGCGACCGAATCTAAGATAATGTTTTCGTTACGGGGCTTTACGAAGTTAAGTCTAACACAGGCCGGGCTATTTTGCATCAACCTACCGAGCCACAGGTTACCGAGCCACAGGTTACTGAGCCTCAGATACCGGTGCCTGCAGATAGAGTTCGCCAAAGGCGTGGCTTGGCACCTTTGGCTCTACGTTTGGTTATTTTGACGCTCGCTTTATTTTTCTTTGGGTTAGCGATCCGCCGAGCGGGTTTGGAGTTATCCAAGAGCGAAGTTCCGCTCGATTGGAAATCGGTCCGTTGGAGCTATTGGGTCTTGAGTGTTGTCTTTGGGGCCCTGGCGCTGATGCCTCTGTGCCTGGCATGGCAAGCAATCCTTAGGGACTTTGGCCAGAGCGTGCACTGGGCGAATTCGATGTACGCATATTTTCTAGGGCATTTTGGCAAGTATGTCCCTGGCAAGGCGATGGCGGTATTGCTCAGGGTCGGGGAGCTTCATCGCCACGGTGTGTTGGTACGACCTGCGATAGTGAGTGTCTTTATCGAGACGCTCACGTGCATCGCTGCGGGGGCCATTCTCGGAGCGGTGCTCATTCAGTGGATCGCGGTCCCTCGATGGTTGCAGCTTTCGGCTCTGGCCGGGATCCCATTGGCGCTCCTGGTGCTCTGGCCGCGTCCGTTTCGATGGATTGTCGGTCGGATCGCAAGGAGTCGGATTGGGAGCATGCCCGCATCGGTGGTCCAAGCGATCGATGGTCGGTTGATGGGTCGCACGGTGGCCTGGAGCCTGCTTGGTTGGCTCCTTCAAGGAACATCGCTATGGTTCGTGCTTCAATCGCTTGGGGGATTGCACGCTGAATCTGCCATAGGATCTGCTATGGGGCTCGGGGGCTGGCACACTTGGCTCGTATGCATTGCGAGCATGAGTCTCGGGGCGCTTGCTGGCTTTTTGTCGATGTTGCCCGGAGGAGCCTTGGCCAGAGAGTTGGCTTCGCTCTGGATTCTTTTGTCGATTGTGCCTGAGCCCATCGCATTGATAGCGACCGTGGTGGTTCGGATCACCTCGATCATCGCGGAGTTATCGATGATCGCGTTGAGCAAGTGGATCCAGTATCGGCACGGAGTCTTAAAATCGGCCTAGATGGCCTTTGGGCCTCGAACGGCTTGAGAATAGATCGCAACGATGCTTCCGACGGCCAGCATGGACCAGGGAAACCAGTCCTTGGGTTGGAAGATTTTTCCTTGCGGCATTATGGGCTGGGAGTTCATCCAGGTGTTTTGCTGGGGAGCGAACTTAGCATCTTCGAAGATTCCTGGTGAGAACATCGCGCTTTCGATCACTAAGCATTCCAGGCCGACGATGATCATCACGAGCCCGACGGCGCAGAAGAACGCACGGTACAAGCTAGCTGGTCGGAGGAACATGTTCACTTCGGGCACCTTCGATTTTGAAAATGGATTGCGATTTTTCTGGATAATTCTTCACAGGTTTCATCGGCCCGGCTGGGGCTGGGAATTAGGCATCCGGCGTAGGATTTCTCTGGAAAAACCTGAGGAAGTCCTTCGGAACCAAAAAATCGTCACGACGGTTCCAAGCCATTCAACTGGCCCACTTGAGGGCACGGTTTGAAATCCGCTGTGGCTTCGGTTACCTTTTAGATCCAGTCGGTAGGTCGGAATCCCATCCGCCAAGCCTTTTACCACCTCTCTTTTTGTTTTCTGCAGAGTAGCCATGACCCACAAGAATCGTCGCCGCTTCCTCCAATCCACTACGGCCGTCACGGCTGGATATTGGGTAGCTGGAGGAATTGCCCCTAAGGAAAGTCGTTCCGCGATCGAAGAAATTCGGTTCGCTTGTATCGGAGTTGGGGGCAAAGGCTCCAGCGACTCCAAGGATGCTGCCAACAACGGAAAGATCGTCGCGATTTGCGATGTCGACGACAACACCCTCAACGGCCGCAAGAAGGACGAAGACTTTGAAGATGCACAGACCTTCAATGACTTCCGCAAGATGTTCGATAAGGTCGGCAAGGACATCGACGCGGTGACCGTCAGCACACCGGACCACACCCACGCGGTGGCCACCGGAATGGCGTTGAAGATGGGCAAGGCTTGTTACACCCAAAAGCCATTGACCAGGACGATTTGGGAAGCTCGCAAAATCGCCGAACTCGCAGCCGGCTCCAAAGCGGCTACGCAGATGGGGAACCAAGGCTCCGAGAGCCCGGGGCTCCGAAGCGCAGCGGCCAAACTCAAGGCAGGGATTCTCGGCAATGTCAAAGAGATCCACATTTGGACCAACCGTCCTGTGTGGCCCCAAGGCATCCCCCGTCCCGAAGAGCAACCGGTCCCCAAGGAAATCCACTGGGACGAATTCATCGGACCCGTCGAGATGCGTCCTTACAATGCCGCCTACCATCCATTCAAGTGGCGTGGTTTCTGGGCTTTCGGAACCGGTGCACTTGGCGATATGGCTTGCCATACCCTCAACGTCGCCTTCGCAGGCTGCGACTTGGTCAATCCTGTCAGCGTTCAAGCGACCACGACGGGCCACAACGGCGAGACGTTCCCTGGTTCGTCGAAAATCAATTTCGAATTTGCTCCTACCAAGAACCGACCTGCCATCAACATGATTTGGTACGACGGTGGAAACAAGGTCGACCCAGAAATGCTCGAGGGCCGCAAGCGAAGCGATAGCGGTTTGCTGATCATCGGTGACAAGGGCAAGATGTACTCGCCGAACGACTACGGTGCCGAGTGCCTCTTTACCGGAGTCGAAGACAAAGAAGTCGACTTCGAACGCAGCCCAGGACACTTCAAGGAGTTCGCGATCGCCATCAAGACCGGCAAACCGACTTGGTCGAACTTCGCAAACTACGCTGGCAAGATGACCGAAGTCATCCTCCTTGGCAACCTTGCCGTATGGGCCGCAGGCCGAACCAAACAAGAGGGCCAACAAGTCACCAGCGCCAAGCTTGAGTGGGACGCAGAGAACCTCAAGGTCAAGGGGACCAGCGAGTTCGACTCGATGATCAAACCCGCGTACCGAGCAGGTTACGAACTGTAAATCTTTGGTTCTCCACCGATCTAAACCTAGCGATCGTAGCGATTTTAAGGTTTCGAGGGTGCGATGCGACATCAAAAACTCAAGACGCACGGGGCTCTGCTCCGTGCGTCTTGGCATTATTTCCCTGAGAAAAATTAAGACCTGTAAAAAAAGTAGCTTCTTACTCCTATGGTGAGTCTATCGATGGACGACTCACCTAGACGCACTTCTCCATGACCGAATCAAAAACCGTCTCGAAACAAAACACCCTCTCGAAACTTCTTCTGGGCTGGTTGATCCCGATTGCGATCGCATCGGCGGGCGTTGGTATCTACCTCGGGTTAGGCCAGCAGGCACCCAAGCAGGTTGCAACCGACCTTTCGGATCCCCGAGTGGTTTTGACCCGAATGCCGATGGTCAACGTCGATACCCTAGAGCGATTCGAGGGAATTGAAACCCTCGATGTTGAGCTTTCTGGAACGGTAGTTCCATTCCGACAAGTCACCATCGGGGCCGAAGTTCCCGGTCGGGTTGTTTTCAAAAGCGACAAGTGCCGAATCGGACGCTATGTCAACCGAGGGGAACCGTTGCTCAAGCTCAACCCCAAGGATTACGAACTTGAGATCGAACGCATCACGGCCTTGAAGGAGACCGAGTACGCTCAGCAGCGGGAACTCGATCAGGAGATCGCCAATATCAAACGTTCTTTGGTATTGGCCGAGGAGGAACTTGCTCTGCAGGAAAAGGAGCTTGCAAGACTTGCGTCTTTACCAGAAGGCTTCGCCAGCGAAACCGAGCGAGACCAAGCCAGACGGCAGCGAATTCTCAGTGCCAATCAAGTCGTCACGTTTCAGAATCAGTGGCAGTTGCTTCAAACACGAAGAGCACGAATCGAACTTGCTGAACGATTGGCCGATACCCAATTGGCACAAGCCAATGTCAATTTCGAACGCTCCGAGATCAAATCGCCGATCTCCGGTGTGATTGTCAGCGAATCTGTCCAAGAAGATTCTTATGTGCAGCGTGGGGACAAGCTTTGCGTCATCGAAGATACCGAGCAGGTCGAGGTCAGTTGCAACCTTCGCACCGATCAACTTCTCTTGATCCTAGATCAACTCGCCGAGGGAGGGCTCAAGGATCCGTCTTCTCAGGTGCTTCGATCCTCGAGTTATGAATTGCCTCCGACCCCTGTGCAGATCTCTTATCAGGTCGCTGGACGAAGCGACGTGGTTTATCAATGGAACGGCAAACTCAGTCGCTACGAGGGGATTGGGCTCGATACGCAAAGCCGCACGGTTCCGGTTCGCATCACCGTCGACAACCCAAGAGACGTTCGTCGCAATGGAGTACCGATCACCGAGGAAGGCAACGGAGGTTTGCCAGCGTTGGTCCGTGGAATGTTCGTCGATGTGAAGATCCAGACCAAGCCCAAGCAATCTCTGATTCTGATTCCTAAACTGGGGCTTAAGCCCGGTGGACAACTCTGGACCTTTGAGCCACAGGCAGCCAGTGATGTTCAATCCCAGGGTGCGGAGAAAACGGTTGTGCCGGACTTGAACCTATCGAACCCGGACGACTGGGTAATTGGAAAAGTCAAAGTCCTTCAAGGGATCAAAACGATTCGAATTTTGAGGGTACCCCATTTGGCAGATGGCGAGTATTGGATTGCCGAATCCGCAGAGGGGCTTACCCCTGGAACGATGCTTGTGACCTCACCGCTTGCGAATCTCATCGGCGACGGATCGGACAAAGTGCGGACTGCCAAGCAGACGATGACCAAAGAGTAAAAAAGGAGTTCTTTTATGAACGGAATAGTTCGCTGGGCTGTCAAGCATATGGCCGGGATCAACTTCTTGGTCGTCGCGATCATGATCGGCGGATTGGCGAGTTTTTTTGGGATGCGTCGTGAGACGTTTCCCGAGTTCCAACTCGAGGTCATCTTGGTCACCGTCCCTTATCCAGGCGCCACACCCGACGAAGTCGAGAGTGGAATCTGCCAAAAAATCGAAGAGTCGGTGCAGTCCCTCGCAGGGATCAAGAAACTCACGAGTATTTGTCGCGAGGGGAGCGGCTTTACCCTGATCCAACTCGAGCCCAGCGTCAAGGATGTGCAGCGAGTGCTCTCGGAGGTCCGTTCGGCGGTCGATCGGATTTCGGTGTTTTTTCCTGAACGAAGTGAGAAAGCCACGGTCGAGCAGATTACGTTTCGAACCCCTGCGATTCGCGTTGCAGTGCTCGGTCCGAATCATCGCGATGAGCAAAGCGAGCTGAAGCTTCGGAACTTTGCCGAGGATGTCCGCGATCGATTGATCGAATTGCCTAACGTTTCCCAGGCCCAGGTCGTCAACGTCAAGCCTTATCAGATCGATGTGGAGATCAGCGAGGACAACCTCAGGAAATACGGACTGACCTTAAGTCAAGTCGCCAGCATCATCCGCAAAGAGAACATGGAGTTGCCCAGTGGTCAGATTCGCAGCGAAGGGCAGGAGATCCTTTTGCGAGGCAAGAACAAGCGGGATTTGGGCGAGGACATCGCGAAGCTGCCTTTGGTCACCCAACCCAATGGAGTGATCCTGACGGTCGGCGATATCTCCAAGGTTCGTGATGAATTCGACGATATCGCAGCCCTCAATGAGATCAATGGAAGGCCCGCCCTGACGATCAGCATCGAGCGTACCAGCACCGAGGATTTGCTCAGCATATCCGACGAGGTCCAGGAAGCCGTCGCGAAGATACCGGTGCCTGAGGGGTATTCATTGATCGCCTGGGGCGATGAAAGCATCGATGTGCGAGACCGAATCCGGATGCTGCGAGAGAACGGGATTCAAGGCGGCGTCGTTGTTTTTTTACTGCTGGCGATGTTTCTGAATCTGAGGTTAGCGTTTTGGGTGGCCATGGGGATCCCCATCAGCGTGCTCGGCGCTGCGATCGGTCTATATGCATTCGGCGAGACGCTCAACATGCTGACCATGTTCGCTTTTCTGATGGCCGTCGGAATCGTTGTCGACGACGGGATTGTCATCGGTGAAAACATCTATGCACACCGTGGGATGGGCAAGTCGAATATTCAGGCGGCCATCGACGGAGCTTCCGAGGTTCTGCCGAGCGTCTTTTCGAGCATCGCGACGACGATCATCGCATTTATTCCGTTGTTTTATGTCTCGGGGGTGATGGGCAAGTTCATTGCGGTCATGCCCGTAGCGATCATTTTGATGTTGCTGATCTCGCTTGTGGAGGCCTCGGTCGCCCTGCCAGGACACTTGTCCCACGAATCGCACGCGCCGAAGTCGATGCTTGAGAAATTGCGATACTACTTGATGCTTCCGCTTCTTCCCGTCGAGCGATTCTTCGATCGAATCTCAAAATTCAACAATTCGATCCTCGATTGGTTTGGCGAACAATTCTACGGGCGTTTGCTCAGGACTTTTTTACAAAATCCGCTTCTGCCGTTGGCATTAGGATTTTCCTTAGTTGCCCTGGCCGTCGGCATGGTCCGATCGGGCAAAGTCCCCTTCGAGTTCTTCCCGGATCTCGACGGTAAGACGATCATCGGCCAAGTCATCTATCCGGATGGAACGCCGGCGAACATCACGATGGCCGCCGCAAAGCGGATGGAACTGGCACTTCGTGAAATGAGTCAAGAGATCGACGATCAAGAGCTTAAGGATGGGACAACCAAGACCCCTCCTCCGAGCGATCCGTCCTCTCCTCGCGGTCCGGTCAAGCTGACCTTTCTGCGAGTCGGTTCGGCCGAGCAAGGGAATGAAGGGGCAGGAGACCGAAAGTCGGGTTCGCACGTCGCGCAGGTCACTGCAGAGATCCACGATGCGACGGTACGAAATGTCACGAGTGAGCAAATCATACGATGGTGGCGAGAGAAAGCCGGACAGTTTCCGGGGGCCGAGCGTGTGACGTTCCAGGCTGCCAACATTGGGCCTGGAGGAAAGCCTTTGGAATTCAAAATTCTATCGTCACGCGAATCCGTCGCTCAGCTTGAGGCGGCCGTCGAGGAGGCCAAGGCCAAATTGGCCACCTACGATGGAGTTTACGACATTCGTGACGACTCGAATCCGGGAAAGACCGAGTTTCAATTCACGATCAAGGATCGGGCCCAGGCGATCGGCATACGCCAAGACGATTTGAGCGAATCGATCCGAAGCGCCTACTACGGCGCGGAGGTCATGCGGCTCCAACGCGACCGCCACGAGGTGAAGTTGATGGTTCGCCACCCTAGTGAGGAACGCCGTTCTCTGGCGGACTTCCAAGATTTACGAGTGCGGGGGCCAGATGGGATCGAAAGACCCATTGCCGAACTTGCTGAGATCAAGGTCACGCAGGGTTATTCCGAGATCAATCGTCTGGACCAAATGCGATCGATCACCATCTCCTCGGAACTCGATACGACCAAGGCCAATGCGACGACAATTGCAGGGGACCTGAGGAAAACGCTGGAGCAAGAATTCAAAACGAAGTATCCGGATTTACGGTTCCGATGGGAGGGGCAGCAGGAGGAGACACGCGAGTCCTTCAATTCGTTGGCGATCGGATTTACCGTAGCGATGGCCGCGATGTACCTGCTTTTGGTCTTTGAGTTTCGATCCTACCTGCAGCCTTGGATCGTTCTGGCGATCGTCCCGTTTGGAATGGTCGGTGCGATCTTTGGGCATGCGTTGATGGGCTTGCCATTGACCCTCTTTAGCATGTTCGGGATGGTGACACTCGCTGGAGTGGTCGTGAACGATTCGATCGTCTTGGTCGATTTTATCAATCAATGCATCGAGAAAGGGATGAGGCCTGTCGATGCGATCATCAACGCTGGATCTCGCCGCTTGCGGGCTGTGTTTTTGACGAGTGTCACGACGGTCGCAGGACTGTTGCCGATGCTTTTAGAGAAGTCGTTTCAGGCCCAAGCTTTGATTCCGATGGCGACGAGTTTGGCATTCGGACTCATTGCTTCGACGGTACTGGTCCTGATCATGGTCCCACTTTTGTACAGACTCTACGTCGCGGTCAGTTTCACCGACGAGCAGATGCTCGGTTTTGATCCCGAGACTCGCGTCCCGTTGCCAAAGGCAAATTCCTACAGCGAACCTGCACTTGGCCATGAACTTGGTCCGGTCGCAAAAGCCTTTTGATGCAGTAACGACTGGCATTGACCGCCGCAGTTCAAACAGCCATCGAGCTCTTCTTGGCCTCCGTCGGCTTTATGCCGAATGGCGTTGAGTTAAAAGCGGAACGGCGCAAGCCGTCCGGT
>Ga0082207_1000407_pt1 | contig 24749 bp, 18 predicted proteins | sample LakMenEpi10Aug09_FD_71540 | JGI IMG/M metagenome (GOLD analysis project Ga0082207, IMG submission 71540)
AATCCATTTTTTTGTGCCGTACTGTTGTTGTTTTCTCGCTTGATTGCCGTTGGACAGTTGCCTTTTTTCCCAAGTCCTTTATCAGTTCGTTTGGGCGTTCCTTTCCCCGTTTTCCCAGTTCCTCAATGCGTTGGTAGATTAAGTTTTGGAAGTCTTCAGCTAACAAATTTTGCAACCCAACAACTTGGTTAATTCCCTCAATTTGTCCTTGTAATAAAGTTTTGGTAAATTCAATGTTTCCGGCATCTGCAAGGGCTTGAGCATTGTCTCGTTGTTGTCGGATATATTCATCAATCAAGCCACCGGATAAACCCCCAACGGCCCCAATATGGTTCACCATGTCTTCTGCCACAGGGTTACTGAGAGCGAGTTCCTTGAGCGCTGCAAAATCACTTCGGGTCACAGCTTCTCGTTCTAGTCCCAACTCCTGAACAAGTGCTAAGGCGGTTTCTCCTAATTCATCCTCAATTTCATCCCAGTCCACAAAGTCGTCTGAGTCTTCAATACTGAAGCTTTCCGGTGTTGATTCCGGTTTGGTTCCCTTGAGTGTTTGGGGCTTGGTTCCGGTGAGATGATTTGCGATCGCATCCCCCCAACTTTCCTCTACTTCTGATGGATTTAAGCCAAGTTGTTTTATGGCAATTAGTAATTCAGTTTCACCAACTTTAAGCGACTTTGCTAAGTTTTGCATTGTCGATTTTTGTTTCGGTTGTGCAGACATTTTCCAATTCCTCTAAGTATTTTTTGATGGTCAATGATTGAGAATTGTTAACAATAAAATCCTCGATTATGTCCGGTCGTGGTGCTGATTTGCATTGTTTTTTATCATGTTCATCAATGCGCTCAATACACCAGACAACATAATCACAGTAAGCTTTACGAGGTTTGTAGAACTTCCAAAAACTGTCAACATGAGTAATCAAAAGGTTGACCCATGTTCTGAGTGTTTGTGCCTTCCGTTTCAATCGAGAAGTTAAATCTTTCTGGGAAGTGTACAAACTGTTCTCGGTTCGATTCTTGTAAAGCCTAACCCGTTCATTGTTTGGGATAATTTCTGGGTTAATTGCTGTCATTTTCCTTGGGATAATAAAGTGAATTAATTGCTTTCCACAGTTGAGCCTCTTATTGTGAGGATGTGGCTAGGCTATTTAGTTTTCAAGGTTCAGGATAGGTGCTATAGCTCTTAGAATCCGCCCTGTGACTCTATCGGGAGTCCTAGCATGGAATGTTTTGGAGTGCTATAGATAATACAGTATATTCAGATATCTTAAATGTCAAGAAGTATCTGAATAGCTTGGATACATTGCTTGGTATTCAGACATCGGTGATACTGAAGATATAAAGACATCGAGGTACATTGTGGAGAAGGAAAAGATTATCAGAGTTGACCTACCCGAATCACTTCACCTTGACTTCAAGCTGAAATGCACAACCAAACAGGAGAACATGAAGGATAGGGTCAAAACCTTAATACAAGCTGATGTTAGTGCATGGAAAAAAGGAGAAGATTTGCTTATCGACAACATTATTGATGGTGGTAATTTCTAATTAAGGAGAAAAAACACAGCCATTTTTGCTTTGCCTAACAATCCTCCGTAATGGGGGATTGCGAATTGAAACAAACCTCTCAGGGGAGGTAATAGCTTCCTTTGGGTATCTTCTGAGTCCTATCTAGGGTTCTGCGAGGGGATGTTCTAGGGCGCTATAGAATCAATAATACATCAAAATTAAACAGAATGAATTATTTTGTTTATATTAGAATATCTTATGAGTCTCTAAGTGCTGATATAATGAGATTTGATGCTGATACGGGGTAAAAATATGGTTGAACGGATCACAATTGATATAGAAGGGTTGCGAGGGCCGTTAGACAGGGTATGCGCTAGATATGAAAGGAGTCTCAGTCAGCAGATCAGGTATTTCATCCGTCAGGGGCTTGAGTCTGTGGGGGAACATGATGATGATGATGAAAATGCAAAAATATCACCGCCGGAGGACATTCAGGTGATTATCAGAAAAGTTTTAACTGGGAAAAAATTAAATAATATTGAATCTGATAAATTAAAGAATTATTTTAATATTGATGACTAATGAAGCGGGACTCTTAACTGCCAATTACTGCCAATTGCCACGAATAAAAACTATGATTTTCTGTTTGAATGATGACACCCGTTAAATCATTTAAGGTATCCGTTTTAGCGCAAACTGGGACTCAACAAACAGCTTTACTAACTCCAGCAACAGAGGAAGATATGCCGACGGACTGGACATTTAACTGGCAATTGTTGTGGCAAGCAACGGACTTTGATTGTCAAAACATCATTAAACTCATTTACGATAAACAGCTTTGGGGATTAGTTCGATATGGTGTTTATCCTTATTCTGATTCTACCTCCCCAGAATTTCTGGAGATAGAACATCTGGAGACCAACCCAGCCAGTAGAGGACAACTCTCAGAACGTTTGATTATACCCATAGGCAAATGGTTAATCTGGTACGCTGTACAGGTGGGATTACAGTGTTGCTCAGGAACCGACACACTGATTGTGTTAGTGTCATTGGAAGATGCTATCAACTACTATAGAGATGTAATCCAAATGCAGTGTTTGGGGCCGACAACTATCGCTCCGGGAGAAGATGGATATGCGTTCAAATTTTCTAAGAAAGAAGCAAAAGCCTTCTGTTACAGACAAGAAAATGAATGGGGAGTCCCAACCCAGCTTAACCTCTAATCAGGTTAGAGCAGGTACAACAAAAGTGATGACGCATTCTCAGCGACAGGCTTTTTGGGAAAATTCCAGTTTAGGAAAAGCTTTAGGTTTTTTTCATTCGGATGAATAAAATTAAAAGTTCCGGCGGGGGAATGTTGGCACTCTCTAAAATTCTGGTGATATCTTCAAAACCGCTTTAGGATGTAATCTTTGAGGTTAACACTATCAGAATTCTGAAATTTGCAGCCACTGGGACAATTGACCTTTACAAAACTTTACAAGGTTGCACCTGGTGACACGAACCTTCTATTTACGCCAAATCGTTACAGCGTTCCCTATTGTTAGGGTATCTCGGCTTTACCCGTTGAAGATGCGAGTACCTCCTGAAATTATTTACACAAGGTTGGGTTCAAATTCAATACTCACAACAAATCATCCAATAAATTCGTAATTTCTCCCTGAGCATTTTGGCGATTATCGTCATAAATCATCAGAGTATTCAGGTCATGGTGGCGGCTAAGTTTTTGCACCCGGCGCACATCTCCCCCGGTGGCATCGAGGGCAGCGGTGATGGAACTGTGTCGAATCCGGTGGGGGGAGAGACGTTTTTTAATTTGGGCTTTCTCAGCTAACTCGCGCACAATCGTGTAAATGGCTTCTCCACTGAGCCGATGCCCTTTGGTGCAGTAATCGAGGGTACAGAATAAAGGAGCGTTTTTTCTCACCCGTCCCCTAGCCGTTAGCCAATCCTGAATCGCTTCTAGGGTAGCCAAACCCAACTCAATCTTTTCCTTATCGGTGCCGCGACCCTTGCCTTGAATCCATAGACAACGGTTATCAATATCCAAATCGGTGACATTGGCATTAGAAATTTCACCCCGCCGGAGGGCATTTGACCAGAGCAGCCGGAAGATAGCATAATCGCGTTTCCCTTTCAGGGTGGTGCGATCGCAAAGTTCCAGAAGCGTTTTCATTTGGTCAGTGGGAATCCCAGAGGTGTCGGTATAGCGGCGGACTTTCTCGTTTTTGATATCAGCAAGAGTGAATTTGCAACGGCCAATGGTGCGGGCATAGTTAACTAAGGATTTAATTGCCGCCAGCCGACGGTTAACGGTAGATTCCTTCAGACCCTTGTTAATTAAGTGTTGACGGTAATTCAGGACAAGAGCCAAGGCATCAAACTGTTCTAAAGCCAGAAATTCTCCAACTAACTCCGGTGTCGGGTCACTATTGGCAATGAAAGTAAAGAAATCTCGTAAATCCTTAGCGTAGGCTTGACGGGTTTGAACACTGCGCTTATTAGCTAGTAAATCTCCCAAAATGTCAGAGTTGAGCGAAAGACTACGGAAACCTTTCTTATCAGATCCAATTAGTCCAGACATATTGATTCATTTGCACTTTCTGTTATTTGTTATGTTATCCGTTATGTTATCCGTTATGTTATTCATTACCTCAACGGGTCAATAAAAAACTAGACTGTAAGAAGTGCTTGAGGGGAAACATCAATAAATATCAGAGGGTTAATAAAAATTAATAAATCAGTCTATGAATTCAAGTCGGTATCCTGAAAATTGGAAACAACTAGCTTTGGCGGTTAAGGAATCAGCTAACTGGCAATGTCAACGATGTGGTCGTTTATGTCTTAAACCTGGAGAAACCTTACCCGACAACCTAAAACGCCGAGCCTATATGTTGCAAGTCCATCATTGGAATTGTGACCCTGGGGATAATAGGTTAGAAAATTTAGTCGCTCTCTGTAGTAGTTGCCACCTGGCTTGTCATTGTCGAAGTCGTGGAAATATCTCACCTGGGCAGTTATTCCTTGACTTAAAACTACCGTAAAATACGAAAAAACCACCTGTGGAGAGGCAGTTCAAAGAGGGGGGTTTATTTCGTCTTTTAAGAATTCTGGACAGTTGGCTGGAAGGGTGATTATAATGAAACCGTCAACCTAATCATGCTTATAGGGATTTTATGTGGAATTATTTCTGCATAATCACACCCAGAGGAATGTTAGGCAGAAATTTTTCTACCTAATTCGTCCAGATGGGGTGTTATATGAAAAATTTCTCTCTAATAAATTGTTGTGCTGCCTGAGTTAACAGCCATCTACCTTCGGAGCGTTTATGGAAAAATTTGCTGAAGCGTTATCAAAGTTAGCTGATCTGTTATCAAAGTTATTGGACAATTACCCACTTGCTACTCTGTTTCTTGGAACTCTCCTAGTGGCTTTATCTGGAATGGATAAGTGGCCTTTAGGTAGCATAACTGTACCTGTATCGAATGAAAGTAGGCTGTTTTTACTAATCATAGGCTTGATTTTAACCGTTGTTTCAATTCTCTCTCTCTTTTTCAAGGATCAACTTGCTAATTTAGTAATTACTAATCGTGTAATTAAGGCGAAAAATAAACTTAAAGAACAAACACAAGAATCTAATTTAGCTGCGAAATGGTTACTCAGTCAACAGCAATCACTTCTTCAAACAATAAAAAATTCAGAGTTCAGTTCAAAAAGCTTGGAAGAGTTTCGCTCAGAAATTAAAAAATACTTAGACCTTTTAATAGAAAGTCTTAACAATGATCTATTTATTACTCCAAAGAGAAGAGATATTAACTTTCATATTAAGGAGCCACTTCCCTATGTGAACGCTCTAAATAGACTGAAAAAAGAGATAAAAGATCAATATAAACTTAATGGGACAGAGCTTAAAACGCTGAATACTTACATTGACCAATTAGTTGAAGATATTAAAAAAGAAAGTTCAAGCTCCTGAAGTAGGGAATTTAGACCAATAAGGAGCAATAGAACCTTCATCATCTTCTTCTAAGGGAACTTATTTAAACCTATTCAAATTCAAACTTGTTCAAATCGAGTTTAATCTTCCCATCAGACTCATCTTTTAGTTTAAGATTTACTTCTTCTAGTGTATCGCAGAAATTATTGTATGTTTCTTGTGATTTTCTACTTTTTGAGGCTTGATCTCTCCAATCCTTTAAGATTGCCGCCATGTCAATTACGAACTGTCGTGTGCCTGATATCCTCGACATCTGTGCTTATCTCCAATGATCTACTAACTATCTATCCACATCACAAACAACACATCAGGAAACTAAGCACCTGAATTTAAAGCGGAAGACAGAATTTCCCCTTGGAAAATAGAGAGCACTCCTTCATAATTAAGTCCAAAGAGCTTGTAGTTCATTAGGAGAAAGCGATGTAAGTACCAGAAAAAGAGAAACCTCAGTTATAAGTTTAATTAAAGTTTGGTACAGTAATTGTCAATTATCCCTTAGACTGAAGTTTGAAAAGCAACTGAAAACGTTTCACTTAGAGAAATGGTGTTTCAGCTTGAGAAACGAGTGGCGACGTTAGAAGCTAAGGATTTAGAAACTGCTAAAGTTGCTGCCAAAAAACTAAAAGCTTAAGGAAAGGCTAAATGATATTAGACAATGAAAAACATCTAAAAGTCCATGAGTGGATTGTTAAATATACAGAAGAAGGCACTATTGATATCGTTACAGGCTATTTCACGGTTGGGGCTTTAGCTTATCTTTCGCAGCAGGTTAATCAAAAAATTGCTAAATTTCGGCTAGTGCTTGGGGATATCGTTAACTTAGATCAAGTCGATGATCGTCCCTTAGATTTGCTAAATGAGAATATTACGATAGAGGCGGCATTGAATCTTAGTCGTCTGGCTCAGGAAGCAGTTGATTTTTTAAAGCAGGACAAGGTTAAGGCAAAAACGTTAGAGCCAAATTTTTGTCATGCTAAGTGTTACTTGTTTGAGCCATCGAAGAGTGATGATCGCAACAAATACTTTATTTCAGGTAGCTCGAACCTGACGGAAGCAGGGATTGGCTTAAAACATACTAATAATCTGGAACTGAATATTGCTGAGACGGGAAACAATAGCCAATATAAAGAGCTAGTCGAATGGTTTGAGTCCCTCTGGAATAATCCCCAAGCTCACAAAGAAAAAACAATTTTGGCTAAGGATGGTACGAGTAAAAAGATTGATTTTAAGCAATATTTAATTGAGGCAATCGCTAAAATATTTATTGAATATTCACCAAGGGATATTTACTTCAAGATTTTGTTTGAGTTATTTGGTAATCAAATTCTGGAAATCGAGAATGATCCAGAGTTTAATCGTCAAATAGGTCGGTTAGAAAATACCGCTATTTTTCGCTCCCTGTATAAATTTCAAGAAAAAGGTGTCCTGAGTTTAATTCGGATGCTTCAGAAATATGATGGGGCAATCTTAGCGGACGCGGTGGGTTTGGGTAAAACTTGGAGCGCTTTAGCAGTGATGAAGTTTTTCCAGATGCAGGGGCGTGAGGTGATATTGCTATGTCCTAAGAAATTGGAGAATAACTGGAGACGCTACAAGGAAGATCAGGCATCTAAGTTTGAGGTAGACAAGCTCAAGTTTTTTATGCGCTTTCATACAGATATGAATAACTCTCGCCTAGAGTCTTACAATGATCGCGCTGATAAGTTCTTTCGTGATGATAAACCTAAGCTGATTGTGATTGATGAGAGTCATAATCTACGGAATCACAAGGCAAATCGCTATAAGTTTCTCGTTGAGCAGATTTTGCAGAAAAACCAAGATGTCAAAGTCTTATTGATATCGGCAACACCGATCAATAACTCTCTGAATGATGTTAGAAACCAGTTTAAGTTAATGGTGCAGGGGAATGTTCATGGCTATGAAACAAAATTGGGGGTCAGAAATATTGACCATTCTTTCAAGCAAGCCCAGACCATATTTAATGACTGGCGCAAAGATAAAAATCCTAAAATCGGAGACTTCATTAAAAAACTCTCAGGTAATGATTTCTTTAGATTGACGGATTCGTTATTAGTGGCGAGAACTCGCAAGATGGTTGAAAGTCAGGAAACTGATTTAACATTTCCTGTCAAAAATAAGCCTGTAAATTTATTTGTGACACCACACCAACTTGGTAATTTTGAAACCTTTGAAGAATTATTTGACCATTTCCCCCCGATGCTGTCAGGATATCAACCAGCATTTTATTTGGATGATGAATCAGGCGTAAAGAAAGATGTATTGCGTGATGATAAACTGCGTGATCGCTTTCTGGTCAAAATGATTTATATCTTGATGGTGAAGCGGTTAGAGTCTTCTTGGTTCTCCTTTTACTCAACGGTTGAGAAAATTAAAGATCATCATCAAAATGCTTTAGATAAAATTAAATCTTATCAAACTAACAAGGCAAAAGCAGTATTACTAGAAAATGATGTCATTGATTTAGATAATGATCAAAATGATGATGATTTTACAGAAGCAGTTGAAGAATATACACTAGGCAAAAAACGTCCGATTAATATTGCTGATATTGATGCTGCTGGCAGTTTAGATAAGTTTAAGGAGGATCTCAAAAAAGATTTGGATGCTCTTGATAATCTTTATGTCAATTTGCAAAAATTTGACGCAAAAATCAATAAAGAGGTTAAGAAGCCACATCAAATTAAATCCTGTGATGATAAGTTAAAAGAATTGATCGCTCAAATTATTAAAAAGTGCAATTCAGGAGCAAATAACCATAATCAAAAGGTGGTAATTTTTACGGTCTATCGAGATACGGCGGAATATCTGTTTAAACAGCTTCAGGCTAGAGGATTTGACAAGATTGCGATCGCATCGGGGACAGGCTCTTACTCAGATGATAGCGATCACAAACAGTCTATGGAAGCGATTCTCGAAAGATTTGCACCCTATACCAAACTGTTTCGTGAAAAAGAATGGACTTTTGAATCTGAAAAAGAAGGGTTAGAAGCGTTTGCAGAATGGCAAGAATGGATTAAAGAAAATCATCCTAAGACTCACCAAAAGCTGAGTAAACCCATTGATATCTTGATCGCTACTGATGCTCTCAGCGAGGGGCAAAACTTGCAGGATGCCGATATGGTGATTAATTACGATATCCATTGGAATCCTGTACGGATTATTCAACGCATGGGACGGATCGATCGCTTGGGTAGTCCAAATGAGCAAATTTTCGGGATTAACTTCTGGCCCTCAGAGAATATTAATTCTTACCTCAATTTGCAAGGACGGATTGAGCAACGAATGGCGGCGATGAAGTTGGCTGGCTCTGAGGTCGATCATCAGTTTTCGGATAGCTTTGCAAAAATGGCCCATGATGAAGACTTTGATCGCAAGATGAATGATCGCATGATTGAGCAAATGAGCATCACTTGGGATGACATCGAGGTAAGCGATCAAGGGTTAGGCTTTGATAGTTTGTCTTTGGAGCGTTATCGACAGGATTTACTCGCTGAGTTTAATCGGGATAAGGATAAATATCGCCAGATGCCCAAGGGGGTATATACAGGCTTTGTGGGAGATATGGCGACAGGTGCTCGTGACGGCATTGTGGCTTTGCTTGGCTATCCTGCAAAACCATCGAAGAAGCTCGATCATCAATATCAGGTTTTTGATTTAATTTATATCGACAAGTCGGGCAAGTTGGTTTTAAACAATCAAAAAGAGGTTTTAGATTTTCTGAATGTAAACAAAGACCAAGAGCGATTTGTACCTGATGCTGTGGATCGGGGTGAACCAGTGGCGATCGCTGAGTTGGTGAATGCCCTCAAGTCTTGGCTCAGTAGTCAAGCGGTGCAAACTGAGGTTATGGAGGATGGCACTGAGAAAAAGACGATGGGTAACGAAACCCTAGAAGTTTTGCAAGGATTAAAAAAAGGTAGTAAGGTTGCTATAGACAGGATCAAGCAAAATGTTACAGTTGATGGCAAATATCAGCTTAATAATTTCGATTTAATCACTTGGGTTTTAGTAACGGTATAAAGTCATGCAACTAACAATATTTAATTCAATAGATTTTTTACCTGCTTTAAAGATTTTTTTGGGGAAGCTAAATGTACCGATTAATTATGTAGATGATAAACCAACTTCGGCAAAGAAAATATTACAGAACACTTATAAAGACAATGAATCCTTTAAGTTAATTAATGATGTTTATTTTGTTGGATTAGTCGATGATGCAGCGTTTCGGGGAAATCAAAGTTTAGCGATTGATAAAATCAAATCTGATTATGATGGGATATTGATTTTTGGTATAACTTTGAGCGATCGCCCGAATGGTTTATTACCAACGCGATCGCAGCTTGCCGAAATATCCCGTGCTTTTAATCGAGAGTTTTGTTATACGCCTGTGGTGGTTGTGTTTAAGTATGGCGAGTATCTAGCATTTGCAAATACAGAGAGATTGAAATATAAGGATAATCGTGAGGGTGAAAAGGCTGGCAAGGTAACACTATTACGCGATATTGATATCAGGCAACCCCATTCAGGACATGAGAAGATTTTGGCGGATCTCAGGATTCCGACTGTGGGTAAAGATCGGGTGGATTCTTTTGACAAGTTATATAAATATTGGCAGAAGGTTCTTGATGTTAATCTGTTAAATAAAAAGTTTTATCAAGAGGTTTCAGCTTGGTATTTTCATGCTTGTAAGCAGGTGGTTTTCCCCAAGGATGCTAAGGACAATCAAGAGAGTTTAATTAGGTTAATTACACGGTTAATGTTTGTATGGTTTTTGAAGGAAAAGGGCTTAGTTCCTGATGCTTTGTTTGATCACGAAGATATGCGATCGCTTCTCAAGAGTTTAGAACCGCAGGAAAGCACCTATTACAAGGCAATTTTGCAGAATTTATTCTTTGCAACCCTGAATACAGAAAAAGATCGGGCGTTTATTAAGCGTTCTGGTAGTCAGAGTCATCATTACATGGTGCATAATGTATTTCGCTATGAGAGCTATTTCCAAGAACCTGATCAAGTAATTGATCGCTATTTTGCGGGTATTCCTTTTTTAAATGGTGGTTTGTTTGAGTGTTTGGATATTCCGCCGCAGAAAAATAAGGCTGAACCAGAGATTAGAATTGACGGATTTAGTGATAATTCTAAAAATTCTTTGTCAGTTCCTAATGAGTTATTTTTTGGTAATTTTCAGGATGTGGATCTAAATGCAGATTTTGGGACGAGTCGCAAGAAATATCAGGTACGGGGTTTAGTCGAAATTTTTAAGAGTTATAAGTTTACGATCGCTGAAAATACACCTTTTGAGGAAGATGTGGCGCTTGATCCTGAATTATTAGGTCAAGTTTTTGAGAATTTATTGGCGGCTTATAATCCAGAAACTCAGACAACAGCTAGGAAACAAACGGGTTCTTTTTATACGCCCCGTGAGATTGTGAATTACATGGTGGATGAGAGTTTAATTGCTTATCTTAAGAATTATTTGCCCTCACCCCCAGCCCCTCTCCCCCAGGGAGAGGAGGGTAAGAAGCAAGAGGAGAGCCAGAGTCTTACTCCCCCTTCTCCCCAGGGAGAAGGGGGCCGGGGGGATGAGGGCAGACTTCGCCACTTACTTTCCTATACCGATGAGCCACACCAGTTTACAGATGCCGAAGTAGAGCGTTTAATTCAGGCTTTGGATAATTGTAAGATTCTCGATCCGGCTTGTGGATCGGGGGCTTTTCCAATGGGTATTTTACAGAAGATGGTGCATATTTTAAGCAAGCTTGATCGCCATAATGAGCGTTGGAAACATCAACAAAAAGAACGGGAAATTTTACCTGTTTTGGAGGATTTACGGCAGGCGCAAAAGATTAGTTATGAGCAAGCAAGGGAGGCGGCAGTTAGACAATTAGAGGAGCGTTTGGGGCAGATTGAGGATGATTTTGCTAATAATGAAAAGGACTATCCGCGTAAGTTGTTTTTGATTGAGAATTGCATTTATGGCGTGGATATTCAGCCGATCGCTCTCCAGATTGCCAAGTTACGCTGTTTTATTTCGTTGATTGTGGAGCAGAAGGTGGACAATAATCAACCTAATCGGGGGATTTTGCCTTTGCCAAATTTGGAAACTAAGTTTGTGGCGGCGAATAGTTTGATTAGGTTTAGTGATCAGTTGAATTTGCGGAGTAATGAGGTAATAGCAACGGAGCAAGAGCTAAAGGAGGTGCAGAAAAAGCATTTTACGGCGCGGTCTAAGGCGACTAAGGATAAGTATCGTGAGCGGGATCAGGAGTTGCGGAAGGCGATCGGGGATTTGTTGAAGGCGACGGGGTTGGAGGTGGCTTTGGCTGATAGTTTGGCAACCTGGAATCCTTACAATCAAAATACTTCGGCGGATTTTTTCGATCCTGAGTGGATGTTTGGGATTGCTGATGGTTTTGATATTGTGATTGGCAATCCGCCCTATGTGAGACAGGAACAAATTAAGGAATTTAAGCCAATTTTACAAAAGCAATTTGATTGTTATACAGGCGTTGCTGATTTGTTTGTTTATTTCTTTGAACGGGGTTATCAGTTACTAAATACTGGCGGCGTTTTGAGTTATATTTGCTCGAATAAATATTTCCGTTCGGGTTATGGGGAAAAGTTACGGGATTTTCTGGGTAAAAATACAACAATTCAGCAGCTTATTGATTTTGGGGATACGGATGTTTTTACAGCGATCGCCTATCCCAGTATTATTTTATTCAGTAAGGAAAAGGCTAGTAAGGATGCAAAGTTAAAGGCTCTTTCTTGGCAACAAACGGAGGCTTTAAATCAGTTTCCAAGTGTATTTGATGCTCAAAATTTCTTAATGCCCCAATCTGCACTTAAAGCTGATGGTTGGCGGTTGGAAAATACACAGGTTTTAGATTTATTGGCAAAGTTGAGAAATGCTGGTAAACCTTTGGGGGAATATGTAAACGGTAAGTTTTATTATGGGATTAAGACAGGATTTAATGAGGCTTTTGTGATCGATCGAGCAACAAGAGATAAATTAATTGCTGAACATTCATCATCTGCTGAAATAATTAAGCCCTTTTTACGAGGTCGTGACGTTAAAAGATGGAGAATGGAATATCAAGATTTATATTTAATTTTTACAAAGAAAGGAATTGATATTAAAAAATATCCTGCAATTGAGAATTATCTTAGTCAATATAAAAATAGGCTTGAAATCAGGGCTGGAGATTCTAAATGGTTTGAATTACAAGCCTCTCCTGCTGAAGTAAATCGTTTTGAACGTAGAAAAATTGTTTATCCTGATATTGCATCTAGCTGTGAGTTTGCATTTGATAATAATTCTATTTTTCCTGACTGTACCCTCTTTTTTATTCCATCAGAATCAGAATATTTGTTAGGATTTCTTAATTCAAGTATTATTCAATTTTTTATTAGTCAAATTTTTCCGGCTATTCGAGGAAATTTTAGGCGCTTCAAATCTATCTATGTTTCTCAAATCCCAATCCCCACCGCCACCGAAGCAGAACAAAAAACTATAGAAACCCTAGTCCAGAAATGCCTTGAAGCTAAAGGTCAAAATGTTGGGCAATGGGAACAGGAAATAGATGAAATAGTGGCGCGGCTGTATGGGTTGAGTGATTTAGACCGGACTTAAAGGCGTTAAATATTCCCCAAGTCATTTTTCCTCTGCTGGGCTAAAGCCACCTAAGCGCCCAAACTCTCATGCTATTTACATCAGTGGTATGATTTGTGGTTAGTCCCATGTTAAAATCAAATTCAATACCGATAATTCCGACCGAATTACATGGGTTAGAAAAAAAGCGGGTTTAACTGGCGGGTTAGCTGTAACTAAAACGCTTAACTCGTAGAGTTTTTTATTGAAATAGGTATCCCACGCATGACTTTATCCACAACACCTCCCAAGGTCAGTAAACCCTCAAAAGTAGAAGGGCTCAAAGAACGCAGTAACAGCTTGCGAGAACCCCTCGCCACAGAACTTTTAAATGATTTGAACTACTTCTCTGAAGATGCGATTCAGATTCTCAAGTTTCATGGTTCCTACCAACAAGATAACCGAGATAATCGGGTAAAAGGGCAAGAAAAAGACTATGGAATGATGCTGCGAACCCGCAGTCCTGGGGGTTTTATTCCGCCTCAATTGTATTTAACGATTGATCAGTTATCCGACGAATATGGCAACCATACGATTCGGGCTACCACTCGTCAAGGGTTCCAATTACACGGAATTTTAAAGAAAAATCTGAAAACGGTTTTGGCTTCTATTGTTAATAGTATGGGGTCAACTTTAGGGGCTTGTGGAGATATTAACCGCAATGTGATGGCGCCGACCGCACCTTATAAAAATCGTTCTGATTATGAATATGCCCGGACTTATGCTAATAATATTGCCGATCTATTAACTCCCCAAACCGGAGCCTATTATGAAATTTGGTTAGACGGGGAAAAAGTTATTACCGCCGAAGAACACCCGGAGGTTAAAGCTGCCCGAATTCGGAATACCAATGGCACGAATTATACCGACTCGGAAGAACCGATCTATGGCACTTATTATCTGCCTCGGAAGTTTAAATGTGCGGTCACAGTTCCGGGGGATAATTCCATTGATATCTACACCCAAGATTTGGGTTTAGTGGTAATTACAAATGCTGCTGGAGAGTTAGAAGGATTTAATATTTTAGCTGGGGGAGGTTTAGGACGCACGCATAATAAGGAGGAAACCTTTGCCCGGGTCGCCGATGAAATTGGCTATGTCGATAAAGCAGATATTTATGATGCGGTAAAAGCCATTGTTGCAACTCAACGGGATTATGGCGATCGCAGCAACCGACGTCACGCCCGAATGAAATATTTAATTCATGATTGGGGGGTGGATAAATTCAAGGCAAAAGCTGAAGAATATTTTGGCAAAGCCTTTAAACCCTTTAAATCTTTACCTGCTTGGAAATATCAAGATTATTTAGGATGGCATGAACAGGGGGATGGTCAATTATTTCTGGGCATTTCGATTGAAAATGGTCGGATCAAAGACGAAGGAAATTTCCGCCTTAAAACAGTTTTACGCCAAATTGTAGAACAGTTTGAAATTCCGATGTTAGTCACCGGAAACCAAAATGTGATTCTGTATGACATTTCCCCAGAAGTTCAACCCAAAATACAAACCCTGCTCAAAGAACACGGGATCAAAACCGAAACCGAAATTGATCCCCTAGAACGTTATGCCATGGCTTGTCCGGCATTTCCGACCTGTGGATTAGCGATCACAGAATCAGAACGGGTCATCCCTAGTCTATTGGGACGGATTCGGGTATTGTTGGACAATGTGGGTTTGCAACCAGAGCATTTTGTCATTCGGATGACTGGATGCCCCAATGGTTGCGCCAGACCCTACATGGCGGAGTTAGGCTTTGTTGGCAGCGCCCCCGATGCCTACCAGATTTGGCTGGGGGGCTCTCCGAATCAGACACGATTAGCTCAAGCTTTTGTTAATCGCTTATCCATTCACGATCTTGAAACTTTTCTGACTCCGATTTTAGTTTATTTTAAACAGGATCGGAAAGTTGGGGAGAGTTTTGGTGATTTTTGTGATCGTGTCGGCTTTGACGAGCTTCGCAAATTTATGACCTCTTACTCAACGACTGCCTCAATGAATATTGAAACTCAAGAAGCACCCGTTTTTACAGGTAGCCAGACCCTACCAGAGATGATTGATGCTGATTCTGATAACCCGGTTGATCCGAGCAAAATTCGGCATCGGGTCAGTGTGCGCGATTCTGTTTATAATCAGTTGAAAGCTGAATCTAAACGTTTGGGAAAACCAGTGGTTGAGTTAGCCACCCAAGCGATTGAAGAATATTTGGAAAAACTGAAAGTAGAATAGTCCAGTTGAACTGAGGGGGTTTTAGGTTAGAGTATCTAACCAAGAATTTAATCGGTTTTATTCATGGTTCAACTTCAACGGATTGCGATCGCCCCAGAACAACTTCAAAATGAATACCTATCTTTAACGGCTGAACAACAGCATTATTTGGGTCGGGTGTTACGGTTGAAACAGGGCGATCGCTTTATTATTATTCAGGGTCAATGGTGGATAGCAGAATTAATCGTTAATTTACCTGCATCTTCTCCCCAGGCTAAATTAATTGAAAAAGTCTCGATTCAAACTGAATTACCGATTGAAGTTATATTAATAGTTGCCTTACCAAAAGCCGATGGATTTGAGGAAATTGTGCGTTGTTGTACGGAGTTAGGGGTGACACAATTTATCCCGGTAATTAGTAAAAGAACGGTATTAAAACCCAGTCCACAAAAGGTAGAAAGGTGGCGAAAAATTGCTAGAGAAGCCGCCGAACAATCGGAACGTCTGATTATTCCTAATATTTTTGATCCGGTTTCATTTCAAATAGGATTAGAAAAAAACGATCATTCTTGTGATCAATATATTTGTGAAGGTCGGGGAAATTATCCCTCTTTAACCCAAGAATTAATCCCACTAGCAGCAGAAAAAAGACTGAATAAAATTATCCTAGCAACGGGGCCAGAAGGGGGCTGGACGGAGGAGGAAATTCACCGAGGCATCGCGGTCGGATTTCAACCTATTTCCCTGGGAAAGCGGATATTAAGAGCCGTTACCGCACCCATTGTAGCCGTATCTCAAATTGTAGGAATCATTGAAAGTTAGCCTCAAAAACCTATATAGCAACCGCCAAGGCAGTTAAGACACCAGACAGATATTGGAACCCATACGGTGAAGTGTTTTCCCCCAGATCCGGCGTTCCCTCCCTCCCTAGCCCCCCGTGCACGGGGGGTTTGGGGGGGATGTTCCGGTGTTCCCTGCTATAACGGCAGTTTTACCATCAGGCGTGTTAAACTTTTGTGAAGTGAAAATCACTTAAATTTTAAGTTAGAATGACTACCCTAATTTCTCCTAACAATTCCCCTCAATCCCGTGAAACAGATTGGCGCTTACTCGGCGCGGTTGCGGGGTATGCACAACGGAATCGACGGTTATTAATTTTGTGCTTAATTTTATTAATTCCCCTCTCGGTTTCCGGTGCAGTTCAACCGATTTTAATTGGACAAGCGATTTCTTTAATTCGTCAAGAACCGACAGCCCTTCCCTTCCTTAGAGAAATGTCTCTATCGGATGGATTGAACGTTTTAGTTATTATTCTTCTAATTACTATTTTATTCCGATTTTTATTGCAAGCCATTCAAGGATATTGGGTGCAAAAAATAGGTCAACAAATGACGACCGATATTCGGAATGATTTATTTTATCATGTCACTTCTTTAGCTGTAAAATTTTTCGATCGCACTCCCGTCGGACGATTAATTACCCGTTTAACCAGTGATGTTGATGCCTTGGGGGATGTATTTTCTACGGGTGCAATTGGGATTGTTAATGATTTATTTTCCATTTTAGTCATTGCTATTTTGATGTTTATGATGGAATGGAAATTAGCATTAATCTTGGTTTTAATGATGGTTCCGGTAACGGCTGTAATTGTTTATTTTCAACAACAATACCGGAAAGAGAACTATAAATCAAGAGACGAACTTTCTAATCTTAATTCCCAATTTCAAGAAAATATGGTGGGAATCGGGGTTGTACAATTATTCCGTCGAGAAAGATTTAATTCTGAATTATTTCGAGCTACTAATCTTCGATATATTAAAGCAGTTGATAAAACTATTTTTTATGATTCGGCGGTATCTGCAACCTTGGAATGGATTGCCTTAATTGCGATTGGCGTTGTTCTTTGGTTTGGGGGCCGACAAGTTATAGAAAATGACTTGAGTTTTGGGACGTTATCGGCTTTTATTTTATATGCCCAAAGATTATTTGATCCCCTACGACAATTTGCCGAAAAATTCACTGCTATTCAAGCAGGATTAACAGCCATTGAACGGATTAATAATATTCTGAATGAACCCATAGAAATTCAGGATCTTGATCAAATTACTGCCCATCTTTCCACCTTAGATTCTGATGATCATAACTGGGTACAAATGGGAGAAATTCGGTTTGAAAATGTTTGGTTTGCCTATAAAGATGATGACTATGTGATCAAAAACCTGAATTTAACTATTCGTCCAGGGGAAAAAGTAGCTTTAGTCGGGCCAACAGGAGCCGGAAAAAGTACGATTATTCGGCTATTGTGTCGATTATATGAACCCACTCAAGGACGAATTTTAGTTGATGGCATTGATATTCGAGAGTTACGTCAAACCGAACTTAGACGTCATATCGGGGTGATTTTACAGGATGGTTTTTTATTCGCTGGAGATGTTAAAAGTAATATTACCCTAGGAGAATCCTATAGTTTGGCAGAAATTCAACAGGCGGCGGAAAAAACCAATATAAATCGTTTTATTGAACAGTTACCCCAAGGATATAATACCGAATTACGAGAACGGGGAACGAATTTATCCAGTGGTCAAAAACAACTGTTAGCCTTTGCCCGGGCAGCGATTCGGAATCCTCAAATTTTAGTTTTAGATGAAGCAACGGCTAATTTAGATGTGGGAACGGAAGTTTTAATTCAAGAAGCCTTAGAACGTCTGTTAAAAGAACGTACCGCTATTATTATTGCTCACCGTCTTTCAACGATTAGAAATGTGGATCGAATTTTAGTATTAAAACGGGGGCAATTAGTTGAGTCGGGAAGTCATGATGAACTCGTGGCACAAAATGGGTTATATGCCAGTTTATACAGCCTGCAAATGTTAACAATATAGGAATAGGTAATTACGAATTACGAATTACGAATGGGTAATAAACTGATGACTGATAACTGATGATTGATAACTGATTTATATGCCTGTTGATGGAGTGGTTAGGGGTTGATTTAACTCAATCGGAGGTTGATTTTCTCCCTCTGGGGTGGGGGTCGGCTGTGGGGCAGGTTGATCGGGTTCAACGGGGGGTTGTGCCTTTTCTACCGGAGGTTCGTAGGTGTCCACGGGGGGTTGATATTCCGGTGGCGGTGCGGGGGGATTTAACCATTCTTGCCAATCTTGGATTTGGGTTTGAGCTTGGGAATAGGCGGTGCTCTGGGGGGGAATTTTCTTTAAGATCCCAATCGCACCGGGAACATCATAGGTAGATTGATCTAAACCCAGTTGCAATAGATTTTGACCCCATTGATCAATCAGTTGCTCAACCCGACCTCTTAATTTACTGGAATTGGAGACTTGATTCGCCATTTTGATCGCCGCAGCGTAGGAGTCAGGGGTTCCGGGGGAAGCCAGAACTTCTGAATTGCGGAGATTTTCGGCATCTCGGAGTTGACTATTCCATTGGCTAATTTTGGTTTTAGCTGTGTTATATAAGACTACACCCGAACTAATTTGTTGAGCTTGGGCGATCGCCTCGGCATAACTACCTTCGGATGCTAACTGTTCCGCCCGATCTAAGATGGGTTGATATTGTAATCGTTGACTGCGATCTGTCCATTCGCCAATCTGATTTTGAGCATTTTCATATAATGTCCGGCCGCGACCAATTTTTTGAGCCTGGGCGATCGCTTGTTTTAGGGAATCGGCATCGCCAAAACTGGCTAATTGTTCCGCCGTGTCTAATAGGGGTCGATCTTCAATTTCTTCGATCCGCCTTGTCCAACTGACCATTTCGGTTTTGGCTTCGGTGCCCCTAGGGTTAGAGGCGGGGATGGTTTGGACTTGGGCAATGGCCGCCCGCAGGTCACTGACGCCTCCGGGTTGGGCTAATTGTCGCGCCCGTTCTAGGGTAGCAACATCAGCAATTGATTCTTGCCAATTGCGAATATAGGATTGGGCTTTTTGATAGAGGGGTCGATCTTGTCCGATTTTTTGAGCTTGGGCGATCGCATTTTTTAAGCCCACAACCGTATCTAATAAAGCCGGAACATTGGCTTTTGCTAAGACAGTAAAATCCTTAACATTTTCTTGTAAATTCGCACTACCCGGAATTTTATTGGCAATATTAATCGCTTCTTGCCAATTGCCATTTTTTAGGGTTTCTTCGGCTAAAGTCATGATTTTACTACCAATAGTGGTAATTTCTTTTTGTCCGGCATCTTTTAAATAACTCTCAGGAGAAAGTTTTTCAATTAACCCGGCCGCCTCTATCCAACTATCTAAACTGCTTTGGGCGATCAAAATTCTGGCTTTAGCTAATTTTTGGCTATCTTCACGGGTAATGGCAATCAAATCTGTTAGTGTTTGATATTTAGTGGTTGCCCAATAATTATTTCCTAAATTCAATAATAATGTTGCTTCTTTAAACGCCAAATTTAACTTTTCTTGGCGCATTAATTCCTCGGATTTTTGATAGGTTTGTTCCGCTTCATCCCAAATTTCACGCCATTGGTCAATGCGTTTGGAAACTTGAGCGGCAGCCGGGGTATGTTCGGGGGTTTTTTCGGCGGAGGCAATGGCTTCTGAAAGTTGTCCGGCTTGAAACATCTCCTCTGCCAAATTCAAAATATCCATTGACCATTTTTCAATTTGGCGATTAATTTCAGGACGTAGGGGATGATCTTTTGATAAACTATCAACTAAATCAATGGCAACCAATAGATCTTGAACAGTTTGTTTATTGGCGGCGGATTCTGCACAATATAACCGCAGGGAAGCCGAGGCTATGGGCCAGAAAATTTTAGGACAATTGGGTAAAGCGGGCAAACGGAACAACAGACTCATCGCTAAAACCCCAATCCCCCCCGGAACTAAAATCAACAGAGCCAAAACCAGGGGAACTAAATTAGCCGGAATGGTTTTGGGTAGAACAAAGCGTTTGCGTTTTTCGGGTTGAGGAGAAGATGACCCTTGAGATGGCTGATAAACAACAATCTGGCTGGCTGTTTCGGTTAATTCAGGGGAACTAGGAGTTTCATCAACCGTTGCTGGTTGGGTATTGCCAGTTTCCAAACTCGTGCAAAGTTCTTTGAGCCATTGGGCACGACTTTTTCTCACCAGGGAACGAATGGGAATTTGGGGTGAACTCCCTGAAGCAGTCGTGTTAGAAGATTGGCTTTGACTTTGTTCTTGTTGGTTTTCGCTCATCAAAAAAATGGGTTTGAAACCCCGTGCCTTAGCGAAGCGAAGGACGGCTTTACACAATCTTCTAAGTAACAATCAACCCGTTAGAACGACGAATTAACTGTACTTTACTATAAGTAATCTGCCCTAACCGTTTCCAGTTAGCATCGCTAACAGATACTTGTGTCTTGAGCTACTACTGGGATTCGCATTTTGGTATAACCCATAAATGTTTAAGTCTATGAGCTCAACTCAATTAAGATGTCTTAGCTTTACCCAACACCTGAACCAATCAGGTTTAGATTTTGTCCGAACTAGAGAAGTATTCGGAAGTCTGTACCCAATTGAGTCTCAATCAGCTATTCACTTCTTGCGTTGCCTAAATTGGTTTAAGCAATCCCCGCACTTTTAGGGCGGGGTTAGTGAACACAATTAACTCAAACAGCTTGAAGCAAACTAATATTTTACCCCCATTCAACGCCAGGGGTACACAAGGTGGTTCTTGGGTGTTATAGCATTACGGTGACTCAAACAGCAAGGGGATCAAGGAAGGGAAGGAGGGCCGGGGTTACTTAACGACTGTTATCCTTATATAATAGCCCTGTCCCTGCCCTCTAACCTATGGCTTCCCTTGCTCGAAAAAACCTATTTGAAGACATTCCCCGTTTTTTGGTCGCGCAAGCTGGGATTATGTTTGCTGTTAGTTTAGTAACTATTCAAAATGGAATTTTAACCGGGTTTATTCGGTCTTCTTCTATCTTAATTGATCACTCGAAAGCAGATTTTTGGATTGCTTCTAAGGATATGATTCACTTAGAGTTAACCATGCCAATTTCTTTAGAACGGATGACCCAATCCCAGACTGTTGAGGGCGTTGAACGAGCCGAAGCCTTTATTTTTAGAAATGCCCGTTGGCGTGATCCCTTAGAGAATAAAATTCATGCCGTTACCGTAGTAGGTTCCGACCCCGATGGAAAATTATTTTCTCCTTGGAATATTATTCAAGGAGATGCTAATACTTTAAAAAATCCCTATACAATTATGGTCGATGAGAGCAAATTAAATGCTCTGAAAATTAAAAATATTGGTGATATTGCTAAACTGGGAGGATTAGAAGCCAAATTAGGAGGAATTACCCAGGGAACCCAATCAATTGTAAGTAATAGTTTTATCTTTACTTCTTTAAAAAATGCTAATGCTTATGTTAATAGCCCCGTAAAAACTCAAACCCTGTGTCAACTTCAAAATGATGATTTACAATGTACTCAAAGTTATGAGGATCAATCTTCTACTCAAAAACCCGTTAATTCTCCGCCCCCAAGACCTTTAAATCTAGCTGATCCAATTACTTATGTTTTAATTAAAGCTAAACCCGATCAAGACTTAACCCAACTCAAGCAAAAACTAAAGCAAACTTTACCCAATGATGTTCAAGTTTTGAGCCGGGAAGAAATGTCAATGGTGATGCGAACCTTTTGGCAAAAACGCACAGGAGTCGGATTTGTTCTCAGTTTGGGGGCGGCGATCGGAGTATTAGTCGGGATGGTGGTAGTCGGACAAATTCTTTATTCTTCTGTCAGTGATCACTTAAAAGAATTTGGGACTCTAAAGGCGATGGGAGCCTCCGACTGGGTGATTTATGGAATTATTTTAGAACAGGCTCTCTGGATGGCAGTTTTAGGTTATATCCCAGGTATGGCCCTATGTTTTGGTGTTGCGTACTGGGCGGGTGCGACCCAGGGAATTTTGATTTTAATTACCCCGTTATCGGCTTTAGGGGTATTCGGGTTAACGGTGGTTATGTGTACCGGGTCGGCGTTTTTTGCTATTCAAAAAGTCACCAAAGTTGATCCGGCGATTGTGTTTAAAGCTTGATAGGATTGAGCTTTTGTTGCTCTGTTGAGTCAGATCATAGGCAATTGAGAACATTTAAGTTTAGAATGGTAATACTAAACTGTACAGGATAGTTAATGTTCAGTCTTCCTTCTCGGACAATCCCGGATTTATTCAGTAAACTGATAATAAGCCCTTGTAATTTAGTCTATTAGATCCGTCAATTTACGTCATAAGCCCACATCATAATTAATTTGGAACAATGATACCAACTGAAGTTAACGAGGCACAATCCACTATATCCCCCAAGGCTGCATACTATTCACCTAATACCAAAGTTAAGCCGATTGGAATTCAATCTTGTGGTGTGGAAATGGCTTATAAATCTGGACGACAAACTGTTAAAGTCCTGGAAAATATTAATTTTGAAGTCGAACAAGGTGATATTCAACTGTTAATGGGGCCAAGTGGATCGGGTAAAACCACATTGCTATCAATTATTGCGGGACTTTTAACCCCGACGGCTGGAAAGGTATTTTTATTAGGTGAAGAAATTACCAAATTGTCTCGGACTCAATTGGCAGAATTTCGTTTACATAATATTGGTTTTATTTTCCAAGGATTTAATTTATTTCCCGCTTTAACGGCTTTAGAAAATGTGGAATTAGCCCTTCACCTCAAAGGAATTAGGCGAAGAAATGCGAAAGAAGAGGCAAAAACTCGCTTAGAACAAGTTGGTTTACGGGATAAAATTCATCTGCTACCCCAGGATTTATCGGGTGGTCAAAAACAACGGGTAGCAGTGGCGCGAGCGTTAACAGGAGAGCCCCCCTTAATTATGGCTGATGAACCTACGGCGGCTTTAGATTCTACCAGTGGTAGGGGAGTAATTGATCTGTTAAAAACCTTAGCTAAACAAGGAAATACTACGGTATTAATAGTGACACACGATCCCCGAATTATGGATGTGGCTGATAGTATTTTGACCTTAGAAGATGGCAGGATTAAAAATTAAAATCCAAAGGTCAGTAAGCTGTTGTGCATTTAAACTGTATATTCCAGCGAGCGAGGACGCTCGCACTCCATAAGCTTCAAGATTTCTGCATGACCAATTTAGATGCTGAACAGCTTATCAACTTAATTTCCCCTTAGTGGCTCATCTGCTAAGGGGGTTTTTCTCATTTATCATCAGAGTTATAGAGGGTTTTTGTGAGACTTGACACTTTTAAACAGAGGAACGTATAATCAATAACACGGAATCCTAGTCAGGTTTATTCTAAAATATGACAACCTAAAATTTAAACACAAAATCACCTGAAAATTATGGCAACTACACCTCTAACTCCAAAAGTACAAGAAGAAATTACCAAACTTTCCCAAAAGTCTCAGAAATCAGAAACCTTTTCAAAAGATCAGGAACTTACTGAAAAGTATGACAGGATATTAAAGACACCCTCAGAAAAACCTTCAAAAATTCAACCACTTAAAATTCAAGACCTTAAAGAAGCGATATATGAACACTTTGGCGTTAAAAATACTGATGAATTAAAAAAATCAGAACGATTCAAAATGGCAACTGATGGCATGGATGAATTAAATTTCGCCGAAAAACAAACTTGGGAAATGTTATATCGTAAATGGATAGATATTTTACCAAATGAAACCAATGAAGAAGGCTATGGTTGTATTAATGGTATTAACATTTTTAAATACTTTCGACCTTGGCGAGTTTTTAATTTAGATTCTAAGACGGCAACCCAAGATGATATTAAAGCAGCATTTCGTCAATTATCTAAAATTTATCATCCAGACAATCAAGAAACAGGCGATCGCAAAATATTTGAACGTCTGACGCAAATGTCTAATAGTCTAATTGCGGCAATACCTAAAAAGTCTTAAGCAAACCTATCATAATCTAATACCAGAGGGATTTTAAAATGGCACTAGCAGATTTCTTTATTACTGAAGAAGATATTTTACAAGGTCTTGACTTACAAAAACCAGAATTAGAGCAAATAATATCAGCAATAGAAAAGGAGAAAGACAAGTTTGTCTGGGGAGAAGAAACACATTTTAGGTATGTCAATAAAAGTCAGAAAAAAAGAGATTTTTCTCGATTAGCTCTAATTGTTATAGGAGAATACTTTGAAACTGATCAGCGATCAGAGCAAGCCACAAAAGTTCTTGATTTACTGAAAAAAAATCAGTGAAGAAGAAAAGAAACAAATTGATCTTAAGATTGTAGAAAGCACCCTTTCAATTAAGTAAGTGGGTGGGAAAATCAACAAATATGTAACGAAAAATTAACTTTGTTGCTCCGAATAATTCAATCAGGAATTATTAAAACAGTTAAATGAATCTACCCAAAACC
>Ga0082207_1000408_pt1 | contig 24707 bp, 13 predicted proteins | sample LakMenEpi10Aug09_FD_71540 | JGI IMG/M metagenome (GOLD analysis project Ga0082207, IMG submission 71540)
TAGGATCCTTCAGAGCATCCGCTATTCTTCCTTCGTCGGACTCGCTCCGGACGATCATTTGAATGGGGACTTCTCCCAGGAATGGCGCAGCGATCTGATCGGCCTTTTGCCTTGCACCACCCCGCCCAAAAATATCAAATGTTTTGCCGGTCTCCGGATCGGTAAATCCGCTCATGTTCTCGACGATCCCCAAGATCGGAATCTTGGTCTTTTCAAACATGCTGATCGCCTTACCTGCGTCTAACAGCGCAACCTCTTGAGGCGTACAGACAATCACAGCTCCAGTAAGCGGGATCAATTGCGATAAAGTGATGGCCACATCGCCAGTGCCAGGGGGCATGTCAATGATCAAGAAGTCCAGGTCACCCCAAGCTGTGTCTCGAAGGAATTGCGTGATCGACCCATTGAGCATCGGCCCTCGCCAAGCGACGGCTTGGTCGCGCTCGATCAAAAATCCCATCGACATCACTGGCATGGTTCCGGCGAGAATCGGCTGTATTTTGGAGTCGGCAATCTGGGGGCGACCTTCGAGTCCCAGCATGTGAGGAACGCTCGGGCCATAGATGTCTGCATCCATCAACCCGACCTTGGCACCGAGTTTCTCAAGTGTCAGCGCGATGGCTGTTGCAAGCGTACTCTTGCCTACGCCACCTTTGCCCGCCGCAACAGCAACGACCGCTTTGGCTGTCAATCCGATCGTACCCAAGGGCTGAGCAGGTCTATGGAAATCATCGATGCGGATTTCAATCGACTTAAGTCCTGGTACTCGGCTGTGCAAATACGATTTAAGCTGCTCGCCAACCTCTGCTTCGATCGTTCGAATCATCGAGGTTAAACGCAAGGTGCATTTGGCATGCCCATCGGTTACTACCCAATCGGTCACCTGACCTGTTTTGGAAAGCGGCCTGCCGGTTTCAGGATCTTTGAATCCGTCCAAAGCTTTCTGCAACTGTTCGTGAAGTTCCAGGTCGGTCATTGCGATCTTTTGTGGTTGTAGGTTCGGAGCGATTAAAAAGTGAGTTTCAGGGACGATAGCCTCTTCTCGGTCTCTGCCATCAGGGCATCTTCAGCGGCTTCTTCAGCGGCTTCATAAGTCACCGAGAAACGCAAGTGGCTGCCCGCATCATCCCAGGGGACGATAACAATCGAATGTTCGGTGATAAAGTATTGTGAAGCTTCCTCGGCGTTGCTGAAAGTCGGACCAGCGGTCACCCCTTTGGGCGCTTGAGTGTAGAGGAAATAGCTACCCCCGGGGACATCGCAAGTAAACCCGCAGCGACGCAGAGTTGCTACAAGTTTTTCGAGTCTCCGCTTGTATTTTGCCCTAATTCGATTGGGGATTTCAGGGTTGTCCAAACCGCTGATCGCTGCCCGCTGGATGGCTCCAAACTGACCGCTGTCGCAGTTGTCCTTCACGTCCGAAAATGCTTGGACGATCCTTTCATTACCGCACACCCACCCAATGCGCCAGCCGATCATATCAAAGCCTTTGCTCATGGAGTGTACCTCGACACCGACGTCCATTGCACCAGGTACCTCGAGGAAGCTCAGCGGTTTGCCTTTGAAGGTCAACAGAATATGCGCTGCGTCTTGGACAACCACGAATTGATGTTTCTTGGCAAGCTCAACAATCTTTGAATAGAACTCACGAGTCGCAACTTGTCCGGTAGGGCTGTTTGGATAGTTGAGAACCAACAGTTTCGTTCTCTCCCATATATCAGGCGTAATCGCCGAAAAGTCGGGGTAGAACTGGTTTTGGGAAAGCAAAGGCAATCGATGAACAGTGCCGCCGTAATAGCGAGTATGAGTCCCAGCAACTGGGTAGCCAGGGACGGTCATCATGGTGATGTCCCCTGGGTTGATGAAACAAGCCGGTAGCATCGAAAGGGCCGTTTTGCTTCCAATGCAATGGTTGATTTCCTTTTCAGGATTCAGTTCGACATTGAACTCCCTTTTCATGAACCGCGCGACAGCTTGTTTGTAGTCTGCAGTTCCATTGTCCATGTAACCCCGGTTCTCCGGACGGTTGGCTTGAACACTCAGGGCTTCTCGGACAGAAGAGTCAGCCATCGAATCGTTTTCGCCGATGCCAAAATCCAAGAGTTGGCGGTTGGGATAATCGGCAAGTGCTTTGCGTTTGGCCCGTTTGATCTTTTCGAATTTGTAGATCTCGTTGGCTTTGCCATACTGAGCACCGCCGATTCGATCGGCAAAGAGTTGTTGGAAATACGGGTCAGGTGCAGACTGGGTATTTGCAGCATTCATGGGAGTAACTTCGGTCAGCAAACGGAATGGACAGATCGAGTCGTTCAACTGCTGGAGATTATAAGCCTTATGCGATTTCCATCCATCGCAAAGTCGGCAGGGCCTGTCACCGCTTTTTCAAACTCTGTGCTCTCTGTGACTCGTACTCGAAGGGGCGTGTCTTGGAAAGGTGATCGCCTTGAATCGATTCAAGCGTTTTCGAGTACGAGTGCGAGCAGCGCGATGCTGAGTACGAGAAAGCCGAGCGTTCAGCCCAAGAACATACCCGAGGAACCCAAAAAAAAGAGCGGAGGTGAATGCCTCCGCTCTTTGTATTGTTTAGCAATGACCGTATCGTGTAGCAATTAAGCGAAACGGTTGGTTATCCCGTCGTTTAGTGGTCGCGATACGGGCGTCTTCCGCCGCCATCTCCGCCGCCGCCTCGGTAACCACCACCGCCGCCACCGTCTCGACGGCCACCGCCGCCGCCGCCACCACCGCCGTATCCACCACCGCCGCCACCACCCCGAGGACCATTATTATCCTTGGGTCGGGCTTCATTGCAGGAAATCCGACGTCCGGCAACTTCTTGTTGATTCAATCCATCGATCGCGGACTTTGCTTCATCCGCATTTGGCATTTCGACGAAAGCGAACCCTCGCGAACGACCGGTTTCCCGATCCGTTATGATGCTTACCTTTGCGACTTGGCCAAATCGACTGAAGGCCTCGCGTACCTCATCCTCCGTTGCTCGGAATGAGAGATTACCAACATAAATATTCGTCACTGAAACAAACCCTCGTATCACCTATGCTCGCTCAATGCGAGCTATCAACAAAACTATAAACAACCCAAGCAATGATCGTAAAGTTCCGAACCAGTAACGATCGTCCTACAATCTACCCGAGCATCCGATTGGTCGATTATCAAGGATGTAAGGGACCGAGTCAACAACATTCTTGATGGATTCACAAAAGCAAACGGAAAGAATTCAGCCGCATCGCATCAGGCGAATAACTCAGCATTGTTAGGAAACATGCTCGTTGGATCGCTGATGCTTAGAGAAAAACCTCACTGCTGGGAATTCAGCCGTAGAAATGATGTTCTTTCGGGATTTCCTTGGCCTGGTACCTGTCCCAAGGGGATTTTATCTGCCTTAGGGACCGAGAATTCGCAGCAATCAACACTTAGAAACACAGAGATCTCGAAAACCAACCTCTGTGTTCCGAATGGTTTGTCTTGATTTGCTGGTAACGCTATCGTCGGCGGTTCCGGCGACTCATTGGCGAGTTTTCCGTGTTTTCGGCACCCCAATCGACGCTCGCTAAAGCGGCATCGATGTCGCTCAAGGTTCCTTGCGTCATGGCCGCTTCCCCTTCCCCAGCCCCACCTGGATTTTGGTTGAGCTGATTGACAACTCGCAGAACATCCAGCGGCGTGGCGAATCCGTCTCCATCAACGTCAATGAAAGGAGCTACGTCGGGTGAGTTCATTGGCAACTGGGAACCACCTGGATTTGAGTTGATGTAATCGACGATCGACAAAACATCCAACGGTGATATCGCTTGGTCCGCGTTAACATCAAGTGGATTGCTCTGGTTTTGGAACGCAGAGTAGAACGAAACCGTTACTGTCCCAACGTTACTTACCATCTCGTTGATGTCCTGAACCTCGTACTGCAGCACCACCTTGGTCTGCGAATTGGCAACGCTATGGTTGAAGAGGATTCGTCCATCGGGCAAAGCCGTCGCAGATCCTTGAGTCGGCGGGGTCACGATTCTTACTGTGGTTGGATCAAGTTCTGCACCAAGTCCAGAATCATTGGAAAGTACATTCATCGAGATAGGCCGACCAAAGGAGGTGATGAACGCATCATTGGTCGCAAAAGGCGGAAACTCGGCGATGTTGTTGATCGTGACAATGAAGGCCTTTTCCAAGAACAATCCACCCTTGTCGGTCGCTCGAACTCGAACCGAGTAAAGATCCTGCTTCTCGAAATTGAACCTAGCATTTGTCTCAAGTCGGTTTCCGTTGATACGGAACGAAGCGTTGTTGAATCCGCCCGAACCTGAAACCAAGCTGTAAGCTGCTGTTTCGTTTGCGTCGACATCCAAGGCCGATAGCAATCCAACCAATGCTCCAGGTGCCAAGTTCTCATCGACCGCTTGGCTACTAATGAGGATGTTCGTAGGCCTTTCGTTGACATCGGTGACTTGAACGCTCACAGGCACAACGATACTTGCCCCCGCTGCGTCTCGAACCACGATCGATGGCGTGTAGCTAGCCAAGGATTCAAAGTCAAACGAGCGGCTTGCGACCAACTGACTACCAACGATCGTAAAGTCACTTGTTGGCGAATCGAAGCTGTAGCTGAACGAATCGTTGGCATCTTGATCGATCGCAGCAAGCGTTCCTACCACTCGATTGGCACCCGCGTTTTCCGGCAGACTCGATGGGGTCAAGACAACACCAGTGGGTGAATCATTGCGATCAAGAACCCGGACGACAAATGCGTTGGTCACCTGATTGCTCGCTGAATCCGTCGCTCGAATCCGGATGTTGTAAACGCTCTTGGCTTCAAAATCGAACGCGGAGTTTGCAAAGAGTCGATTGCCGACAATGTTAAAGGAACCATTATCAGAGCCACCTGCTCCGGAGACCAATGCGAAAGTGGTCGGGTCGTTGAGATCTGGATCGTCTGTGGTAAGTGTCGCGACCAGTAAATTCGTCGAATTCTCAGCGATCTCAGTCGAACTCAGGATCACCAGAGTCGGAACCTCATTGACATCCGAGACGCTTATCGCAAAGTCCCGGAACACGTTCTGTCCTGCAACATCCGTCGCACGAACGCGTACTTGGTAAGACGATTTGGACTCGAAGTTAAACACTGCGTTTGACAGGAGCTGATTTCCGGAGATCAAGAACTGTCCGTTGTCCAAAGCACTGGGAACCAATGCAAAGGATACCGGCCCGGCTAGATCTGGATCGACTGCCGAGAGCAATCCAACCAAGCTTCCAAACGGTGAATTCTCCAGAATGGTACTGTTGGACAGTTCGAGATTGATCGGAGCTTCCTCGAGATTATTGACAAACACTGTAAAGGGCTTGGTCGTCGAGTTTCCACCCGTGTCGGTCGATCGAATCACGATACTAAAGACCGATTGCTCCTCGAAATTCAAAGGCCGAGTTGTTCGAAGGGTATTACCAACAGTGGTAAACGCTGTATGGTCACTGCTGCCCGACTGCGGCACTAGGCTATAAACGAACGTCTCGCCTGCATCTTGGTCAGTTGTGGTAAGCACCCCAACGGTGGTTCCTGCTGCCAAATTCTCATTGAGCGAATTAGCCGACAAAGCGATATTAGTCGGTGCTTCATTCTGATTGATTACAAAGACATTGAGAACCTTTTCGAAGGAAGCTCCAAGAGGATCCGAAGCTCGAACACGGATGATGTAACTCGATTTGGTTTCAAAGTCGAGACTGGCATTGACCCGAAGATCTGGTCCGTCGATTGTAAAAAGGCTGTTATCGGTGCTACCAAAGCCATTCACTAAAGCATAGGTATGGATATCAGCAGCATCTTCGTCAGTGGTGGTAAACGTTCCGACGATAGCGCCCGGCACGTTGTTTTCCAATAGGCTCGACGGACTCAAAACGACATCCGTTGGCGTGTCATTTTGGTCGATCACGTTGATGACGAAATCTCGTTCAAGGAAGAGACCACCGGCATCGGTGGCTCGGACTCGAATACCAAGCGTCGGCTTGCTCTCAAAATTCAGAGGTGCTAGAGCATAGATCTTGCCATCGGCATCAACTCGAACCAGTGCATTATCGTTGGAACCTGTTCCAGCAACCTTGCTAAAGGTTACCACATCCAATGCATCGGGATCAGTGGCCGAGAGTTGTCCGATTGGAATGCTGATGGCTTGGTTTTCCAAAGCGCTTTGCGACAGATTGATCGCTGTGGGAACCTCGTTCACATTTGTTACGACAATCGTAAAGATGGACTCTAGCGACAATCCGCCTGCATCGGTAGTACGAATTCGAACCGAGTAGCTTGGCTGAGTCTCGAAATCCACGTTCGTCGCTGTACGAAGCTGTGCGTTGACAAGTGAGAATTTGTCGTTGTCGACGCTACCTTGTCCAGTGACCAATGCATAAGTGAACGAATCCCCTGCATCGGGATCCAAAGTGCTTAGAGATCCAATCGTAGTTCCGATTGGAACATTTTCCGCAATCGTGGTTCTGCTCAGCACGATCGATGTCGGAGTTTCATTGACATTGGTGATCGTGATGACAAACGCCTTTTCAAAGAAAAGTCCACCTGCGTCGGTCGAACGAACTCGTATGCTATGGGATGGTTGCTGCTCGAAATCCAAAGGAGCATTGGTGAAGAGTTGGTTTCCAATGAGCTGCCACTTGCTGTTGTCTGCACTACCTGTTCCACTCACAAAAGTGTAGTTGTAGGTGTCAAAATCATCGGCGTCGGTCGTACCGAAAACTCCCACTAGAGTAGGGGTGCCCACCGGCTGGTTTTCAGCGATGGTACTATTGGATAAAGATATATCCGTTGGGGGATCATTGACATTGAGGACTTGAACCGTCAACGGTGTTTCGACGGTCAATCCACCGGCATCGACCGATCGAACGCGAATCGAATAGCTGGACCGAACATCAAAGTCAAAAACAGCGGTCGAGCGAAGCTTATTACCGACGATGGTAAAGAAGCTGTTGTCTTGTGAGCCAGATCCGTTTACTAAGGAATAGGTGAACGTATCGCCAGCATCTGGATCGGTAGTGCTAAGGTCTCCGACCAACGAATTCACAGGTAGTCTCTCATTGATGTTATTGGGGCTGATCGAGACAAGCGTTGGGGTTTCGTTGACGTTGGTTACCAGAATTTGGAATACGCGTTCCAAGCTCGCCCCGAACTGATCTTCGACTCTAGCGCGTATGCTGTAAGTCTTCTTGTTTTCAAAGTCGAACGAAGCATTGCTCGATAGAGTTGTGCCATTGAGGACGAAGCTAGCGTTGTCACTGCTACCGACACCACTGACGAGACTATAGCTTAGGGTTGCTCCAGCGTCAGGATCCGTGCCAGTGAGACTACCAATGACGGTTCCAGATGGTGCGTTTTCAGCAATCGTGTTTGCCGAAAGAACCAAGCTGTTGGGGTTTTCGTTGGTATCAAGAACATTGATCACAAACGGTGCTTCGATAAAGCCTCCAACGCGGTCCGTAACGCGAACACGAATGTTGTAAGTCGACTTGGTCTCGAAATCGTAGCCTTGGAAAGATCGCAGTTCGTTACCAACGATATCGAATAGCAGGTTGTCTTGACCTCCTGCTCCGGGCTCCAAGGTATAGAGGTGCGAGTCGTTGAAATCAGGATCGTTGTTGCTGAACAATCCGATCACAGTACCCACCGGCTGATTTTCGAGGATGGTGTTCGCAGATAGGGTCAGGGCTGTTGGAAGCTCGTTAACATTGGTAACATCGATCGCAAACGATGCCTCTGTAAACAACCCGCCCAAGTCGGTGCTTCGCACGCGGATCGAAAGCTTATTAATGGTCTCGAAATCAAGCGGTGCGTTCGAGAGAACTTGATTGCCCGAAATGACGAACCGATTGTTGCTCGTATCACCAGTGCCAGAGACTAGCGAGTAGACAAATTCGGTATCGGTTAGCGTATCGGTATCGGTTGTTGTAAGTGTTCCTAGAACTGTGCCGATCGGGGAATTCTCAGCAATGGTTCTTCGCGAAATTCGAACCGAAAGAGGGGTTTCATTGACGTTCGTGATCGAAATCGGGAAGAGTTGCTCGAACTTAAGTCCGCCGGCATCCTCGGTCTGAATTCGAATCGAATAGGAGTTTCTGCTTTCGAAATTGAAGATGTTACGGGTTACAAGGCTATTCCCGACGATTGCAAAGAGGGTGTTGTCGGCATCGCCCGCACCGGAGACGAAGCTGTAAGTGTGCGTATCGCCATCGTCGGCATCGGTCGTGCTAAAAGAGCCTACAACGGTACCGATCGGGGAATTCTCAGGAACCGAAGAATTCGAGATCTTAACGTCCGTGGGTGGATCGTTGACGTTCGTGATATTCACGAAGAGTTGCTGCTCGACTGAGAGCCCCCCAAGATCGATTGCTCGCACACGAACGGTGTAGAGGTTCTTGGCATCGAAATCAAAGGTCGCGTTAGTCTTGAGCTGATCTCCGAGGATGGTAAAGAGGCTGTTGTCATCCGAACCTGCACCGGTGATGAATTCGTAGCGGAAGACATTGTCGCCATCGATGTCGGTTGTGATGAGGTTTCCAATCGTTGTTCCAACGATCGCACTTTCTGGAATCGAATCCGGGGTTAGAGCCACCGATGTCGGTGCTTCGTTGACGTTCGTCACAGCGATTTGGAGGATCTGTCGGGTAGAAAGTCCAGAACCGTCGGTCGCTTCGAACAAAACGCTCAGGAGTCGTTTGGTTTCAAAGTCGAAGCTTGCGGTTGAGAATAGATCGCGTCCTACAAGTTGGAAATTGCCGTTGTCCTCTCCGCCAGGACCACTGACGATCGCGATCGTTACGGAGTCCCCGTTGTCGACATCGGTGGATGAAACCGTGCCGATAAAGGTTCCGGCAGGTAGATTCTCACGGATACGATTGTTGGAAATGGTGATCGCAGCGGGTGGTTCATTGACGTCTGTAACATTGATGACGAACGCTCGCTCGACAAAGAATCCTCCACGGTCGGTCACACGGATACGGATGTTGTAGGAGCTACGGGCTTCGAAATCGAAGGTGACAGCAGACTGTAGTTTGTCGCCAACGATCTGGAACATGATGTTGTCATCGCTACCAGTACCAGTCACAAGGGAGTATACAAGTGTTTCCCCTGCATCAGGATCGTTGTTGGAGAGAGTACCGATTTCGTAGCCTGCAGGCTCGTTCTCGGGTAACGACGCGTTGGACAAATTGATTCGTGTCGGCGTTTCGTTAACGTTGTTGATGTTGATCGTTAGGATTTCTTCGTAGAACAAACCACCAAGATCGGTTGTTCGCACGCGTATGGACATCGTAGGAGTCACTTCGTAGTCAATTGGACCGTTGACTTGAAGGTCTCCGTTAACGATCGCAAACGAGCTGTTGTGGGTGTCCCCCGCACCTGCGACTAGTTGGTAGTCGAAGGTAAAGTCCGTCAGGAAGTCCGTGTCAACAGTTGAGAACGTTCCGACGTAACGTCCCACTGCAGAGTTCTCGTCAACGCTGCTGGGACTCAAGTTGATGTCCAACGGGTCCTCGTTGACGTTGACCACCGAAATGATGATCGCTTCTTCGTAGGTCAAATTGGTTGAGTCGGTCGACCGGACGCGAATCGTGAAACTTTGATCCGTCTCGTAGTTGAACGACTCAAGTGCAAAAACTTGATCCCCCACGATCGCAAAGCGAGCGTTATCGGTATCACCCGCTCCGTTGACCAGAGAGTAGGTGAAAGTTTCGTTCTGGTTTAGATCCCGGCTTGTGAGTGTTCCGACCAAGGTGCCAATAGGCTCGTTCTCTAGAATCCCGCTTGGGGCAACATCGATGTCGGTTGGAGGTAGGGGAGGGATAACCGCGCCATAGGTTCGACCGAATATCGGCGTGCCGTTGGCGACGAATGAATGCAGGCCATTTGCAGGTGCGGTGTAGACCCAATTGGGCTGTAGTTCGAGCAGTGCATCGATCAGTCCATCATTGACATCCATCAACGCCCAGCCATTCGCGTCAGAGGTGGCTCTTTGACTACTATTAATCAGGAGTGTCCAATTTAGCAGAATGCCAGGATCCGGGGCGAATATGTCCTCGATCGCCAACGTCCAACTGCCTGGAGAGTTGAGACCATCGAAAGCACTTAAGGATTCTGCCGGTTGGAATCGTCCTGTATACGGTCCGGTGCCTGTTGCGATCGGCGTGGTAGCTTCGTCATCGAAGATCGTACCCAGCATATTATCGGAGTCATCGTTAAAGAATGGATCGGCGAACTTGAGTATTCTCGTGGTGTTATCCGGAGCGATCAAGGATATCTCCATATCCGCATTGTAGGTGTGCAAGATATTGAGTTCTACATCAAGATCCATGATGGTCGGTCCACCTGACGGGACGTTGAGCGTGGAAAAGACTGTTGCTAGATCCACGATGTTAACAGGTGTGTTTTCTGTATAGCTGGCAGCACCGCCATTGACAACAAAATTAGGCAGTGGAAGATCGCCGTTGTTGAACACTCCGTCTGAGTCGAAGTCTTCGAAAACAAACGCATAGAAGCGATTGTTTTTTCCATATCCAAAATCATTCCCTTGGGAGAAGTCAGAAGGGTTCGTAAGATTTACGGTGTAGAAGCTGTTGGGTGTCGTTAGCGTCCAGCCAGATAAGTTTACTCGTACCGTGTAAGTTCCATCGGCAAGCGTTGGGAATGCGTAAAAGCCCGATGCATCGATGACAGTTTGCTGCTCTCCCGTATCGAACACAGCATTGTTGTTCGTATCTAGGTAGACAAATCCACCAGAACCCACACCGCGTTCAAACGTATCGAAGGTAGCGCTGTTGTTGAAGTCTTCAAAGACCACCCCTGAAATCCTCGCAGCCGTGGCGGTGCCGTTTAGCCGTATTACTGTAGCAGACTCATTGCTGTCATTGTTATTAATCACCATATCCTGAGAAAAGGTGCCGGGCAGGGTCGGACTGAACCTTACACGAATCACGATCGATTCACCGAGGGCAAGCGATCCACTGGTAAATCCTACAATTGAAAAAGGTGCTGGAATATCGATGGAGGTGATATCCAGGTTGCGCGTCCCTTGGTTTCTGATCCTTAAGTTTGCCTCCACAAACTGCCCTGCAACGGCCGAGCCTACATTAAAAGTCGATCCCGAAGGATATTCACGTGTGGTATCAACAACCGATATCTCGGGATTCCCAATACCACTGAGCATGGTTGCTGCGTTGATTCTTCCATAACCGTACTGGATGTTCTTTCCTGTATTGATATCGTACGTAACGCCTCCGATCAGATCGGTGTTGTTGCGCATTAACGACCGCATCTCAGTAGGACGAATCGTCACGCCAACCAAATCGGCTTGAGCCAACGCCAATGCTGCAATACCCGACGACAAAGGAGTTGCAGAGGATGTCCCGCCAAAGCCCGTACCACCGGTCCCGGTATAGTTTCCGCTTGCATATCCGTCGGCTCCGGTTCGGTCGGTCGTGTCGATCGCTAAAGTGCCACCGTTGCTAGGAGCTACCAAATCTAGGGGTGTGCCATATTGGCTGTAGCCGGATCGGACTCCTTGATTGGTAGTCGCTCCTACGGCGATAACGCCGGGAATGTTAGCCGATTGAGCTGCTGGCTGGCTGACACTGGCCGCACCGCTGTTACCCGATGCAAAAAGGTATGTTGCACCGATCCCGTTGCGTCCAATGGTCGTGCCGTCGATCAAAGCGTTGTTGATCGCCGCCGACGAAGCTCCACCACCCCAAGAGTTGTTCACCAAATCACCCGCGTTCCAAGTACCTGTACCATTGGACGTGATACCTGCCGCATAGCGGAGCGCAGCGGCAATGTTCGCCGTGCTGGCGACATTGCTGCCATCAAACATCTTGATTGAGATGACCTGAGAACGATAAGCCGCACCGGCCACCCCGAGACTGTTGTTTCCACGAGCAGCTGCTACTCCAGCCACTGCAGTTCCGTGAGCATCGGTTCCCTGAGGTTCTGATTGATTGGTGTCAAAGACGAAGTTCCAACCGTGAATGTCGTCGATCCAACCGTTCCCATCGTCATCGATCCCATTGCCAGCTGTCTCACCGGGATTGGTCCATATATCCAAATCAGGATGGGTCGATTGCACGCCGTCATCGATTACTGCGATGACCGTCTGCGGAGATCCACCCGGGTTAATGTCCCAAGCTTCCGGCATATCGACGTCTGCGTCAGCGAGCCCACCGGATTGACCGCTGTTGTTCAAGTGCCACTGATTTCCAAACCTTGGGTCGTTGGGGACCAGAAACCGCTCCCAATTCTGATAAAAGTTCGGCTCAACCCACTCGACCGACTGACTGTCCCTGAGCATATTAGCTCTGTCGATTGCACCACGTCCGGTTGTTTGTGCGAAGCGACCTACGAATTGATCTGTAGTACCTTCGAGCGGTCTGTAGCTTGCTACCTCGGGCAACGCAGAGAAAAACTCTTGGGCCGACGTGCCGGCTTTCAAGTCGACGATGAACTCATCGAGAACCGTCAACTCAGTGCCAGTTGTGGTGGTGATAAAAACCGGAGCGGTATAGGCAACTCCGGGAATGCGTCCTAAGTTCGCCAGCAATTCCGGAGTGATCGGTTCGCTCGATGCATAGACTCTTGCTCTGCCCCCAAGACCAAAATCACCTTTGAGTGTTTCGGGTAAGTCCACCGAAGATTGATTCAACCCAATCACCAGCTTGTTGGTCGAAATGTTCAAGCCGATCATCTCTCGATCGACCGCATAGTACGAGTCCACATTCCTCATCTGTGGCTGAGCACCCGACAATGGATCCCAGTTGACGTTGTTCCACACAACATCGCTTGCCATCATCGTCCGCAACTCCAATCGCTCGAATCGATAAGAACGACGAGCCGACCTTCGGTTTCTCTTGAACATGCTCAAACTGACCTCAAAAAAGAACGCGGAAAATCCGGCAGGCTGAGGAATTGGAATATAAAAATGCCGCTGCTGCCGTGTGGTTGGTTAGATCGTCCGTCAAAACGACCCCCAAAGAGTATAAATCGAATCGGTCGAGCTATGCCGCTTGGCATCCGACAAATTAGAAAAAACCACCCCCCAAGAGGGGGGCGGCCCAACAAATGTTATCGGTTAATCGGCTCAATTGCTACAGATTCATGGTGGCTTCATAGCAACCGACAACCAATCGAATCATAGGAAAAGAACCTAAGGTAACGAGCAACTAACCCCGCCAGAGGCCGGCACGTAGGCCATCCGGGCGTAGTCCATCACCATCCGGTGACTGCTAAAACGCCAAGCCAACGTGCTGATACTGTTTCGCATCCTTTGAATCCATCCGGCAGGCAATCCATCCTGATCCCTGTCGAAAAACAGCGGTATCACTTGATTCTCGAGCGCATCATAAAGGTTGCTTGCATCGCGTTCATCGGTAATCCGATCGTCAACATGGCTGGTTCCCTTTCCGATCGCAAACCCGTTGGAACCATCAAACGCCTCTGCCCACCAGCCATCAAGGATGCTTAAATTCAAGCCTCCGTTGAGGATCACTTTCTGTCCGCTTGTGCCTGAAGCTTCTAGCGGACGCCTCGGATTGTTTAACCAAACGTCGACCCCTTGGATCAAGTGCCTGCAGACGTTGATGTCGTAGTCTTCAATAAAAATGACCTTGCCGGCGAATCGCGAATCCCCACGCAAATTGGCAATCTCCTGAATGAACCGCTTACCAGGCTCATCCTTCGGGTGCGCTTTGCCGGCAAACAAGATCTGAACAGGTCTAGCTGGATCGCTGACCATCGCTGCAATCCGATCGAGATCCTTGAAGATCATGTTCGCACGTTTGTAAGTTGCGAAACGTCTTGCAAAGCCTATGGTCAGCGCCGCAGGGTTTCCAATCTTCATTGCTAGATCAATCGCTTCTTGGCTTTCACCCCTTTGCCCCATCTGCTTGGCAAGTCGCCGACGCACAAAGGCTAACAACATGTTTTTCAGTGCGTTGTGAGTTTCCCACAACTCACCCGGATCGACCTGATGGATCGATTGCCATACTGCGGGTTCACCCATGTGATTTATCCAGTGTGCGGGAAAGTGGCGATCGTAAAGCTGTAGCATTTGTTCTGCGAGCCAACTTTGAACGTGAACTCCGTTGGTGATGTGTCCGATTGGAATCGAGTTCTCTTCGCGATTGGGCCACAAAGCCCTCCACATCCGACGAGAGATGTGGCCATGCAATTGGCTAACAGCATTTGCCCGACGCGATAACTTCAAACCTAGTACCGTCATGCAGAACGGTTCATGGTGATCGCCTGGATTGACCCGCCCGAGGCTCATCAGGTGCTCGTGAGAGATTCCAAGCCCATCTCTTAGCGGGCCCAAGTGCTCTTCGATCAAATCCGGATTGAAGCGATCGTGACCAGCAGGCACAGGCGTATGGGTCGTGAAGACCGTCGAGTTAGCGATGTCCCGCTGAGCATCCTCGAAACTCAATCCATCCTCTTGCATGCTCAATCGCACTGCCTCGATGGTTGCAAACGCACTATGTCCTTCGTTCAAATGATAAGCACCAGGAGTGATCCCCATGGCCTGCAAGGTGCGGACTCCGCCGACCCCAATGAGCAGTTCCTGGCGAATGCGCGTCCTTTCGTCTCCTCCATACAAGCGGCTCGTTAACTCTCGATCCTCAGGCCTGTTCCCTTCGAAGTTGCTATCGAGCAGGAACAAGGTTACCCGCCCGACGACTACTTTCCACACTTTGGCCAACAATTCGCCAGAACGTGTCTCGAGCCTTACGACAAAGGGTGTTCCTGTTGGGGTTCTAGCAGGAGTCAAAGGCAAATTCTCAACGTTATGTTCAATGTACTCCTCGGACTGATAACCGTCCGCAGATAGTCGCTGCTTAAAGTATCCGTGATTATAGAACAGCCCAATTCCAACCAGCGGTACCCCGAGCCCACTGGCGCTCTTGATGTGATCCCCCGAAAGAACCCCTAAACCACCCGAGTAGATCGGCAGTGATTCATGCAAGCCGAATTCGGCTGAGAAGTACGCCACCGGTTTGCTCCCTAACACCCCAGCGTGGGTGTGGGCCCAAGTGTTCGTACTGGACAAGTATTCGTTCAATCGGCGATAAGCATAGTTGATGCGACTGTGCAGAACTCGCTCGCCGGCGCGATAGGCTAAGGTCTCGGGCGTGAATTCCCTGAGCAAGGCGATGGGATTGTGATCGAGTTCCCGCCAACGGACCGGATCGATATCCCTAAAAAGATGAACGACCTCCGGGTGCCAACTCCACCATAAATTGTTAGCGATCGCCATGCATTTTTGGTAGACAAGATCTGGTCCGTCCAAAACCGGTACTCCAGATGCCATCAACTCGTCATGCCCATGCCCAAGAATATTCACTATGGCTCCTGCTCTATGCCCCATCGAGGCCAACGGTAACAAACTTAGCTAATCCAATCTCGTTGGATGCAACACTTGCATGTACAATTCCAAATGCGATCTGGACTCGTTCCAAGTCGATATTATGATCGATCCTCAAAAAAAGTCTGCCTCAAATTCCGTGCGACTATTTGACCAATTGATTGCCGAAAGGACAGGACTTGCGCCGATCGCTACGCAAGCATGCCTACTTCCTACGGCTTTGCCCGAGCGGCTTTCCAAACTCAAACCTCTGGTTGCTTATGAGCAATCTGTCTTATGCAGCCCTTCGGAGCATCTGACGTTCTACTGTGCTGTGGCCTATGGATCCCTGACCGATGCGTTTATCCTAACCCAGCGAAATGCCGCTGTGCGACGCATGGAAAGCTCGACGAATCCAATCTCAAAAACACTTTTGACGAAACACTCAACCGGCGAGCGATGGATTTCTGTCGGAATCAGCCACCTGACTACGAGCCGTCAGCATATGGCATGTCCGGTAGTTACCGCCAAGGCTATCCCAGGCGGATGGTCGATCAGAGGAAATGTACCTTGGGTCACCGCCGCCAGTGCTTCAGAGGCACTTGTCATCGCAGCTTGCGATTCGGAAACACACTCCAATCAGTATTTGTTTTACTTGCCTATGGACGCAGGTTGCATAACTTGCAAACCGAGCATGGATCTTTTGGCTCTTACGGAAAGCCACACTTGCGAGGTTCTTCTCGATGGGGTCGAGTTATCGACAAAGGAATTGCTCCATGGGCCGTCCGAAAACGTCCTAAGCGTCTCACAATCCAGTGGCGCAGGAGGTCTGCAAACCACCGCCCTTGCCCTGGGGCTTGCCGCCTGCGTCATCGATCGAATTAATGACAAGGCCCAGGCCATCGAATCGATCCGAATTTTTGCTCTGCAATTTGCGAACCGATGGAAAGAGATTTTCGATCGAATGATCTTAGCCTCAAATCCCCAGACCAACTCTGTTGACACGGCTAAACTACGAAAAGACGCCAACGATCTAACGCTGCGTGTTGCCCAAGCTTACCTTGCAATCGAAAAAGGGGCTGGATATCTGGCTCATTCCGATGCATCACGATGGATTCGAGAAGCGATGTTCTTCTTGGTTTGGAGTTGTCCGCAAACGATCGCTAAGGAGCATCTTTGCGACTTGAGTCACTTTCATTCGCTCGTTGAACCGTAAATGCTCCGATCGTTTTTACTTGCTAGGATTGCTGATCATGAAAGCTGAAATCATTTCCGTCGGCGACGAACTTACCAGCGGACAACGGTTGGATACCAATAGCCAACTCATCAGTCGACGGCTTGGTGATCTTGGAATTAGCGTTCGATACCACACCACCGTCGGTGACGAATTGGCCGACAATGTATCGGCCTTCCGAATCGCGGCAGGAAGATCGGATATTGTGATTATCTCGGGGGGACTTGGTCCAACCGCCGATGACTTGACCCGTGAAGCGATGGCCGAAGCCTTTGGGCGCCCCCTAGAGTTCCGCCCCGAAGCGATGGAGCATATCGAGAATCTATTCAAGTCTCGCAATAGACCGATGCCAGAGCGAAACCGTGTCCAAGCCATGTTTCCCGAAACATCTCGGATCATACCTAATCCACACGGTACGGCTCCAGGGATCGATTTATCTGTAAGCCTTACCGAGTCAGGTAGAATTCACAATTGCCGACTTTTTGCCTTGCCTGGTGTTCCCGCAGAGATGATTCAAATGCTCAGCCAGAGCGTCGAGCAGCGACTCGTCGATGAACTCGATTTGGGTAAGCAACGATGGTTCTACCATTCGATCAAGCTTTTTGGACTCGGTGAAAGCGATGTGGAGAAGGTGATCCCAGATTTGATTTCCAGGGATCGTGTCCCCCGCGTTGGAATCACAGTTTCCAAAGCGACGATCACTCTGCGTATCGCCGGCCAAGCCGCATGCGAAACAGAGTTCCAGTTGGCTATCCAAAACACAATCAAGCAAATACGCAATGCCTTTGGTGATGTGATTTTCGGAGAGGGTGAAACGGAACTCAATGATGTTGTTCAGAATCTATTGGCCGAGCAGAAGCGAACGCTCAGCGTCGTAGAGCTAGGTGCTGGCGCATGGATCGGGCAAATGCTCAGTGAGGGATTCGAACCAAGCCTTGACAGTGGACTAAAGCACTTAAGCTGGTCAACCTCTCATCGAACCACACTCGATCCAAACCAGCTTGCAAAACTTGCTGTCGATTCCAAAACGGCCCATCAAACCGATTACGCATTAGCCGTCGGTGTATACCCTCCCCTAAGCGAATTTTCCGATGGCACTTCACTTCCAACGACGCTGCTGCAAGTCGCAATCGTCGATCCAGAAGGCAAGACCATCGAAAAATCGCAGTCAGTCAGCGGCCATCCGGAATTGTTCTATCAGCGGCTTGCAAAGACAGCACTCGATATACTCAGGAAGGAGTTGATCGGTGAGTGAGACGACATCTGATTTGGATTGGGTTTTTGCATCCAAAACCGATGCGATTCCAAAGAACGAGGGCCGTGCATTTCCAATCGGCGACCGGATGATTGCGATCTTTGAGTCCGAGGGAAAATATTATGCCTTAGACGATTTCTGCCCGCACCAAGGAGCCTCCCTCTCGGCCGGTTGGATCCATGACGGTTGCGTCGCGTGCCCATGGCACGCATGGAGGTTTGCTCTCTCCGATGGGACTTGGATGGACAATCGCAAAATCAAGACCGATCATTTTCAAGTACAAGTCCGCGACGGGGATATCTACGTCGGTATTCCGAAAACCTCCGCTGAGGCCAGGGCCTTGTAGCCCACTGCAAATAAAAGCGGAATGGCGCAAGCCATCCGGTGAGTCATTTGTGAGTGGTTAAATATTGCGAATGATGAAGTGGCTTTTTTCTTATCTTCATATTTGCTTTTCGAGTTCGATTTGGTGGTCGTGGGCTTTTTGGCTTGAGGTTTTTTGGCTGCAGATTTTGGAGCGGGCTTTTTTTTCGGTGGATTTGTCCGATTCGCATCGGCAGCGTCGGCTTGCTTGGCTCGCATATAGGCTTGATAATCACTCCCCATCTCGTTGGCCTTCTTTTGCAATGCAACCTCTGCTTTCTGAAGGTTTGCCGAAGCAGCCTGCATTTTCTTCAAGGCTTGATCGGTTTCGGCCTTTGCCTTCTTGTAAGCGAAATCGTTATCGATTCGAGAAGGACTCAACTTGGACTTCATCTCCTTGAGTTTCTTCTGGGCATCTTGGAGATCCTCCTTGGCTTCCATCGCTTGGGGATCACCGCTGATGGCGGCATCCTCGATAGCGCGTAGTTCTTTCTTGTCCGAAGCGATCGAAGATTCAATCTGATCAACTTGACTCGTTCCAAGGGGTTGCTGCATTGTCGGGTGAAAACCATTTGCGAGTGCTTTTTCCGAGAGGCTCATGCGTTGGGAGATTTCCGCATAAGTGCTGTTGGTCTTCAGCTTATCAAGAATCTCCTTCGTCTTGTCCTGAAGGACCAAACTCGCACCTCGGACGACTTGCATCTGTGCGGGGATTCCCAAACTTTCGCCGACTCGCTCCTCGGCTTGTTCGTGAACTGCGTCGGATTTCTTCTTCGCCTGCAAGAAGGCTCCCCTTGCAGCGACAAATGCTTGGGATTTTTGTTGTAGTTCTCCTTGCAACTTCTTCAGCTCCGCTTGGCTTTGCCCCAACTCCTTTCGAGCTTTATCGACACGCTCGTTCTCCCGCTTCTCGTCTTGGCGGTTCTTGGTCGCTGTTTGCGCATAAGCGAATGGGGTTGAAAACAAGCCGAATGCTATCGACCAGGATGAAAAACCGATGAGCCAGATAGAAAAATTCCTTCGGATTGCAAACATCACAGTACCTCGGTTGCTCTTGAAGGTTACCTTCCAAGAATGCGTTAGAACGGTTTTCATACACTCGTTCCCGCATTATGATGCAGGGTTTCGGTAGCTACAACAGGATTACCATTTGTTATTTCCTGGAGCTTTGTCGACGTTTTTCGTGGCTTGCGAACAGGTATTGAAGGGAAGGTTGCACGTGAAGCCCAAGGCTGTGTTGGCTTATTGCCGCGAAAAAGGGGTCAAAGCCGTCGATATCCGCTTTCCGGATGGACTGGGCCGCTGGCGTCATTTTTCTATCCCGGCATCTGGGCTAAACGAATCGATGTTTGAGGCTGGACTGGGAATCGAGTCCTGTTTGCCCTATCAAAACAGCGATGAACAAACACCCTGGATCCTCGTGCCAGTGGCCGACTCGAAATACCTCGATCCGATCCAAAGCGATCCAACTCTTGTGCTCATGGCATCGATCCAAGACGCTTGGACTGGAGAGGAAGCCTGGTTTGACCCACGAGGTATCGCCGTCCGAACCGCAGAGGCCTTTCGTGGTGCGGGACTTGCCGATGAAATCATGGTCGCAACGACTCTACCTTTCCATCTGCACTCAGAATCAAACCATTCAGCTTCGGAATTAAACACCAATACCGAAACAACCTTTGGAGGAGGCAGCCATGATCCAAACTCCCTGTTTCGATCCGAACTGATGAATCTGGCCATCGAAGCCGGACTTGGTATCGAAAGGCATTACCGTGGAGCATTATCGTCCAGCGAATTTTTGCTAAATACGAAACCTCTTGTTCAAGCCTGCGATGAACAAATCGTGCTTCGCGCATTGACCGAATCGACAGCCATGCTCCGTAATTGCTCTGTCGAGCAAACTGGCCTGTTTACCAAATGCTCACTTAGTTTCGTCAAAGGCAATGAGCCTAGCCTTGGAGGTGCACGCGGCTTTGGGTTAAGCGATCTTGGTTGGTACGCAGCAGGCGGACTGCTCAAGCATTCGAAAGCTATCGCGGCAATCGCTTCTTCTTCTGCTGCTGCTATGAATGTTTCTCACAAACGCGCTTCAAAACCAATCATTTCCGACAGAGTCCTAGACAGTCTTGTCGCAATCGAACCGGTATCGAATGACCCTCGATACCGCTCTTTGATCTATCGAGACATGCCCGCAAACTGCTGCCCCTATCTGACGTTATCCGCGATCGCTATGGCCATGCTCGATGGGATTCTGCACAAGACAGCTCCCGTAACCGAACTCGCTGGATCGCATGGAGAGTTTGAGAAAATAGAGCAATCCAGAAAGGTTCATGCCCAAAACCTCGCCGACGACACCAACTTCCTCCTGCATGCCGAAGTCTTCCCAGAACAAATGATCGAATCGATCTACCATAGACTCGCAAATGCGGAAGAGTAAGAGCACTAGCATTCAAGTAGAACCCTCCAATCATGACGAAAACAGCCGCTCCTGATTACGGCAAACGACGCGAAAAAGCTCTGCGATCCATGAAGGCAAAAGGAGTCAAAAATCTCCTGATTACCTCACCCCACAACGTCAGCTACCTCACGGGATTCACCGGCGAGGATAGCTTTTTGTGGCTTACTCCTAAGGAAGTTCTTTTGCTTAGCGATGGGCGATACGAAGAACAAATCCAGTCGGAAGTCAAAGGGGTTGATCTGTTGATACGAACCCCGAGCACAACGATCGTCGATGCGTCCGCTGATGCATTGAACCGACGCAAAGATCATGAGATTTGGATCGAGGGAGCAACCACGAGTCTTGCCCAATGGGAACGGCTCCAAGAGCAGATGCCAACGAAATCTCTCGCAAGTTCAACCGGGCTGATCGAGCGATTGCGAGAGATCAAGGATTCTTACGAACTGACTTTAATCGAGGAATCGATCGATGTGGCTCAAAGAGCCTTTCAAGCGACATGCTTGCTGGTTCAAGAGGATATGTCGGAAAAACAGATCGCTGACGAACTCGAGTTCTCGATGCGGAAACTTGGGGCCGAATCGGCAGCGTTCAAAACGATCGTGGGAGTCGGAGAGCGAAGCGCGTTGCCTCACGGTCGCCCTTCTAGCAAACGACTCAGTGAATCCTCGTTCGCACTTGTCGATTGGGGAGCTAAAAAAAGCGCCTACATGAGCGACCTTACGCGACTGGTTTTCACGAGTAAACCACCCGCGCGTCTTGAGAAAATGTATCGTGCGGTTCTCGACGCGCAAAAAGAAGCGATCCAGGCAATTCGCCCAGGGGTTCTCATGGGTGATGTGGATATCGCTGCTAGGCTCGCGTTGGAAAAAGCTGGACTTGAAAAACGTTTTACCCATGGACTCGGTCACTCATTCGGCCTGGAAATCCACGAGTCGGTTCGACTTGGAAAGGGTCAAACAAGACCACTCGAAGTCGGAATGGTCGTAACGGTCGAACCGGGCGTCTATATTCCCGGTTTTGGTGGAGTAAGGATCGAAGACGACGTATTGGTAACCGAAGACGGGAATCGCGTCCTTACCGATCTACCTAAGGAATGGGAACTGGTAACGGCTTCTAGATCTCACTAACGAGCTTTTCCCATTTTGGATCGTACTCGCGACGCCACAATCCTTGGGGGATATCCGAGTCGACGATGCGTCCGCTGGTCGGATCACTATGGATAACCCGGCCAGTGCGATGCGCGATGTTTCCAAGATGGCAAAGCAGGGTGCTTTGATGCCCGCTGAGAATCGGTTGCCTCAGTCGGCTTGGGTCGTTGGCTCTGACGGCTTCGATGAAGTTTCCGACGTGATCCTTCTGACCCCAATCGGTTTTCGGAGCTGAATCGGCGAGTTTGTTATCGTTATCAAAGATTTGGTAACCTCCATCGCTATCAATTTCCATATAGCCTTCGTATCCGTAGAACGAGACGAAAGGGCCATTGGTGTGCTTGGTATGCGATAATCCTTGGTATTCGATCTGTTTGCCACCTTCGAATTCCCAACTCACCGAATGCGTATCGGGGGTTTCTTGGTCGTCGCTATAGCGGTATCTCCCGCCCGAGGAGACAGTTCTTCTGGGATATTCGACTTGCAAACCCCATCGGCAGATATCCAAACCGTGCGGTCCGTTATTCCCAAGCTCTCCATTACCCCAGTTCCAAAACCAGTGCCAGTTGTAGTGAACGACATTCTTTCGATAAGGCCTACGGGGCGCAGGACCTTGCCACATCTCATAATCGAGATAGTCTGGCGGAGTGGCATCGACTTCGGTTCCGATGGGCCCGCGAATGCGGCTGAAGAAGGTACGACCTAAGTAAACTTTACCAATCGCGCCAGCATGCAGCTTGGCAATCGCCGCTTGATAGCCGGCACTGCTGCGACGTTGGTTACCGACCTGCACGCAACGTTGGTACTTGTTGGCCGCTTGAACCATCCACTCTCCTTCCTGCGGATTATGCGACGCAGGCTTCTCGACGTAGATGTGTTTACCGGCTTTACAACCGAGGATAGCGGCCGGTCCATGCCAATGATTTGGAGCTGCGCAGATAAAGGCATCGACGCTCGGGTCGTCAAAGACACGTCTTAAATCAGAGACCAACTCCGCCTTGCCACCCACTTCGGCGACCCTTCTTACTCCGGATTCCCCGCGCTGACGATCCGTCTCGCAGATGTACTTAAGGATCACACCGGGAATCTTCATCAATTCCTCTGCCAGATCCCTTCCGCGACTATAACCCATGACTCCAACGATCACCGGCTTGGGATCCTCCTTGGCTGGCTCCTGGGAATGAACTGCGCGGTACGAAAGCGCACTGGCTGCCGTCGCGGTTGCGAGCGTTTGATTCAGAAAGGTTCTTCGTTGCATGGACTATCCCTTTTCCGGAAATTCTTTATCCTACGGCATTGGCAAATCTGGTTTAGACTAGTCAGGTATTTTCCTCTATTTGGAAGGGGCTCGCAACAATGACGGCTTCAAAACAGCAACTCTCCCACATGGTTTATTTTACCCTTCATGATGCCTCTGCGACCAAGGTCCAAGAGCTCTTGTCGGCTTGCCACAAATATCTCGGTGGCCATCCCGGGACTGTCTATTTCTCCGTTGGAACACTCAATCGAGAACTAGCCCGGCCCGTAAATGATCATGGGTACGACGTCGTGCTCAATATCGTTTTTGAGAGTCGCCAAGTCCACGACGATTATCAAACCGAGCCAAGACACTTGAAATTCATCGAAGAGCAAAAACCAAATTGGAAACAAGTCCGAGTCTTCGACTCCGATTTGGTGCCCGCATGAGTTCGATCCTTCTGAAAATCGTCCAGAAGAAGCATCAGGAGATCGAACAAGCCAAACGCAATCGGACGTTGGCCGAACTCCAATCGAGGTGCCATGATGCGCCAAAGCCGCGTGATTTCCTGATGGCTCTGCGCGGATATCCAGAGATAAGGCTGATCGCAGAAGTCAAAAAGGCAAGCCCTTCGAAGGGGATCATCCGCCAAGACTTCGATCCACTTTCGATCGCTCTATCGTATCAATCGGCAGGTGCTGCAGCTTTGAGCGTCTTGACCGACGAGCACTTTTTCCAAGGTCACCTCGATTATCTGCGGGAGGTTCGTAAGCATGTTACGATACCGGTGCTTCGAAAGGATTTCATTATCGACGAGTACCAGGTTTGGGAGGCTAGAGAAGCCGGTGCGGATGCCGTCCTATTGATTGCCGAATGCCTTAGCGAAAGCCAACTTCGGGATCTGTTATCTCTAACGCACTCCTTGAAGATGACCGCACTTGTAGAGTTCCATCATGCCGAGAGCTTACCGATGGTGCTAGCGAGCAAAGCTCCACTTGTGGGGGTCAATAACCGTGATTTGAACACCTTCGAAGTCGACATAGGTCATGTCGTACGGATGCGAGCGAGCATACCTGCAGAGGTTACGCTCGTTGGAGAGAGCGGCATTGCTTCGCGATCCGATGCGGTTTACTTGCAGGAGAACCGCATCGACGCGATGTTAGTCGGAGAATCCTTGATGCGTCGGCCTGACATCGAAAATGCAGTCTCGGAACTCCTGGGCAAAAAATAAAACCACCGTCGAGAGATCTCTGGAGAGTAAGTGGGAGCTCGTTCCGCCAACGGCCCAATCTTTCAACGGAGATTGTTCAACGGCTGTCCATTGTTCAACGGCTGTCCTCAGCCGTTTGCCGACAAGCTTTAGCTTGACGTTGCTTTCCTGGACCTTCAGACTCGCCTCGCAAGCTCGGCACCGAGACGATTGAGGACAATCGTCGAACACTATTGTTCAACGGCAAATTGTTCAACGGCTGTCCTCAGCCGTTTTCGGACAAGCTTTAGCTTGACGTTGCTTTCCTGGATCCCTCAGACGCGCCTCGCAAGCTCGGCATCGGGACGATTGAGGACAATCGTCGAACACTATTGTTCAACGGAGATTGTTCAACGGCTGTCCTCAGCCGTTTTCGGACA